>ENA-UOJS01002472-UOJS01002472.1-human-gut-metagenome-genome-assembly--contig:-C74-NODE-2472-length-12477-cov-5.299469_pt1 | contig 12477 bp, 9 predicted proteins | sample MGYA00242355_ERZ723902 | MGnify/ENA metagenome assembly ERZ723902 | reverse complement strand
TCCATCAGCCGTGTAAGATACAACAGAGCTTACGAAGGCTACAGAGGTCAGGTCCTTGAAAAGTACTTTACTCCCGCTATCCTGATAATCATTATCGTTTGCGTTGCTGTAAAGGTTCTCAAAACACTTAGCAGAAAGGGAATAATCACATTCCCGTGGCAGAGAAGGAGAGGTGCATAAGTTATGTTGGATCTTACACAGGGTCAGTTCGTCAAGCACGTTGTTATGCACCCCTTTGAGGGATTTGAAGACCTGAGATGGAAAAAGGCAGGATCTATGAAGATCGCCATCGGCATCGTTTGCCTGCTGTTCATTCAGGCTCTTGCGTACAGCAGAATGTACGGATTCCAGTATTACTCAAGCTACGACAAAATTTTCAACATAGTTCCTTTTATCTTCCAGAGCTTCGGCATATTCCTGCTGTACGTTGTGTGCAACTGGGCAATGTGTACGCTGTTTGACGGCGAAGGCTCAATGAAAAACATCTTCATCGTAACGGCGTATTCGCTGATACCGTACATATGCGGCAGACTCATCGGAACCCTTCTTTCCCATATCCTGATCCGTGACGAGTACATCTTCATTCAGGCGTTTGAGATAGTGGGTACGGCATGGACAGTTGTTTTGTTCATCTCGGCGATGAAAGCAGTTCATCAGTTCTCATTCGGCAAGACACTGGCGCTGATACTGCTCACACTGGTCGCAATGATATTGGTACTGTTCCTGCTCGTACTCCTTCTTACATTGTTCCAGCAGGTACTCATCTTCATATTCACGATCTATACGGAGCTTTCCTACAGATTAAGAGTATAGTTCTAAAAAGGAAAAGTGGTGAAAATAATGAATTCAAAGGTTAAAAAGACCCTTGCATATATGCTGTGCTTTTCAATGATCGTTTCAGCAGGCATGACAGGCGTTCACTCTGAGGAAGCTCCCGCTGAGGAGGATACATCAGCTGCCGACAGCGCTGATGAGGCCGAGGAGGAAGAGGACGATGCGGAAGAGGAGGAAACTCCCCGTACCGAGGAAGAAGCTATGGCTCTCATGACCGAGGTCGCTTCCAACTCCAACCTCAAGCTTTACAAGAATGAGGACGAGGGAACCATCGCTCTCGAGGACCTTAAAACAGGCAAGATCTGGTGGTCAAACCCCGTAGATCTTGAGACCTCCAACGCTAAGAAGAGCCAGAAGGACGAGCTTGCTTCCGGTATGACTCTTATCTATGGCGAGCCTGCCAGCCGTGCTACCACAGTCGAGACCAGCAAGGCATAGGGCAAATTCAAGATGAAGGATATTCCCAACGGAATTGAGATCACATACACCTATGCAGGACCCGGTATCACTATACCCGTTCAGCTCACACTTGAGGAGGATTACCTCAAGCTGTATGTAGATACCTCCGCTATCGAGGAGAAGAATCCTTCCACTGTTGACGGTCAGCTGGTAACAGATCTGGCTTTCATGACCACCTTCGGTGCCGCAGGACTTGATGAAGACGGCTATTTCGTTGTACCTGACGGTTCGGGTGCGGTCATCAACTTCAACAACGGCAAGACAGGTCTTAAAACATACACAGGCAAGGTTTACGGCAGAGATATCACCGCCGTAAAGACCACCAAGCAGGCAGTTATCCAGAACGTAAATCTCCCCATGTACGGCATCGTCAAGGGAGACAGCGCAATGATGGTAGTTGCTTCAAAGGGCGATACCTGTGCTTCCATCAACAGCTACGTATCAAACCAGAACAACACCGACTACAACTCCACATATTTTGATTTCGAGCTGAGAACCTCAGACGAATATCTCATGGGCGGTGAATCCAACCCCCTGAAGGTATTTGAGAAGAGAGGAATCCTCATTCCCGAGATCGAAGTAAGATATTATCCCGTTTCCGACAACGGCGAGGAAGTTGATTACACCGATATCGCCGCTAAGTACAGAGATTACCTTATCAAGGAAAAGGGCGTTGAGGACAAGGATCTTACCGATTCCTCCTCACTGTATGTTGACCTTTACGGCGGAACCCTCAAGAAGGAATCCATCGCAGGTCTCCCCGTTACCGTTAAGGAATCTGTTACAAAGTTTGAAACTGCTCAGTACATTCTCGAAACTCTCAACTCCAACGGCGTTGACGATATGGTCGTTACTTACAACAAGTATTCAAGCACCAATATCGGCGAGAAGATCACAGACTCCTTTGACCCCTGCTCCAAGCTGGGCGGAAAGAGCAAGTTCAAGGATCTTATGAGCTATGCTGAGTCCAACAACATCAAGCTTTATCCCTCTGTTGATAACCAGCAGTTCAAGACAGGCAACGGCTACTGGAATATGACAAATACCTCCATCAGAGTATCGAACGCATATTCCCAGATCTCCGTTTACGACCTGGCTCACGGTATCGCAAACGAGTACTACAGCCCGCTTTCGCTGTTTACGCCCGCTTCCTACAACAAGGCGTTCACAAAGCTCATCAGCAGCTACAATAAGAACGGAGTTTCAAACTTCGCATTCGGAAGTCTTGCAAACACCATTTACGGCGACTACGGCAAGAAGGCTGTTTCCCGTGAGATGGCTAAGGGTATCGTTACCGATATCTACAGCAGCGCAAAGTCAAGCGGAAGCGTTCTTGCGGAAAATCCTGCGGAGTACGTTCTCCCTTATGCTGATTACCTCACAAACGTTCCCGTATCCTCCAGTAAGTTCGACCTGTTCGATTACGATATTCCCTTCTATCAGATGGTGCTCCACGGCGTAACTCCTTACGCTTCCACAGCAGTAAACAGCGAGGCGAATATCTCCAAGCAGATCCTTACTTCCCTTGCCGCAGGCAGCAACCTGAGCTTCGACTTCGTAGGAATCGAGGCAAGTGACCTGAAGGATACCAAGCTTGACTGCTACTACTACGCTTACTACGCAAACTGGGTAAATGAAGCTTCCGAGCTTTATCAGCTTGCTGACAAGGTGCTCACACCTGCGTCCGATGCAGCTATCGTTTCCTACAACATCTCCGAGGACGGAGACGAGATCGAGACTGTATATGACAACGGCTACACCACCGTGGTAAACTTCGCTGAAAACACAGTCAAGGCAGGCAATGAGACCTACAGCCTTGCTGATTACATTGGAGAGGAGGTCATCGGATTATGAGAGGACTGAACCTTTCCTATGAAAAGAAAAAAGGACTTTACGGCTATGGCTTCATCGCCCTCTGGTTCGTGGGAGCGCTCATATTCTTCATTATCCCCGTTGTCAAGTCCTTCATCTATTCCTTTTATGATGTAAAGCCCGACGTCGGACAGCTCATTATGAGCCCTCTTGGACTTGATAACTACAAGAGAGCATTCATGACAGACCCTGATTTCAGAAAAAATCTGGTATCAGTGCTGGGTCAGACCCTCTGGCAGACACCTATCATCATTATCTTCTCACTGTTCGTTGCTATCATCATTAACCAGAAGTTCAAGGGCCGTACCTTTGCCAGAGCGGTTTTCTTCCTGCCCGTAATCATTGCGACAGGTCCCGTTTACGCTATCATCACCGGTAACCTTGATACCAGCGGAACAGCAGATGCAGACCAGTTCTCCACAATGTTCTCCGCTGACATGGTAGATGAGCTGCTGGAGTTCGTGGGAATCTACGGCTTCAACGACAAGCTCACGGAAATGCTTTCGACAATGACTTCGGACATCCTGAACCTGGTATGGAAGTGCGGTATCCAGATCATCATCTTCCTGTCAGCCCTCCAGGGTATCCCCACATCTGCTAAGGAAGCAGCTGCCATCGAGGGTGCTACCTCATGGGAGTTCTTCTGGAAGATCACTCTTCCCTATGTATCGCCTATGATCCTTGTAAACCTGGTTTACACCATCATTGATACATTCACCGACCCCACCAACGTCGTCATGGAGCAGGTGCTCACAGTTCAGGACGACTGGAAGTACGGTTTCTCGGCGGCGATGGCATGGAGCTACTTCGCAATAGTTCTTATTGCAGTCGGCATTATCTTTTCGATCATGAACAAGATCGTTTACTACGATGATTGATTAAGGAGTTGGAAAAAATGGCAGAAAAAACACTCAAGTCTAATCCCATTTCCGACTACCTTAAAAAGCGTCAGTCGGAAAAGCCTCCCAAGGAGGAGAAAAGATCCCGCAAGGAGGAGCGTGAGCGCTTTAAGAAGCGTCTCGCTTCCCTTACCCCCGCAGAGCAGAAGTACCTTAAGCGCAAAAGAGCATTCGATACCGTTTGGCCCGTGTGCCGTGCGCTGCTGGTAATCGGTCTTTGCTTCGTAATCATCTACCCCCTGCTGTATATGATCACAGCAGCGTTCCGTCCCAGATCCGAGATGAACGACCCCACGATCATCTGGATATCCAAGAGCTTTACTACCAGCAACATCAAGGACGTAGTAAGAGTTATGGACTTCTGGCATACTCTGGGCAACACACTGTTCATCAACATCGGCTGCTCCATCGTTCAGGTAATCACCTGTGCGATAACAGGCTACGGCTTCGGACGATTCAACTTCAAGGGTAAAAACATTCTCTTCGGCGTTGTAATCATGATGATCCTGGTTCCATCACAGATCATACTTATTCCCCAGTATATGTTCTTCCGTTACTTCAATCCTCTGGGAATATGGCACATGATCGCAGGCGACTACATCAACCTCATCAACAGCCCTCTTACAATGTATATGCCCGCTATCACAGCAAACGGACTTCGTGCAGGCCTGTTCATCTTCCTTTTCAGACAGTCCTTCAGAAGCCTTCCCAAGGAGCTCGAGGACGCAGCTTATCTGGACGGATGCTCTCCTTTCAGAACCTTTATCAAGGTAATGGTCCCCAACGCAGGCTCCACATTCCTTACCGTTTTCCTGCTTTCAGTAGTATGGTACTGGAATGACTACTATGTAAGTACTTCGTTCTTCACAGATAACAGCACGATCGCCCTCCAGCTCAAGAATCTGGACGCTTCCCTTACACGTATCCTGTTCAACAACGGTACCGTTAAGGTAAATGCCCGTGAGCTTATCGTTTGGATGGAAGCAGGCTGCCTTATCTCCATCACACCCATCCTTGTAATGTACATCTTCCTCCAGAAGAACTTTACAGAGGGTATCGCAAGATCCGGTCTTACAGGTATGTAATTTAACGACATTAAATATGAAGTGCTGCGGAACGGTCTTTCCGTTCCGCAGAGCTTTTATACTGCAAAAAGCAAGTGCTGATTTAACCGTTTTACAATTATATATTACGGTTGGATCAGCAGTTGTTTTTTATAAACAAAATAACCGAAAGGAACTAAAGATATGAACCCTTCAACCGAACTTTATTATAACAGTCCCGCAGCTGACTGGAATGACGCCCTTCCCGTGGGAAACGGCAGAATGGGAGGCATGGTTTTCGGAAAGCCTGCCGATGAGCTCATCCAGCTCAACGAGGATTCCCTCTGGTCAGGCGGCTTCAGAAACAGGAACAATCCCAAGGCGTATGATAATCTTGAAAAAATACGCACCCTTATAAGGGAGGAAAAGACCACCGAGGCGGAAGAGCTGTGCGCAGATGCGTTCTACGGCACCAATGAAAATCAGCGCCATTATCAGCCTCTGGGCGACCTGCACATCTGGCAGAGCGTAGGGGAGTATGAGGGATATGTCCGTTCCCTGAGCCTTGACACAGCTGTATGCGTGATAACGTTTACATCAGGCGGAGTAAAATACACCCGCACCGTTATCGCTTCCCACCCCGATGAGGTCATCATCGTCCATTTCTCTGCGGATAAAAAGGGCAGCATTTCCTTTGTCTCCGCCATTGACGGCAGGGACGACAACTATGACAAGAATGAAGCTTATGACGATAAGACAGTTCTTTTCACCGTTTCCGACGGTATTCCCTATGCCTGCGCCATAACGGTAAGGGCAAAGGGCGGCCAGTGCGGCACCGATGCCAACAGGCTTTTCTGCAAGGACGCTGACGATGCGGATATCATTATCGCCGCCCAGTCTGCATGGAGAACAGGGGATTATGAGAAAAAGGCAGTTAATCAGGCAAAGACTGCCGCAAGAAAGCCCTATGAAAAGCTCCTTGACCGCCATATCTCCGACTACCGCTCACTTTTTGACAGATGCAGCCTTACCCTCTCTCCTGTGGGCGAAAGCATTACCAAGCCCACAGATGAGCGCCTTGCGGACGTAAAGAACGGCGTGTATGACAATGAGCTGGTTGCTATGTACTTCAACTTCTCACGCTACCTTATGATAGCAGGCTCCCGTGAGGGAACTCTCCCCCTTAATCTCCAGGGTATCTGGAACAAGGATATGTGGCCTGCGTGGGGCGGAAAATATACCATTAACATCAACACCGAGATGAACTACTGGGGCGCACTTATGCAGAATCTGCCCGAGTGCTGCACGCCCCTTTACGACCATATTGAGCGCATGAGGGAGAACGGCAGAGTTACCGCCCGCAGTATGTACAGATGCAGGGGAGCGGTGTGTCATCACAACACCGATATCTGGGGCGATACAGCACCCCAGGACAAGTGGCTTCCCGGAACCTTGTGGCCAATGGGTCTGGCGTGGCTTTGCACCCACATCTGGGAGCATTTCCTCTTCACCCGTGATGAGGATTTCCTTGCGGAAAAGTTTGATACTCTGGTTGAAAGCGCAGAGTTTTTCCTTGATTACCTGACGGAAAATGACGAGGGCTGCCTTGTGACAAACCCCTCCGTTTCCCCCGAAAACACCTATTACGCCACCAACGGCAGAACGGGAACGCTTTGCAGCGGCCCTTCCATGGACAGCCAGATACTTTACACCCTTTTCAGCGCAGTTATAGGTGCTTATGATATCCTGGGCGGCGACGAGTATGCCAAGACAGTAAGCGACATCAGGGCTGCAAGAGACCGCTTGCCCAAGCCTCAGATAGGCAAGTACGGTCAGATAATGGAGTGGGCAAGGGATTATGACGAGGTAGAGCCGGGACACAGGCATATTTCCCAGCTGTACGCCCTTTATCCTGCGGATATGATATCTCCCGTAAAGACACCTGAGCTGGCAGCTGCGGCAAGAGCCACTCTTGAACGCCGCCTTTCCCATGGCGGAGGACACACAGGCTGGTCAAGGGCATGGATAATCAATATGTGGGCAAGGCTTTTTGACGGCGAAAAGGTCGGCGAGAACATTCAGGCTCTGCTTGCACATTCCACCAGCATAAATATGTTCGATATGCACCCGCCCTTCCAGATAGACGGAAACTTCGGCGGAGGCGCAGGTATAGGAGAAGCTGTTTTTCAAAGCGAATGCGGCGAGCTGCATTTCCTCCCCGCACTGCCTCCCATGTGGAAAAGCGGCAGCGTAAAGGGACTTAGAGCACGAGGCGGATTTGAGGTAAGCTTTGACTGGGCTGAGGGCAGCCTTTCATCTGCAAAGATAATTTCCCTTGCAGGTCAGCCCGCAGTGATAAGGACAGATAAAAAGATAACCGTCACTGCGAACAGTAAAAATATACCTCTTGCCGAAAATAACGGCACATATTCATTTGACACGGAGCAGGGAATGGTATATACTATAAGTGTAACTTGATTTACGTTATCTAAGGTAAGGACACAGCGAAAGGAGCATCACTATGAACGAATTTTACAGTCCTCGGCGTGAAAATAAAAATACAAATGAGACTGCCTATGCAGAGCCTGCCGATGAACTGAATATAGTGGTCGATGACAACGATACGGGAGCGGCATTCTGCTCCAAGTGCGGAAACCGCCTTGATGCGGGGGACGCATTCTGCAGCCGATGCGGAGCAAAGACCTTTGGCTCTTCGCAAAGCCGGACACAGCAGCAGTATTCCCAACCGACGGCACAGGCTCAGACCCAGACGGCTCAGCAGCCCCAGAATGTTTATAACTACAACTATAACTATTCAACTACCACCACCACAAACACCTCCGCAAACGTTAACAGCGGCAACGTAAATTCCTATGCCTATGGTCATGGAAAGCTCAAGGACAAGAGAGTTTCCCTTATCCTCTGCCTGCTGTTCGGCATTTTCGGTGCACACAGGTTCTATGAGGGCAAGATATTCACAGGTCTGCTTTATCTCTGCACCTGCGGACTTTTCGGTATCGGCTGGCTGGTCGATCTTATAATACTGCTCAGCAAGCCCGGATTTTATGAGCCGTGACCATATTTTTAAGCATCGGTAAACATGACGTAACCGAACATATATGCGGGTACATCTGCCAAGTGCAAAAATGAATATAGTTTTAATTCACTATAAAAATTGAAGGCTTATTTTATGAAATTTACAAATGGTTCATAATAGTTGCTGATAAAATTTATAAACTTTGGTGAAATATATTATATAATGAGTAATATAGCATATCCGAATAATTTTTAACAATTTTTTATCGGACAGCTTTGTAATTTATGATGTAAAATGACCCTGAGGTCAATAAAACAGGAGGAATAAGATATGTCACTTGGTAAGGTACTTGTAGTTGATGACGATAATAACATCTGCGAACTCCTTAAACTGTATCTGGAAAAAGAAGGCTACGGAGTAATGGTTTCTCACGACGGCGATGAGGCTGTTGTTAAGTTCAACGCTCTCAAGCCCGATATCGTGCTTCTTGATATCATGCTCCCCGGTCTGGACGGCTGGCAGGTTTGCCGTGAGATCAGAAAGAAGTCCAACGTGCCTATAATCATGATAACCGCCAAGAGCGAGACCTTTGATAAGGTACTGGGGCTTGAGCTGGGTGCCGATGACTACGTTGTTAAGCCCTTCGATACTAAGGAAGTTATCGCAAGAATAAAGGCCGTTTCCAGAAGAATCGGTCAGTCCTCTTCCGAGTCCGAGGTAAGAGAAGTTAAGTACGACAAGCTGGTAGTAAATATGACCAGATACGAGCTGAGAGTTGACGGCAAGGTAATGGATACTCCTCCCAAGGAGCTTGAGCTTCTGTTCTACCTCGCTTCCAACCCCAACAGAGTTTATACAAGAGACCAGCTCCTTGATGAGGTCTGGGGCTTTGAGTATTACGGTGACTCCCGTACCATCGACGTTCATATCAAGCGTCTTCGTGAGAAGCTCGAGGGCGTTTCCGACAAGTGGGCGCTCAAGACCGTATGGGGCGTGGGCTACAAGTTCGAGGCTGAGGAGGACAATGCGTAAAAGCATTGCTTCCGAGTATTTCAGCTTGTGCATAGCGCTTATCGCCGCATCACTCATATGTATGTCTGCGCTGCTCATAAGTTTCTCCTTTTCGACATATCTCAATGACAGAAGAACTGTTCTGAGCAATGTTTCCAATGAAGTCCTGTCAGAATACAGGGCAGTGTTGGCGGACGGCTTTGACAGCGGTAATGTCACAGAGGTGGAAAACGGTCTCAGAAGCATGAGCAACTGGACAAACACTTTAATTATCCTATTTGACGGCAGCGGTGATGTTTTGGCTTGTTCCGAAGCATCACCTTGTTCGCATTATGGCAAAAAGCTGAACTCGGATGCAATAAAGTCTGCCACCTCAACAGGAAAATACTCCATGGGTACGCTGAACGGCTATTTTGACGGCGCACGCCTTAATCTGCTTTCAAGCTTTGAGGTGCGGGAAGGGCAGACGATGTATCTTTGCATCACTGCTCCGGGCGACCTGCTGGTGGAGTACCTAAAAAGGGCGATACTTGCGTTCCTGCTGATATTTGCAGTGATAATGATAGTTGTGTATCCGCTGCTCAAATACACCATAAGCAGGATACTCAGCCCCGTAAAGGAAATGACGCTGGCGGCAAAGCGTTTCGGCGAGGGTGATTTCTCCGAAAAGGTGAACATATCCGATCAGAACGAAATGGGGTACCTTGCCAATACCCTTAACGATATGGCAAGCTCCCTTGAAGCTATCGAGGAAAACAGAAAGAGCTTTATCTCCAACGTTTCCCACGAGCTGAAAACCCCCATGACCACCATCGGCGGATTTGTTGACGGAATCCTGGACGGCACCATTCCCGAAAGCCAGCATAAGCAGTACCTGAGAACGGTATCCGAGGAAATAAACCGCCTGGCGAGACTTGTCCGCTCCATGTTGAATATCTCAAAATATGAAGCAGGCGAGCTGGAGCTTCAGACAGAGGTGTTTGACCTTACGAGTCTGACTATCAGGACGGTGCTGCTTTTTGAAAAGCGCATCGAGGCAAAGCACATTGATATAAGAGGACTTGACGCAGGCAGATTTTTCGTCAATGCCGACGAGGATCTTGCTCAGCAGGTAATATACAACCTGACGGAAAACGCTGTAAAGTTTGTTGACGAGGGCGGATATATCTCCTACGATTTCCGCAAGGACGATAAATTTGTCTATGCAGTTATAAGAAACAGCGGCGAGGGTCTGAAAAAGAACGAGATAAACAAGGTCTTTGACAGATTTTACAAAACCGATGAATCCAGGGGTAAGGATAAAACAGGCGTTGGACTTGGTCTTTCCATAGTCCGCTCCATAATAAAGCTTCACGACGGCTCGATTCTTGTACGAAGTAAGCCCGGTGAATATACTGAGTTTGAATTTTCCCTGCCTGTGGGTAATCCCGGCTCGCATCGTTCGGAACAATAATAAGGGGGGAATCTTTCCCCCTTTTCTTTTTATTATAATGTAAATTCTAAAAAGGAATGGTCAATAAAATGGATCAGTTTGAAAACAACACTCCCGTTCAGGGCGATGCTCAGGGTGAGACTTCTCACAATGAGCCTGAACAGGCGCCAATTCAGGAATCTCCTGTTCAAGGAACTGCGTCTCAGGAAAACGGGCAGGAAAAGCCCCGTGACGATGTTTTTGCGGAGCAGAGCTTTGCAGAAACTCAATATCGGCAGACTTCCAACGGATATGCTCAAAACGGTTATGCACAGAGTGGATATGCACAGAATGGATATGCACAGAATGTGCAAGCGCAAAATGCGCAACAGCCATTTGACCCATATCAGCAGGGAGCCGATATGCAGTACCGCTCAATGTACAGTAACAACGGCTATGTTCCCCACAGCCCCTATGCGGCAAATCAGGGACAGCAGGGTCATGCACAGGCGCAGCAGCAGTATGCGCAGTATGCCCAGCAGGGCGGATATGTGGTTTATCCCACACAGGGCGGGGGAGTTCCTCCCGTGTCGGATATACCTCAGAAAGAGATGAAAAAGTCCTCCAAGGCATGGCTCATTATCGCCATTATCTGCCTTGTGGCGCTTCTGGCGATAGTTATGCTTCTGCTGGCGGCAGGTCATAAGAATGACGATAAGGAGATCGCCGGCACTCCATCCGGCAGCGGAGTTACCGTCAATATAAACGTGGCGCCCCACCCTGCGGACGATTCCCTTTACGCCGACAAGGAAACAGGGCTTTTCACCACCGTGGGAGCGGCTGAACAGGTGCTTCCCTCTATAGTAAATCTGTACGGCTATACCGATACTTCCATTGCCGCATACAACGAGGCTTCGGGTATAATCATTTCCGAGGACGGATACATCATCACCAACGCCCACGCTGTGGAGGATATCAAGCGCTTCAAGGCAAAGCTCCACGACGAGCGTGAGTTCGAGGCGGCTGTTGTGGGCATTGACACAAGAACAGACCTTGCGGTGCTTAAAATAGAGGCAGATGACCTTGTGCCTGCCGTTATAGGCAGCTCCGACGATATGAAGCAGGGCGAGCAGGTCGTCGCCATAGGAAATGCAGGGGGCTTCAACGACACCGTTACCGTGGGATATGTTTCCTACGTGAACAGAGAGATACAGAGCTACACCAATTATCCCATTACCTGCATTCAGACAGATGCAGCCCTTAACTTCGGTAATTCGGGCGGAGCGCTGGTCAATCTGTACGGTCAGGTGGTCGGAATAGTTGTGAGCAAGTACAGCTCCACAGGCTCGGAAAATATCGGCTTTGCCATTGCTTCTGACTTTGCAGTGCCCATTGCGGAGGATCTTATCGAAAAGGGCTACGTGAGCGACAGACCCAGGATTGGTATAATGTACAGCCTTATCACACCCGAATATGCCGCACAGCTGGATGTAAAGCCCGGTATGCTCATTTCCGAGATATCTCCCGACTGCGATGTTGCAAACACCGACCTCCAGAAGGACGATATCATAACCGAGCTTAACGGCAAGCAGATACTCACCGCACAGGACGTTAAAAACTTCCAGAATACCGCCAAGGCGGGGGATAAGGTGACTGCAAAGGTCTATAGAAAGACTATCACAGGAGAAGTTACCGAGTTTGAGATAGAGTTCACTCTTGAACAGGATAAATAAAACAACAGCCCCACAGTTCTCTGTGGGGCTGTTGTTTTATACATTACTTCTTTTCGGAAATCAATAAATATAACCACAGTTTTGGTTTGCTATCGTTAATTTAACATTGCCAAATATAACGGAGTTATACTAATCACCAATAAAACTATAGACAAAAAATCATCGCATAATCCATATA
>ENA-UOJS01002463-UOJS01002463.1-human-gut-metagenome-genome-assembly--contig:-C74-NODE-2463-length-12517-cov-8.794255_pt1 | contig 12517 bp, 10 predicted proteins | sample MGYA00242355_ERZ723902 | MGnify/ENA metagenome assembly ERZ723902 | reverse complement strand
AATCATTTAAAAATATTTAACCCCGCCGCCCTTTCCGGCCGCGGTGCAATGGGCAGGGGGGCGGGGTGCAAACCTCTTTTAGGGAAATAGAAGGTATTGCTTTTTAATCGCATATCATACAAACGGAATGTTGCATCGACCTTTGATTGCATTGGGGTAAACATATGTTATTTCTACAGACCCCGCCATTTTCGCAACCATACCATTCAATATCATATAAGTCATAATGAACACTGCTACTTATCTGATGTATAACTACTGTATAAGCACCAAATCAAGTATTATCGACAGCCATGCAAGAACAATTGGTACAACTGCAACGATCCAGTTGACTATGATTTTGGGGGATTTCACAGGCGGTGCTGCTTTTTTCATGAAAATACACACCAAAATGCTATTGATTGCTATCGCAAACGATGATAGAAAGAAGTTGATCGCGCCACGATACCAAGTAACACTATATTCAGTCCACCAATTTCGTCCATCATATGCCAAAAGTCCACATACAAAATGTGATATGTATGAATATGCAATAATGTGTGACAATTTGTCAAAAAAACCCACTGTCTTATCGTGCGTATTCATTGTAGTACCTTCTCTCTAAATACTCTTGTAATTTATACTCGACAGCATACGTGACTACTGTATAAACAACAGAAATCCCCAACGCAGCCCAACCTGTAACATTCCACCAGTGCGCCATACCGTATACCAGATAAACACCGCCCGCAGCAACCATCACATCATATGTAGTTAGCAGCACCTTTCCTTTGGTACCCAAATTCGGATTGTTCCATGTTTGCACTATATTTATTGGTGCTGTTACAAGATATCCAAACCCGGTCACATACATAGATGCTGTAGTATCAACACCTTGAGATGTTACCGTAAGCAATAATGCAAAAGCGTTAGTTGTCAATGATGTTATAGTTTGAGCTTGTGAATATGCACCATTATAGTTTATAGGTGTGTCATCATCAACTTGGGCCTCTTCTTGAATTCTGCTCTGCGAATACCGGACTCCCGCCATTTGAGCAATTTCGCGCTCTTTCTTGCAATATCTGCATTTATCCGGATTGTTATTGTGACCGCACTTATAAGCGCTGTATCCATAATAATCAGTAAGCATCACCGGATTATTGCCGCAATAAGCGAACATATTGAATCCGATGAGGTCGCCGTTGGCATTTATGTAGATATCAGCATTAAGGAATCTGCCTACATTGGGATCGTAGTATCTGCTGTTGAGGTAGTAGAGGCTCGTCTCGGCTTCGTTCTGTTATGTCCCCCCGGAGGTGTTGTCCCCTCCGGGGTTGCGCCTTTCAGGCGGTTACCTACTGAAACAAAATGCTGTCTACCGGCAAGCATCGCCTTTGTGATACCACAAAGGCCAACCTTGTCAGGAGTGCTCCTGAAACCTTTAAGGGCTTGGGATTATCCCAGCAGTCTGCCTTTTGTCCCCAAAAGGCGTTGCTTGCTGAGATAGGACTAAAATATCAGTCGTCTGCTTTCAGTATTTTCAAATTACTTTCCCAAACCTCATCATCTAACGCTTTTGCGCATTTTAGACAAATTGTATATGAATGATTAAACAATTGTTCATTCACCATTTCTTTTAGCCTGTTAAGTATGCAAAATGCTCCCGGCCAATTCATATCTTGCAACCATTCCATTAATTCGATCAAGTATGGAGATAGCTCTTCATTTGACCTTGCAGATAGAATTTTGGCGCAATTGTCCCAAACATTTTTTCCGTAATAATGGCTGCCAGGTTGTAGAAAAACATTAATGCATTTTACTTCTTTGGCCAACTTAACGCCCTGTTCCTGCTTTTCTATGCTGTTATTCCAATCAAGCAAATCCATTATATAATCAATATTAACCATTCAACTAACACCATCCCATTTTATTATAACTGATTTTACTGCTTGCGTCCAAATTGAACTTGAGCCAGCGCTGACCCAATCTGACATAGTTCCACCAACAGGATATACACTAACATGTGTTGCTCCGTCTTGAACAGCATATACAATACCCGTAGCATTTAAAGCTTCGATTGTTGTCATTGAACAACCAGGCGCTGGAATAGTTGAAAAGGATAATCCCCTGCCATCTCTTAAATCTTTTGCCTTCGGGGTTAGATTTCCAGGGTTAGAACCACCGTACCTGTAAATAACAGTAGGTGATGGCGGTGGAGCTGTAATGTCCTTTTCTTTTGTATCTGCTTTTGGAATGGAGATTGAAGGGGCTTGTGTTGCTTGATAAATTCCATATCCTACTGCACCTACAGTAAGCAAAGCCGCTCCAGCAAGTCCGATCAGGTCTCCGATCGGGAGCAGACCGTCTGCGAGAGCCGCACCTCCGCAACCAGCATATGCAGGTGATAGTACCCCTATCGCCTTTCCGATTTCAGATACAGCAGTTTTAGCAAATTCCCAAATTTCGCTCCAAAACTGACCTGTAGGGTCTTTTCTATTAACAGGGTCATTCCCACAATAGGCAAACATATTGTAACCCAATACGCCTTGCCCTGTAGAAACATATCCATCTGCGTTAATAAACCGCCCGATCTCAGGATCGTAATAACGGCTGGATACATAATAGAGACCAGTCTCGGTATCGTAGTAATAACCTCTGTAACGGAGCGGGTTATATACGCCGATGGTATTAGCGCCGGTCCCGGTGGTAGAGAGTATACGTCCCCATGCATCATAGACATACGTTACAACGCGAGTCCCGTTGGAGTCGTAAATACCGATTATATCGCCCTGGATGTTGGAAACGAGCAGATAGTCATTTTCAGATACGAGCGTTCCGTTGTATGTATAATGACTTATACCTATCGGCTGACCGGATGCATCGTAAACATATACCATGAGATGGCGGGTGTTTCCTTCGGTCCATTCCTCGTCAAGTATACGGGTACCCGAAAGGTGATATATATGCTCTACTCCGTTTACGGTCTTGCTCGTTCTTATACCTTCGGCATTATAGGTATAAGTATTCGAGCCGTACGACATGAGCCGTCTGCCCTGCCATAAGACATGACGCCAAGCATCCTATTTGAAAAGTTTGGAGTAATTCGCTTTCAGAATATCAAGTGTATCTTTTGTGCTGTTCTCAACATATGACGGCACCCATGACAGATCATTTTCCTTTTCATATTCATAAAAGCTTTTATATTGCTCGGAAATCACCTTGTCAACATGCTCAAATTGCTCATTGAAATATGCGTCGACACTCGGATATGTGGCTTCAATATGTCTTCGTGACGTTTCTGAAATGTCTTTTTTGTTCTGCTTCATCCAGGCGCGCATATTCTCAATAAAGCGTTTCCCATATTCAAAGTTGCCATCATAGTACGCTTTGGCACCTAAAACGCGGGGCGGCAAATGACCGCCAATAGATAACCATGATCTGTCGTCGGTGGTGAACAGCTCAAGAAAAGTATCGAGATCATACACCCCATCAAATTTGTCAAGATACATTTGCGGCATAAGCTCCGCTGCCTTTTCAAGATTCGCTATCGTCCTACTAAGAAACGGCTCTTTGTTCATAAACACTCTGAGACAACCACCTTCGAGACACGGGAAGTCTTTGTATCCGCAAAATCTCATTGTGAACATTTCAGCCCAGTAAGGCTTTTTGCCGAGATCAGAATCTCTGAAATAGTGGCTGAAATCTTTTGCCGCAAAAAGAGGAAACACAGCGCACGTAACATCGTAAGCCACGATCGGTTTTATTGTAACAGCCTGAAGCACTTCGCCGTTGATGCGCAGAAAAACATTTTTTTGGTGCACAAAGCCGCGCGATGTCATTGTATCATAAAATATATCCTTAAATATTTTGTACAGTCCCATTTCTTACCTCAATAAATATACATATTTAGATTTTAACCGGATCGACGTATGCTGCTTAAGTTACCTACATTAATAATTATCAAATGCAAATCTCATATGGGATCCTCCGTAAAATTGTGATGCCGCTATATATATTCCACCGGCTATAGCGCCGGCTAATACGGCTTCAGACGCTCTTTGGGAAACTTTTTCTCTGTTTTTTTCAGGAACTGGAACCACTGCAGGCACAGTAACCTTCGCCTTAGATTTATCTCTTCTGAAAGAATAAAATATTAAGCCAGAACCTCCACTCCAATAATTTACAAGATACCCATTATATGGTATATTAGTCTCTGAGATATTCTCTGTTCCCAATGAATATTCTACATGTTGGGTTACTGTTAATCCAATACGATACCGCCACACTTGCGCATTTGCAGCTGAACGCAAAATTGGGGAATACATATATGAAACAGGCTTAACTTCGTAAACGGCTTTATTAACCACATCAACCAAATCTGCGCGCCCATATGTTGTTATCACAACCTCCATTTTCCAGTTCATTTTTCCCGCTATTCTCTCAACCACGAATTCGTGTATTTCGCCCGGCCATTTCAGTTCGTCAAATGGCATTTTTTCGCTGCCACAATAATCAATGTAGCTTACCGGATTATTGCTGCAGTAAGCGAACATATTGAATCCGAGGAGGTCGCCGTTGGCGTTTACAGAACCGTCTGCATTAAGGAATCTGCCTACATTGGGATCGTAGTATCTGCTGTTGAGGTAGTAAAGGCTCGTTTCGGTATCGTAGTAGTAACCTCTGTAACGGAACGGGTTATATACGCCGATAGTATTAGCGCCGGTCCCGGTGGTAGAGAGTATACGCCCCCATGCATCATAGACATACGTTACAACGCGGGTCCCGTTGGAGTCGTAGATACCGATTATGTCGCCCTGGATGTTGGAAACGAGCAGGTAGTAATTTTCAGATACGATCGTTCCGTTGTATGTATAATGACTTATACCTATCGGCTGACCGGATGCATCGTAAACATATACCATGAGATGGCGGGTGTTTCCTTCGGTCCATTCCTCGTCAAGTATACGGGTACCCGAAAGGTGATATATATGCTCTACTCCGTTTACGGTCTTGCTTGTTCTTATACCGTCGGCGTTATAGGTATAAGTATTCGAGCCGTAAGACATGAGCCGTCTGCCCTGCCATGTGAGGGCGTTGCCGTTCCATGTTTGGGGGTTACCCATGCCGTCATATGCTATGCTCTGACCGTTGAACGATATGAGAAGATCGCCCCAACTGCCATTATCGTAACCGTATATTACTGTATTCTGTACAGTTCCGAGCTTGCCGATAGTATACGCATACGTCTTGCGGTTCAGTATATTCCCCGCCTCATCATACTTCCATGTATACGACTTACCGGTGTAACGGTTATCCTCACGGACGAGCTGTCCCAGCTCATCATATCCGTAACGGAGCATCTCCAAGCCGTCTCTGCGGATGATCGTTATGTTACCGTTATCGTCGTATATGTACGTAAATGTCTCGGAATCTATTGTCGCAGAAGTGTCCTTACGTACAACTGTATTCGTAACATTTTTTATCTGATCATATACTACCGAGCCTGCGACGGCGTATGTATATGTTGTATCCCAAAGGATACCCGAACCGTTTTCGTCCCAGTCGATGCTGCGGCTGCCGAGACGGTCAAAATCATCGTATGTGTAGGAGGTATTCCATGAATACGCGGCTCCGCCTCCGGCGGTAAAGTTATATCCGGAAAGTCTTCCCTCGCCATCGTACACATAGTGATCGACATAGTTTGCCGACACCATGGAGCCGTAGTTGAAATATCTTGTGTACTCGCGGAACTGCGGACGCCCCTCTTCGTCATACCGGATATACTGCGAGGACTGGTTCTGTTCGTTATCATCGGCGTTGACATAGTATTCACACAGCCTGCCGCGGCTGTCATACCTGAATGTCGTTATCTGCCCGGAAATATTGTCGGTGATACTTGTTATATTTCCGTTTGCATCATAACTGTACCTATATACACTTTCTTCATTTCCATTATAACATATACCGGATATCCTGTCAAGGTCATCGTACTCATATTCCACAAATGTTCCGTTACCGTATGTAAGTTTTTTGAGTTTGCCGTTATTTGCGTTATATGTATACGATGCAAGAGTTTTACTCCCCGCTTTTATCTGTGAACTGTTGCCGTATACGTCATATGTGAATTCGTAAGTGCTTGAGGCTGTGGTTATTTTATTGAGACGACCTACACTATCATATATGTAGTTTGCATTTGCGGGAGCATCGGGCACTGAATAATCGTCCGCGTCATCATCCATCTTTGCCGAAAGCACCTGCGTCATCCTGCCAAGCGCATCGTATGAGTAGGTCATTCCCGACTTGCCGTCTATCGATGCAAGGAGATATCCCTTCTCCTCATCGTAGAAATAGTGGTGCACGATCCCTGCGCTGTCGCGCTTCTGCGTAAGCGCTCCGACTATGTGCGAGCTGCCTGTCACATACGACATTGTTACATTATTGCTTTTGGTATCGGTAGACTCTTTTTCTTTTATGAGTATCGGCTGACCGTAAGAGTTGTATGTGTACTCGGTCGTGCTCTTCAGCGTTGCGCTATCGGTGTTGAAGCCATAATAAGAGGACGATGTATTTCCGGAGAATGCATAGTGCTGTATGCTGTTCACGCGGGAGACTGCGCCGGCGGCGTAGGTGTACTTATATGCGTCGCGGCGGCTGATCTTCCACTCGACCATTCCGTTGCTGTTATACTTATACCACACATAGTTGTTTCCGGTCTTTATGTATATCGGCTTGCCGTTTGAATACTCGTACGAAGCGCTTGAGACCGTTTCATCACAACCAACAAAGCACATTGCAATGTCGTCAAAGTATGCAGTGCCCTCCTGGTGCGAATATACACAGCTTACTTTTATCTCGCGTACAAACTTGCCCGCCTCGGTGGATATGACATCGCTTGCGAACTGCCAGCCGACCGCATAATTATTGAACGGAATAATGTGAGTCCTGGTCACTTCCGCAGACGATCCGCCGGAGCTGATATAGTAGAAGTATTTTATGGTGACCCGTATCCCGAATATACTTTGGTCACCGCTCATAGCCTTGTCTGCCATTGCGCGACCGGATATTCTGTACTGCTTCGGATATATGGAATATTTCTCGCTCTTGTACGTGGCAAGGTCACTGTCGGACGCACGGTATACCGTCTGCTCAACATAGTTTTCGTTTTCTATGTCTGTCGCCGTGATCCTCAGGGAATTACCGAGGATCGACGCGTCGCCGGCATATACGGCTGATGCGGTGATCCCTGCCGGAACAGTCCACGAGGTGATGGTACTGCCCGACGATCTTTCAAAGCTGCCGTTTTCGATCCGGCTGAACGTGCTGAACCCGACCGAGCGTGCAAGCGTCATATGTCTTACACTGATCGATGATACGGCGGTGGTAGTGCTTTTTCCGTTCAATACGAGGCTTACGGTATATGTGCCGTCTGACGGCACTTTAAAAGCAAGCGCAGCCTCAGCGCTTTCCGGATAATCGTACACGCGGCTGAAATGGAATTTCTCCGTATCGATATTACCTGACGGAGACTGGACCTTCAGCAGCACATCAACGTCGGAATATGTATTCCTGTAAATATCTCCAGAAAGCGTGTAGGTCCCGGCTTTCAGATAAACGCTTTGATATATACTTGCGCTGCTGCCGGAGCTTACGCTCATGTTTATCATGTAGTCCCTGTCATAAACTTCACGGTTGTAACTGTTGTAGTTATTGGATATCCCGACGGCGCCTGTTATGCTCCACCCATAAAGGCTTGCCGCACCGTTCACTTCAAATCCGGGGTTCACAAGGAAGTTGGTAGCCACATCCGATATGACCGATGACTGCTTTATGCTGTTTTTGGCTCTGGTGTTATCATCCTCATACTGTCCGCTCTTGGCTCCGTAGATGTTTTTCCCGCTTTTGTCCGTTGAATAGCAGGTAACGCATCTGCCCTCTTTATCAAAAACGTAGCGGGTGATGATATTATCCGCCGTAGTGGTTATATCATCATCTTTACCGGAGGTCTCCACATCGGTATAGCCGGTACCGTAGGCGATCTTCACGGTCTGACCTGCGTTTCCCTGACCGTATTCGGTGGCGGAAATGACTCTGCCTGCCGAGTCGTAGGTATAGCTGATCTTGACCTTATGCGTACGATCCTCGGCGGAAAGAAGATGACCGGTCGAATCGTATTCGTAATAGTAATCTGCATCGATGTCTATATGCGGATCGCTGTCGTTGTTGCGGAAATTCGTCCAGTTGGATGCCGCGGTATAACCATCCTTCTGATGCGCAACGACTATCTTGCGCAAATAGCGCGTTGCAACGCCGATCTCGGTGTTATAATCGGAAGAATAGAACAGATGCACCGCCTGCTGCGTCGTCGGATTGAGGATATAGCTTATGACTCCGCCGGTGGTATAGTTGATCTCAAGCTGAGTTATATAGGACGACGCGCCGTTAGGCTTGAGCTTTACCGTTGTGGGGCGTCCGTAGCTGTTGCAGTCGAACGCGACCGTATTGCCGTTCACATCGGTTATCTGCGTGAGATATCCGCCGGCGTAGGTGTAGGAATCGTTTGCATCCTTTTTGGTGAACGTATAAACAGTGAAATCTGTATCCGTTATTGTAAAATCGGAGGAATTCACCGTGAGCTTGAGCTTCAGTCCGTCCTCATCGTAATAAATGTTGCTCTCGCCGGACTTCGTACTGCGGAAGAACGCGTGCTCGGTGCCGTCGGCATCGGTGTACACGTAGAAGGTCTCCGATGCTCCGCTTTCATTTATATATGTGCGCGGGACAATGCACTGAGATATGTTGGTCTTGAAGCCTCCCGCGACCGACGCAAAGCTGTACGGCACCTCGCGGCTGTAACGGGTGTAGTACCATTTGGTCAGCATAGAGTTATATATGAGGGTCGGAGTGAACGGCATGAGACTGTCGGTGCTCGTGAGCGTTCCTATGCTGAACACAAGATTGCCGTTTGCAAGGTTCAGGCTACCGATCCCCGCGCCGCCCGCGCTTTGCGAAATAAAGGACCAGTAATCCTCAACGCCGAGCTGATCGCGATATGTTACGATGAGCTTGGGGCGTTCGTATGCGACAGTGCTCTCCGAAGAGCCGAAGGTGAATTCCGCTGACTCATCGCTTGAAATATTCTCAAAGGCTACGCCGTAGTTTGACTCACCGGCATACCACGCCTTGGCTATTTCGGTGATATTCCACGAGTAGTCCTGATAGTCATCATCTTCACACAGGTACTGATAATCTGCCGCTTTTGAATACAGCGTCCCGGCAGAGCTGCCCGAAACCATCGAAGATGTCCAGCTACTCGTAACTCTGTATGCCGCTATATAGCCTTCGGCAGCCAGATACGATCTGCAGTAAAGCTGCACCTTCGCATCTGTTATATAAGCATATTCGGGAAGCTCCGGCAGCGTGCCGATCTTAAGATATGCGCGGTATCCGCCGCCAACGCGCAGATAGGAATTATCCACAACCGAGCTGCCGGACACCGAGGTATTGACATACACATCGAGATAATCCGATGCCGAGGTGTTCAGCGACGGGTCGATCTTTACCGGGAACGCTCTGCCGTCGCTGTTGATCCAGCCCGCGTCGGCGGTCACGGTGAATTTGTACTTCCCGTTGCCGAGGTCGCTCACGGAATACGAAACGGCGTCCGAGCGCGCACCGTCCGCATCGACCATGTACCCGCGCGGGATGACGTACACCGTTTCATCGTCCGTGGGATCGTATATCCGCACCGAGCCGTCACCGCATACGGCGGCGGTAAGGTTGTTGAGTTAGATCGTGAATGTATATAAATAAGACGGCAGCTTTTTCTTGACTTTAATGTTCTCCTTCACTTTCGATGATAAAACAATATACTCAAGGTCGGTACCGTCAAGTATGTTTTCGTATGTTATTTGTGATGACAGCTTATCAAGCCGCATGAGCTTCTGTAGCTTTGTTTCGGTGGCATCGGTTTCTTTTTCAAGACTCGTGACCTTTCCGGCGGTCTTTTTTCTTGCTCCGTCAAGGCTCATGACGATCTTGCGATCTCCGTCATGCAGTGTGAAAAGGCTATCGTTGCCGGTTATCTTTTTTGCAAATTTGATGCGCGCGTTGCTTGTGGAATAATCGCTTCCGGATGCAGCGAGGGTGTTGTCTATGTCCTTCCACTCGCCGTTATCCAGGTAATGCACGGGCATGTCGTACTGAACTGCGATATTCGTTCCGTCCTGGCAGTGAAAATGCTTGACGTTTTCCTCGCGCCGCTCCGTCATTTCGTATGTATCGGACGCACGCCCGGCAGGCTCGTCATTTTCGCCGGATGTGCCCGATGAAAGTCCGTCTATCCACTCGGCAAAAACAAACGTAGGAACAAGGTAAACGATCATAAGGATAGACAGGAAAACTGCAAGCGTTTTGAATGTGTACTTCTTAAGGTCTTTCATCTTTCTTTCCTTTCTGTGTTGACAACGTATGCATACAACATACGCTGTGTTTGTTTCAAATAGCATTGAATAAAAATGTACTAAAACCGAATCATCTCACCCGCATTCTCATCACCTCACTATTAATTGTCAGATTTATAATGATGAATACCATCTACCACATCGATGATTATCTTCCCACTGTTGTGGCATCATATAAATCACATCATTCAAATTATATAAAATGATTACAACACCCAAGTTTTTTCTTAGACACATTATAACACTTAGAATTATGTTTGTCAATATATTATTTTGAAAAAGTGTTGGATTTATAGTATTATGTGGTATACTATGTCATAAAAGGAGTGGTGACATGGCATGGGAAGATTATATTGAGGAAAATATAAAATGCGGTCTTGTTGAATTTCTTATTCTTGCACTTTTGACCATCGAAGACATGTACGGTTACAGGATCAAAACGGAGTTGGCTGTAAGAACCAACAACGCAATCATTGTCAAAGAAGGCTCTTGGTACGGTCCGCTGTACAGAATGGAACAGTGCAAGCTGATATCAAGCAGAAAAGAACTGGTGGGAGAAAAAAGATTCAGAAATTATTATCACATATAACCACCGGGGAAAGAGTATCTCGACTATGCAATAAAAAAGTTTCAACTTATTTTTGTCGGAGCCGCCAATCTGATAAAAGGATGTGGTTTAGATGAAAACAAGCCGGAATAACAAAAATGTTGTTAATTCATATCTCAGGCATATAAAAACCGCTCTTTTGTGTCCTTCAAGTATGAAAAAAGCCATTTTAAATGATGTAAATGAGCGAATCGCAGAACTTGAAAAACAACATCCGCTCCTCACGCCGGATGACCTTTACAAAGAGATTGGCACTCCCGATGAAATCGCCCAAGGCTTTGAAAGCAGGCTCGAGATCGGAAATATAAAAAAGAACGCCCGCAAACTCCCCCGAGCCAAACTAATCATATTATTCAGAAACCATATATAATACATCTTACATTTGGAAGGCGGATTAACATTATGAAAAAAATACTTGTTGTTTTCCTTACGGCTATTCTTTTGACTTTTGCACCTCTTAACGCAGTATGTGTCGAAAGTCCTGAACACATTTCAGTAGAAACTTATGAAACCAGTTCCACTACGGTACATTTTGAAGATGGCAGCTATATGGTAACCGTAATCAGGCAGTCTCCAATTACAAGCTCCACAAGATCCACAAGGTCCGCGACATATACAAAAGTGGGAGAGAAAATTGTAAATCTTTATGATTCCAAGGACAATCTGCAATGGACTCATACAGTAACCGGAACCTTTAAAGTAAATGAAGGTGTATCTGTTGTTTGCACAAGTTCTACTTACTCGTCTGTCATTTATGAAAAGGCTTGGTCGTTAGCAGAGCATGAAAATAGCTATTCAGACAACATCGCATATGGCACTGCAATTTATAAGAGAAAAGTTCTTTTCATTACAACCAATACACACAAAGTAGTTATTTCAATCGGTTGTGACATTAATGGCAATATGGACTGATGAATTTTGTAAAACAGCAAACATCTTTCTATTTGAAATTTCCAAATTCACAATTGGCACTCTTCTTGTAAAAAAGACGACTTTTAATGTCGTCTCAGATTAGTGATAAAGCCCATCTCAAGTGCGAGATGGGCTTTGTCGGTAATCATCAGGGGACCGTGCGTTGCACGATCCTTTGTGGCAAGTGGGTGAGCGTTGGACACCCTGTGTATCAACCTATTTCGCCCGTTCACGGGCGAAATATCACTTTGACTTGCGGTCGGAGCGACCGCATTCCGCTTCGCGGAAACGTCAAAGTGTGAGTCATGTGCCCACTTAGACTACCGATCGCCCGTGAACGGGCGAAATATCACTTTGACCTGCGGTCGGAGCGACCGCATTCCGCTCCGCGGAAACGCCAAAGTGTGAGTCGTGTGCCCACTTAGACTACCGATCGCCCGTGAACGGGCGAAATATCACTTTGACCTGCGGTCGGAGCGACCGCATTCCGCTCCGCGGAAACGTCAAAGTGTGAGTCGTGTGCCCACTTAGACTACCGATCGCCCGTGAACGGGCGAAA
>ENA-UOJS01002462-UOJS01002462.1-human-gut-metagenome-genome-assembly--contig:-C74-NODE-2462-length-12518-cov-6.497232_pt1 | contig 12518 bp, 6 predicted proteins | sample MGYA00242355_ERZ723902 | MGnify/ENA metagenome assembly ERZ723902 | reverse complement strand
GCTTCCCGCCGGAGCCGAACGGCTATCTGCACATCGGCCACTGCAAGGCGCTGACCATCGACTTTGGCACCGCTGAGCGCTTCGGCGGCCTTTGCAACCTGCGCATGGACGACACGAACCCCACGAAGGAGGACGTCGAATTTGTCGACGCCATCAAAGAGGACATCCACTGGCTGGGCTTCGACTGGGGCGACCGGTTCTTCTACGGCAGCGACTACTTTGAGGAGGATTACCGCCAGGCGGTGCTGCTGATCAAAAAGGGGCTGGCCTATGTGTGCCAGCTGACACCGGAGGAGTTCAAGGCCAACCGCGGCGACATCGGCATCCCCGCCGTATCGCCCTACCGGGATCGGCCCATCGAGGAGAGCCTGGACCTGTTCGCCCGTATGCGGGCCGGGGAGTTCCCCAACGGCGCCATGACGCTGCGGGCCAAGATCGACCTGGCCAGCGGTAACTTCAATATGCGCGATCCGGTCATCTACCGTATCAACCACATGAGCCACCACCGGCAGGGAAACAAGTGGTGCATCTATCCCATGTACGACTTCGCGCATCCTATTCAGGATGCGCTGGAGGGCATCACCCACAGCCTGTGCTCGCTGGAGTTTGAGGCGCACCGGCCCCTGTACAACTGGGTCATCGAGCACTGTGAGCTGCCTGCCCATCCCCGGCAGATCGAGTTTGCCCGGTTGGGCATCGACCACACGGTGATGTCCAAGCGGAAGCTGCGCAAGCTGGTGGAGGAGAACTATGTGTCCGGCTGGGATGATCCCCGTATGCCCACCCTGTGCGGCCTGCGCCGCCGGGGCTACACCGCCGCCGCCATCCGCAGCTTCTGCGAGCGCATCGGCGTGGCCAAGTCCCCCAACACCATTGAGTACGGCTTCCTGGAGCACTGCCTGCGGGAGGACCTGAACGCCCACGCGGAGCGAACCATGGCGGTGCTGCACCCGGTGAAGCTGACGGTGACCAACTATCCCGAGGGCAAGAGCGAGGTATTCACGGTGGAGAACAACCCCACCGACCCGGCGCAGGGCACCCATGAGATCACCTTCTCGCGCCATCTGTGGATCGAGGCGGAGGACTTTATGGAGGTGCCGGTGCCCAAGTACAAGCGACTGACCCCCAACGGTCCGGAGTGCCGGCTGAAGGGCGCGTATCTGGTGCAGTGTACCGGCTGTGTGAAGGACGCGGACGGCAACGTCACCGAGGTGCTGTGCACCTATGATCCGGAGTCCAGCGGCGGTGATCCCGCCGACGGCCGCAAGGTCAAGGGCGCCACGCTCCACTGGGTGGACGCGGAGAACTGCATGGACGCGGAGGTCCGGCTGTACGACAATCTGTTTTCTGACGAGCAGCCCGACGGCCCGGACAAGGACTTCCTGGATTGCCTGAACCCGGAGAGCCTTACGGTGCTCACCGGCTGCAAGGTGGAGCCGGAGATGCGGAAGGTGGCGGAGGCGTTCGACAAGCAGGCCGACCGCACCGGCGTCAACGCGCCCACGTTCCAGTTCATGCGTGTGGGCTATTTCTGCCTGGACAACCGTGACAGCTCCGCGGCGCACATGGTGTTCAACCGCAGTGTGTCGCTGAAGGACAGCTTTCAGAAGTGAGAACAAGCACCCCTCCGGGGGTGCTTTTTTTCCTGGAAGCGAGACGAAAAAAGCAGCACCGGGAGGTGCTGCTTTTTCATGTGTGATTTAAGCGCCGGACCTCGAAGGAGGTCTCGGCCAGGGTGCTGTCGACAGTGCCCACCTGAAGGGTCACGGTAAAGATGCCCGAAGCACTGTCGTAGCGCAGACTGACATCGCGGACCCGAAGACCCCGGGGATAGGCGGCGCTGCTGAGCAGCTTGGTGCTGCCCAGGGTGAGCTGGCCGTCGGCATCCACATGAAAGGCGGCGCCCTCGCCCTCCACGCTGCCCAGATCCTGAATGAAGATGTGGTCCAGGCTGCCGTCCGCGCCGGGGGTCACGGTGCCGCAGAAGCGCAGCTTGTCGCTGATAACGCTGGTAAGGGTGGAGCACAGCTCCTGGGCCTCGGACAGCTGCATGGAGCTGTTGTAGGTGCGGCCGGCGAAGCGGACGCCCACGGTCAGCAGGGCGCTGACGAGCAGGACGATGAGAACGGCGCACAGCAGCTCCGTCAGGGTGAAGCCGCGGCGGTCACGAAGCTTGTTCATGGCGTGACCTCCTCGTAATAGAGGCAGCCGTTGTCCTCATAGACCTGCACGGTGGTGCGGCCGCTGCGGGTGCCGCCGCCGGAGGCGGTCAGGGCAGCGGTGCCGTTCGACACCGCGCTGCTGTAGTGGAAGGAGATGTCGGCGGAACGGACCTTAGCGTTGATCTTGGCGGCGGAAACGGCGGCGGTGGTCAGAAACACGAAGGTCAATACGATGATCAGGATGGAGACCAGCGTCTCTACCAGTGTTTCGCCGCGGGTGCTGTTCAGCTTTTTGATACGACCGCCTCCTTTTCGATGGTGGCGTTGTCCGGCGACCAGGAGATCGTTGTCGTGGTCGTGGTGACGTCGCGGACCAAGAGATCGCCGCCGCTGACGGTGCTGATAGTGGGATCGGCCTTGTTTTCGCGGAGCGTCAGCACCAGGCGGCAGTCACTGTCGCCGCCGTCGGCCAGGTGCAGGACGATGGTGATGTCGTAATTGGGCGCCATGGTAAAGACGGCGGAGACATCATCCAGCCCGTCCACGGAGAGGGTGATGGTGTCGGTAAAGCTCTTGCCGCTGTCCCTGTCCACGGCGGCCTTGCCGGCCTTGAGCCATGCGGCCGTAAACCCGGTGGGCGAGGTCGTTTCGCGGCTCGTTTCGGTGGAGGTGTCATTGGTATAGGTGGTCTTCACCGTCTCCTGGACAAAGGAGGCGTTCAGGATATCATCACGCAGCAGACGGGCCGCGGAGCTGACCGTCAGATACGCCTGCCGGGCAGCCCGGTCATTCTCCAGACGGCGGGCCGAGGAGGTGGCGGCGGTGAGGATCACCGCACTGACCATACTGGCCGCCAGCAGCAGAAGGAGGGCCATCATCAGCGTGGCGCCCTGTTGGTTTTTCAGTTTGTGCACGGGAGGGCCTCCTTTCTGCGGTGGGTCATGGAAGGGTGTCCGGTGACGGCTCGGGCGTGGGATCGGTGCCGGAGCTGCTGTCCGGGGCGGATGGATCGTCGGAGGGCGTGCCCTCAGGGTCCTTGCTGCCGGAAGCGGGGATATCGGCGTCCGGGACGGTGGGGGCACCGCCGCTGTCCGTCGTTTTGGGCACGGCGGTGAAGGCCGTGTCGGCATACAGCGGCTGGGTGATGTCCGGCGTCCAGCTGATACCGGCCTCGGGGATGTTGTGGTCCGCCAGCAGCTGTCTGAGGGCCTCCACCGAGGGGGCGGAGCCGTAGGGGACAGACAGGGGGAGCGCCTGCCCATCCACCCAGAGGGTGGCGGTCACCCGGGTGTCCTCCTCCGTCAGGGTGTAGGGAATGGACAGGGTGAAGGCGTGACCTTCGGTGTCCGTCAATGTGACGGTGAGGGTGATCTGGCCTTGGCTGCGCCCCTTGACCGTCAGGGGACGGTAGGTGAAGGCGCTGGTGGTGTCCTTTGCCGGTGTGCCCACGGTGACGCGGAAGTCGTCATTCTCGGCGCGGAACACGTCGGGATGGAGGACGGAGGTGTCCTCGTCGTTGGAGACGGGCATGGGCCGGAGGACGTACTCCGTGGCGTCGGCGCCGCCTTTGACGGTGACGCCGGAGACGGAGAGACCGTCAAAGGTGGCGGCGCTGCCCCGGCTGTACAGGTACAGCTTGGCACCGGCGTAGGCGGGGCGGTCGGTGTACGGCGCGCCGGAGGGCACGTCGTCCGTGAAGGCCGTGCCGTCCCGATCCATGACGCCCTGCCAGTAGACTGAGGGTTCGCCGGAGGTGTTGGCGATTCCCAGCACGCCCTGCATACGGACGGGAAGCACAAGGGGCAGCTGGCTGGTGAAGGTCTCGCCGCCGGGGGCGGTGTAGGCGGCGGTGATCAGGGTGCGGTCCTCACCCTCGCCGGCGGCGGTGAGGGTGACAGAGGCCGTACGGTCGGCATTGGTAACGGGAACAGAGGCCGTGAGGACCCTGCCGCCGTGCTGGGGCGTGACTGTCCATTTGACATCCAGTGCGCTGCCGCGGCTGTCGCGGGCGGTGAGCGTTAAATTACAGGTGTCACCGACAAAGAAGTCATCGCCGGGCAGGCCGTCCACGGAGATGTCCAGCGTGGAGGTGACGCTCACCAGCAGTCGGGCGGTATAGCCGCCCATTGTGGCGAAGACCTCGGTAGAGCCGACCGACAGGCCGGTGAGGGTCACAGTGTAGCTGTGCCGGACGTCCGCCGGGGGCGTCTGTGCCTGCGGTACGGAGACGTCCACGATGCCCTTGCGGGAGCAGGTGATGACGGGGACGGCGTCAGCGTCGGTGTCCTGGGTGAAGTGCAGCGACAGTGTGACGCTGGGGGTGGTGATACGGTCCAGCGAAAGGACGCCGCTGCTCCAGTACAGGCCGCGGGAGGGCCATTCGCCGTAGTGCAGGCAGGCGGTGCCCTGGGTCAATACGGTGGGGAAGGGGTAGTCCTGTCCGAGGAGGGCTGCCGCACTGCCGGGGAAGCTGTATTTGCCGTGGGCCGACTGGCCGTTTTCCTCTGTGGTGACCCAGTGGAAGCTGCCGTCGTCGCTGCCGCCGTTCAGCAGCGCGGTGAAGCGCTTTCCGTCGATGTCCGCACGGCCGGACATCTGCTCGTAGCTCAGGGCCCTCAGGCCGTTGATGTTGTAGGGGCTGCTGCCGGTGTTCCAGGTGTACTTGGACAGATAGCTCAGATCGCCACGGAGCATATCCATCCGCGCGGCATCGGTGTTCAGCAGGGTGGCCAGGGAGTAGTAAGTGTACTGTCCATTGGACTGGGTAGACTTGCCGTAGAAGGTGGGGAGGCTGCCGAAGTAGATCGCGGCGCTGCTGTCCAGGTAGTAGCAGTTGTTGATGGTCAGCCGGGCGGTGCCGCCGTTCACGCCGGCGCGGTCGGCGATGCTGCCGATGAGGGAGATGCCGGTGATGGTGCCCTCCATGGCAGGGAAGGTCACGTAGGTGTAGCAGTTGTTGTAGGTGGGTTGGCCGTCCTTGCTGCCGGAGAAGTTGGAGAAGGTGGCGGAGAAGCCGCTGCCGCCGATGCCGCCGATGTACACGTAGGTGTCCGGGCCGGCCTCCGTGCCGCCCTGGGTCATTTTGACGGCCTTAGGCGTCGACTCATAGCGATCCACGAAGATGGTGTTGGTGCTGTCGTCGGTAGGGATGCGCTCGTTCAGCAGATCGTTGGCGACGGTGATGCTGCCGCCGGTGTAGCAGTCCGACACATCATAGCGGACGCCGCCCACCAGGCCGCCCACGCGGACATAGTTGCCCCACTGGGCCTTGTTCATGGCGCCGGTGTTTGCGTAGCGGTGGGTACAGTTGATATTCAGCTTGACCACGGCGGAGCACCTGTTCAGATTGGCGCTGGATACGCCCACCAGCCCGCCGATGGCGGCTTCGCCCAAGAACTGTCGGTTTTTGCTGTTGTCGGTCACGGTGTAGCCGGCGATAGCGCAGTTGCTGATGGTGCTGACCTTCGTCTTGTCCTTCAGGTTTTCATCATAGTCGTAGGCAATGCCTACCAGACCGCCCAGGGCGTAGGAGGTGGCGTAATTCTCCGGCCCGGTGGCACCGGAGGCGGGGGTGGCGTCGGTCTTGCGCTGGATAACGGCGTCGTTGTCGCTGTAGAGCACGATATTTTTGATCTCTGCGCCGGCGGTGGTACCGAACAGACCCACGTTGTAGCAATGGGAGGTGATGTTCACATTCTTGATGTAGTAGTTGCCGCCGTCGTAGATACCGCCGAACCAGTTGTACAGCGTCAGATCATAGGTTTCATTGCCCCTGTCGTTCAACTGGCCGTTGTTCACCGCACCGGCAATGGGGTGGAAGTCATAGTTTGCGGCCGTGCCGTCGGCGGCGGTGCCGTGTCCTGCACCGTTGAGGTCGTGGGTCTGCTGCCAGGTGAGGATAGGACGGGGGCCGCCGGTGCTGTCGCCGGCCAGCGCCATCGCCTTTGTCTGCAGCGCATTGCCGCGGCGGTTGGTGTATTGCAGATAGGGATAATACTTGTAGTCACTATTACTGCCTGTGACATCGTGCGTCGTGCTGCCCTGACTGTTGATGTAGCTCCAGTTGATGTATTGCAGCTGCTCTATGGAGCGTACCTGGTAGGGCTTGGAGGCCGTTCCCGGCGCATTGTTGGAGGACAGGGCGAAGGCATCGGCAAAGAAGGGGCTGACGATGTAGGTCAGCGCGGCGTCCTCGTGGGTCAGCGTCCAGGAATCGTTGGCCTGGGTGCCGCTGGTCAGGTGCAGACCGTTATCGGAGGTCTTGTAGGTGACGAAATTGAATCCCTGCATCTGCCGGCGCAGGTCATCGGCCGCCTCAGTATAGCGAGTGCCGGTCGCGGTGATGCGGGTGGAGAGCACAGGCTCGGTGGTGCTGCCGGCGGACCAATAGTAACCGTAGCCGTAAGCGGTAACGGTGCCGCCGTCGTCATGGGAGACACAGAGACTGCTGTTGGTCTTGTATTCGCCGTCCTGGACACCGATCGAGGAGAAATAGTAGCCGCTGCCGGTGGGCTTGGACTCATATTCCCAGTACAGCAGGCCCAGAACGCCCATATCGACAGGTGTCACCCAGTCGCCGTAATGGACGCGGCTGCCGTTGTGGCCGGCGACGATGCCGGGATAGGGGTAGGCCTTGCCGGCGGAGTCCAGGGTCTTATCGTGCTGGAAGGTATTGGCGGCGGAGACGGCGCCAAAGCCGCCCAGCCGGGTGGCCATGCCGCGCAGGGCCGGCTCGTTCACCGGGGCTGCGCCGGATCTGTCCGTGTACTGGTATAGGTGAACGCTGTTTACAAAGCGGTATGTGCCGCCGTTGAGGTAGCAGCAGCCGGATACGCCGCCGGCAGTGGGGGCAAAGCCGTGAATATCCGCATTGGGTGAAGTCATGGCTGTGGCGCAGTAGCTGGCGCGGAGGGAGCCGGTGTTGCTGCCGGCAAAGCCGCCCAGCGTCACGCCGCCGCCGTTGATCGTGCCGATCTCAATGTCGGCCATGGCGTAGCACTGCTGGACAACGCCGCTGTTGCCGCCAGCGAAGCCGCCGGCGCAGAGCGTGGCATACAGGCTATTGGCGAAAAGGCTCGGTGCGCTGACGCCGGAGGCGCGGACCGTACCGCTGTTGCGTCCCACCAGGCCGCCCAGATACAGGATACTGCCGTGACGGGCGTCGCCGTTCACGGAGAAGCCCGCGGCGGCGCAGTTGTAGACCGTGCCCTCGTTGCAGCCGGTCAAGGCGCCGATGCAGGCGGTTTGCAGAGAGAGCTGACCTTCCAGAGAAACGGTACGATCCTTATTGGCGGTGAGCAGTATGATATTGCGCAGGGTGCCCCGGTTCAGACCGAACATACCGGCATAGCTGGTGCCGTCGGTGTTGACGGCGCTGGTAAAGGAGGGCGCTGCGATGGTATAGCCGCCGCCGTCGTAGGTGTGGATGAAAGGCTTGCCGTCAGCGGCACCGATAGGCGGCTGCGTGTGCACCGTGAGACGGGCGTAGCTGTTGTAGTCGATGGGGCGCTCCTGCTGGAAGACGGCTGTCTTGTCCAGCAGGGTACGGTAGGTGTCGTAATACAGGCTCAGGTCGTGCAGATGACGGGCCGTGCGGATGCCAACCTCCGCCGGGGCGCTGGGCAGGGCGGCGCTCTGGATCACGCGGCAGGCGAAGTGGGGATTGAAGAAGTAGGAGATGTCATCCACCGTCACCTGACGGTAGAAGGCGGGGGACACCTCACTGGTATAGACCAGCGCATCGGGCAGGCGTACCAGCCAGTATTCGCTGTCGAGTTTGATGGAATTCCGCAGGGTGGCGGTGCGTGCCGTATCGCCCAGGGTATAGGCGACGGTGATGGCGTCCGTGGGCTGGGCGCGGTAGACCATGCCGTAGCCGTCGTCCACGACGGTGCCGCCGGAACGGAGGGTGGAGCGGTTGGCACCCAGGAAACCGTAGGTGCCGTCGCTGTATTTTTCATAGTAGGCCAGTGCGCCGGACTCGAAATCCGCCTGCCAGTCGCCGTAGTGGGGCAGACCGGTGAGCCGGGGGTAGGAGTAGGTGCTCAGGCCCATGTTGTCCATGAGATTGTAGGCCACGGTGTCGCTTGTCTCCGCGGTAAAGGCGGTGCCCAGGACCTTTACGCCCTCTGCGCGGTTCTGGCCGCTCCATTCGGCGTAATTGACGAAGCTGGTGCCGGACAGATCGTTCCGGCTGGGGAACAGGTAATAGACAGCGTCTATGTCGGCGGGAGCCGTGCCGGCAGCGGGGGGCTTGAAGGTGGAGTAGGTCAGCTTCATGTCGGCGCCCAGGCGGACGCAGGCACTGTAACAGGCCTTGAGGCTGTCGCCGCCGGAGAGCTCGCCGCCGGAGAGACCGGCGGTGGTGCCGGCGCTCTGGAAGCCGGCGGCGTAGCAGTTGGACAGGGCGATATTGGCGGTGCCGTTGCAGGCGCCTATCAGGCCGCCGGCGACGCCGTTATTGGCGGCGGCGTACAGGTAGCAGTCCGCGTAGGAATGGTCCACAGTCAGAGCAGCACTGTCCGTATTGCCCACCAGGCCGCCGGCATAGCGGACGCCCTGAATCACGGTAGCCGCGAAGCTGCGGCGGATGGTCAGCGTGCCGTCGCAGTATCCTGCCAGACCGCCCGCCGTGCTGCCGCGGAGCCAGATGTCCTGTTCGGTCTTGGTGCTGAGTTTGTCGCGGGTGGGACTGAGATACACCTGACAGTCGAGGATCTCGGTCTTGCCGCTGAGACGGCCGGCCAGGCCGCCGGCATTGCCGGAGGCGGTGATGTCGGCGCCACAAAGGCGCAGGTTTTTCAGCGTGCCGGAGAAGGCGGCAAAAAGACCGCCGTCGCCGGTGGTGTTCACGGTCAGACCGTAAATGACCGGGTGGTAGACCTGGCCATTCACGGTGGCCTTGCTCTCGCAGTAGGTCAGGCGGCTGTTGGTGATGGGCGTGAACGTGCGGGAGCCGTACAGGCGGTCCCAGCCGTCGTCGGCGTTTTCGTTGACAAATTGGATATCCTGCTCCTGCACGGCGCGGGTGATGCTGTCGGGCAAGCGGGAGGCCGTGTCCAGATTTTGCAGGTGGCGGGCGTAGGTAACAACGGCGGTGTCGCCGCCGCGGACCTCGGCAAACAGACTGTTGGTGGTCAGCGTGCCGGAGGCGGAGTCCACCAGACGGTTCTCGCACGTCACCTCCACGGTGATGGTCAGGTCCGCACCGGGGGTCAGATTTTTGTTTTTGAAGCGGGCCTGCTGGCCGAAGCGCATACCGTCCGTCAGAGAGTCCAGGACCATGGTGGCGGTGTAGGTGAGATAGTCGGTCTTGACTTCGCTGCCGGTCAGCTCGATGCGGGAGGTGCTGTGGACGCCGTCGGAGACGGTCACATAGAAGTGCAGCGGCTCCATAGGCGTGTCGCAGGTGACGCGCAGAAGAAGCTGCTCTTTGTTGATGATCTCCATATGGGGCGTCAGCTTGCCGGTGATCTCGGACTGCACACTGTCGCCGCCGTAATAGCCCACGGTGGCGCCGGCGCTCAGCCGGCCATCACGGAACCGCAGGGGATTGAAGCTGTCAAAGTCGTAGGTCAGGGGTTTTTCACTGTAAAACACGGCGTAGACGCTGCCGCTGGCGGGGTCGAGCTCGATCACCCAATGGTTGTCCCACAGCTGGCGGTCCACCTGATCCTTCGGCAGGATGGCCGCGGCGGCGGAGCCTTCGCCGGTCTTGGCGGCGGAGGTCACATAGTGCAGGGAGGTTTTCCTCTCGGCGGCGTCCAGCGGTGTGTTGTTCAGGGGCTGCAGATCCTCCGCATAGCAGTCGGAAATACGGCCATTGGCCAGCAGCTCGGACAGCTTGTTCTGGGCCGCGTGGTAGACGATCTCCGCCTTGGCGTCCAGTTCTGTCTGGCGCAGGTCGCGCTGATGGCGGGTGATGGGGATCATGGCCAGGCCCATCAGCACGATCAGGATGGCGACCGCGATGAGGACTTCGGACAGCGTAAAGCCGGAATTATTCTGTTTTGAGAGCTTTTTTTGCATAACACAATCGATACGCTGCCCCGCAAAGGGACGCGGGCGGAAAAATGGTGGGGACGCAGTCAGGGCATCAGCTCGAAAAAGATGAGGTGAAGCACGGTTTTGTACTGTGCTTTGTCGGCGTCATACTGCACGTCCACGTTGGAGAGGAAGTTGACATTGGCGCTGGCGCTCAGCGCGTCGATGATCTGGCGGGACTGGGCGTAGGAAGCGGTCTGGTAGGTCAGCGTCACGGGGCGCAGCACGAGATAGCCCTCCTGGGTGGTGCCCTCGGTGCAGTCCACCTCGTATTGCAGGGTGGCGGCCATGAGCTTGTCCAGCTCGGTCATCAGGGCCTGGTCGTTGTCGTACTGGGGCAGGGCACGCTCCTGGCCGGAGGCCTTGATGGCGGCAATGGCCTGCTGCATCTGCTCCAGCTGGGCCAGACGGACACGGTCGGTGTCCAGCTCGGCCTGCTCGATGTCGGTGTTGGTGCGGAAGGAGGTTATCTGGCGGTCGATGGGCTCCAGAAACAGCTTGCAGTAGCCCAGGACCAGCACCAGTACCACCAGGACCAGCAGCAGGGTCTTTTCGCGCTTGGTAAGCTCGCGGTTCATTGAGACACCTCCTCCGGCTGGCGCAGTTCGATGCGGACGGTGAAATCCATGATGGTGGCGGCCTTGCCCTCCTCCGTGGAGGCGACGCTGAGGGAGACGCTGTCCACGATGGGGGAGAGGCGCAGGCGGGCGAACATGGCGGAGATCTGGTCCAGGGTCATGCCGGACATATCCACGTTCATGGTGTTTTGGGTGATCTGGAGCGCCGTGAGGGAGCCATGGCTGAGCATCTCCTGCTCCAGCAGGTCCAGGGCCGCCTGACGGTCCACGGCGGCGGGGATGTCCTCGCTGCCGGCGGCGGTCATCCAGTCCATGGAGTAGGTGCGGTATTCCAGCAGGACGCGGTCATAGTCGGACAGGGCCTCCTGGGCGCTCACATACTGGGTGTGGACGCGGTCATAGGCGGCCTGGGCCTTGTCCAGACGGCGATACTGCTGGAGCACGCCGAAGTTGACCACAACGGTTACCAGCGCCGCAATGGCCAGAATACCGATGAGCAGGGTCCGGCGGTCACGCTGGCGGTCCTCCTGCAGGTTCAGGTTGATGCCGGTCTTCTGGGGGCACTTTATCATTTTCCGCGCGGGCGCGGCAGTGCGCGTATCCACGGTGATACCGTTCTTTTCCGCGATCATTGCAGACCTCCTCTCAGTCCCTCGTCCACGCCGCCGATGGCGCGGAGATACATCCACGGCTCATCCAGGGTCACATCGTCGCCCAGCAGCTCCTGGGCGGTGTGCAGGTGCAGGTGAGTGGTCTCGGCCAGCGCCTGACGCAGGGGGCCAATATTGCAGCCGCCGCTGCACAGGCACAGGTTAGTGAGCTCCTGCTGCCGGTTGTTGTAGTTGAAGAAGTTGACGGCCTTCATCACCTCCACGGCGATGCGGGCGTAAAACGATTGGGCATAGTCGGAGGAGAGCACGTCGTTGTAGTTTTGCAGCACATAGCTGTGGGCCACATGGATATCCACGCCGCAGTGCTCCGCTACCAGCTGCTCCAGACGGTTCAGGCCCAGGTCGATCTCCCGGCGGCTTTCGAAGAAGGCGCCGCGGTAGATGTAGAGATAGGCGGCGGTGTAGCCCAGGTTGACGATGCACATATCCCGCTGGGGCAGGCCGGTGCGGCGGTAGTAGGCCGCCAGCACGCCGGCGTAGGCGCACTCGCTGGGGGTGAGGACCTGCAGCTTGAAGCCGGCGCGGCGCATCATGGCGCGGTAGCGCTCCGCCGTCTCCTTGAGCATGGCGCAGGCCAGCAGCGTCATCTCGGTGGGATAGCCGTCCTGGTCGCGGAGGATGTCGCGCATGGAGTAGTCAAAGTAGTACTTGCTCTTCTCGTCCGTAAGGAAGTCGCGGAACTCGTAGGGCAGGTTGTAGCGCAGCTGCTGCTCCGTCATGGCGGGCATGGTCAGCTCGCGGGTAAAGACCTCGGTGGAGGGCAGGACCACGGCGGCGTTGGTCAGGGGAATGCCGTTGTCCCGGGCGGCCTGGCGGAGGAAGTCCGCCATGGCGTCCATGGACAGGATCCTGCCGTCAGCCACCATGTTGTCCGGCAGGGGGGCCATGGCGGCCTTTTTCAGCGTACTGCCGGCGAAGTAGGCCAGCTTGACGCTACTGCCGCCGATATCAATGCCAACGATTTTTTTCATAAGGGGATCCTCGCTTTCCGATACCATCGATCGACAAGGGCAAAACTGCTCCGCACCTGCCGGCGATGTATTTTCGAATGTTTTTTGGCTTTT
>ENA-UOJS01002459-UOJS01002459.1-human-gut-metagenome-genome-assembly--contig:-C74-NODE-2459-length-12521-cov-8.318386_pt1 | contig 12521 bp, 7 predicted proteins | sample MGYA00242355_ERZ723902 | MGnify/ENA metagenome assembly ERZ723902 | reverse complement strand
GATGCGGCAGCAACAGCGGTAGCGAGCAGGAATCAAATCCGAAGACCATCAAAAGCTGGCATTACGAGGAAGACAACGGTGCACAAGGCAAGGCGTGGGCCAAAGCCATGGAAATCTTCGAGAAGAAGACCGGAGTCAAGGTCGAGTTTGAGAAGAAATCCTTCGAGCAAATTCGTCAGAACGCTGCTCAGATTCTGAATTCCGATGAAGCGCCGGATGTTATGGAATACAACAAGGGCAACGCCACTGCTGGTCTGCTCGCTAGCCAGGGACTGCTCAGCAACCTGAACGATTACGTGAAGAAGTACAACTGGGACAAGAAGGTCTCAGGTTCTTTGGCCGCTACCGGTAAGTACAACGACAAAGGCGTTATGGGATCCGGTGACTGGTACGGCATCACGAACTACGGCGAAGATGTCGTGATGTACTACAACAAAGACATGTTTGACAAGTACGGCATCGAAATCCCGAAAACTTTCGATGATCTCGAAGCTGCAATGCAGAAGTTCGTGGATAACGGTGTGACCCCGCTTTCCGAAGGTGTCGCGGAATATCCGCTGCAGCATCTGTGGTGGCAGCTGGTCTTGTCTAAGGCGAATGACAAGTTCATCAAGAACTACGAGATGTACGATGGCGACGTCGATTGGCAGGGCGAGGCAACTACCTACGCCACTAAGACCATCAAGGACTGGGTGTCCAAGGGCTATATTTCCAAGGACTGCACCGGTACCAAGGCTGAGGATGCCGGACAAGGCTTCATGAACGGTACCTATCCGATGTTCTTCTCTGGCACTTGGTGGTTCGGTCGTTTCCAGAGCGATATGAAGAATGCCAATTGGACGTTCTCCACCTTCCCGGATACCGATAAGGTGGTCGGCTCTTCCGGCAACATTTGGGTCATTCCAGAGAACTCCAAGAAGAAGGACCTTGCCGCGCAATTCATCGACATCACTTTGAGCGATGAAGTTCAGGACCTCATGGGCAACTCTGGTGGTCTGCCGATTGCGGCTGATCCTGACAAGATCACTGACGAAAAGACGAAGGAGCTTATCACTTCTTTCAACGGCGTGCTTGAAAAGAATGCCCTTGGCTTCTACCCGGATTGGCCGACGTCCACCTTCTACGATGAGCTGAATTCTTCCCTGCAGGAACTGGTCAATGGTACTTCCGGTGTGAAGGACGTGCTCAATCAGATGAAGGATAACTACGACAAGGGCGTGGAGGCCGCTGGCGTCAAGTCCTGAGTCTGAACCTAACGGTTCAACATCTCAATCACCATTGCCATGGCGTCGTTGAGAACGTGGCGGCGCCATGGCCCTTATATCAACACTTCTGCCGTCAGTAACGGGCACCGTGGCCAGGAACGGCGGCAATCTAAGTTGTTCGACTCAACCGCATTGCGGAGCATCTTAGTCTCAGATGAAGATCGATGCGAATCATGGGAAGTGGCATACTAATGAACACTCACGTTAATAAAAATCAGGCACACGGCCAGCAGCCAACTGCCAGAGAAAAAGGGATGTCGAGGATTCCTGGCAATCCGTCCAATCGATTTTGGCTGTATCTGCTTCCGGGCTTCCTGATGCTGCTATGGATCATTATTGTTCCGGCTGTCTGGAACATTTATCTCAGCTTCACCAACTACCGAGGCATCAAACCGCCGCAGTTCGCCGGTCTGACCAATTGGGTGAGGCTGATGAAGGACACCACTTTCTGGGTGTCGTTCTGTAACTCGATTTGGATGATCATCGCCATGGTGGTCGTTCCTATCCTGCTCGGTCTTATCCTCTCATCGCTGGTATTCGACGTAGTGCAGAAGAAGTTCGGGCCGAAAGTGGCTTCTACCATGCGAGCTGTCTACTATTTCCCGCAGCTGCTCCCAATCGCTGTCGCCTCCTTGGTCATGGGATGGATTTTCCGTCCGCAGAATGGTGCGTTGAACGCGTTGCTGAAAGCTGTGGGATTAGGGTCTCTCCAGCATGACTGGCTTGGTAAGCCGGATACTGCCTTGATTTTCCTGATGCTCATCATGATTTGGATTCAGGTTGGCTATCCGTTGGTCATCTTCATGTCGGGTTTGCAGCGAGTTGATCCGGAACTCTACGAAGCTGCAAGCCTTGACGGAGCGAACTGGTGGCAGCGCTTCCTTGCGATCACCCTGCCGGCCATCAAGCCTGAGATCTTCGTGGTGGCATTGACCTGCACCATCGCTGCTCTTAAGGTGTTCGGCCCGGTCTACATGCTGACCAAAGGCGGTCCTGGTACCAGCACCATCGTGCCGTCGTACTACTCCTACGTGCAGTTCTTCCAGTCTCAGCAAGTTGGCTATGGCGCAACAATCGCCACTGCGCTGACCGTTGTCATTATCGTCGTAGCAGTTATCTTCACGAACCTTCAGGAGAAGGTCGCGAAGGAAGATGAGGAGTAGAGCCATGACTTCCGCAACCAATATTCCCGGGCATGTTAAGAAAAACCGCACTGCAGGCGATTGGGCGATTCTCATTCTGCTCATCGTCGGCGGTCTGGTCATGTTGTTCCCGTTTATCGTGCTGTTGCTCAACGCATTCAAAACGACGGCTGACTACAACTCATCGGGGCCGCTGTCATGGCCGAAGGAGTTCAGCACCGTCGGTCTGATGAAGTTCTGGAACCGTGTCAACTATCCCGAAAAGCTGTGGAACAGCATTTGGACTTCAGGCCTCGTGGCCATCCTCGCCGTGGTGCTGTCCATGTTCAACGCATTTGCGCTCGGTATCGGACGAGTCAAGGGCCGTCGTTGGATAGTCCTGCTTATCATGCTCGCCAACATGCTGCCGCAGGAAGCCATGCTGTACCCGCTGTACATCATGTTCAAGAAGATCGGCCTGTACAATTCGCCATGGGCAATCGTCATCATCTTCACCGTCATCCAGAGTGCTTTCGGTACCTATCTCTTGTCATCGGTATACGGCACATTCCCGAAATCCATACTGGAAGCGGCGACTATCGACGGCGCAAGTCGTTGGACCATCTTCCGTAAGATAGTGTTCCCGATTTCCAAGCCGACGCTGAGCGTCATGCTCGTGTTCTTCTTCATCTGGACATGGAACGAGTATATGATCCCGATGGCCTTCCTTATTGATAATTCGACGCAGACCATCCCGATTGCGGTCAGCTCGTTGACCGGTGACCGTCTCATGGATGTGACGACCACTGCTGCCGCATCGTTGATCAGTATCGTGCCAACGCTTATCTTCTATTTGATCTTCCAGCGCACGCTGTCCCGTGGTATTACCGCTGGTGCTGTCAAGTAGTTGAATGGCATGTAAATGCTCCGGTGATTCCTGTTCTCTTCTTTCCCCGGAGCTTATATATAGAAAGTTCTATTTTCACTAATGTAGTGAGCCAATATCCTTAAGGAGCAACAATGAAGTTCACCAATGGTTACTGGATGATTCGTGATGGCGTTAGCGCACTGTACGCACGTGAGGCGTATGAGTTGGGAATCGGTGAAGACGGGGAAAGCCTGAATATCCTGGCACCGACAACGGTGATTCGAGGACGTTACGATACGTTGAATCTACCTACGTTCGACATTGATGTGACCTCGCCTGCGGAAGGTGTGATTCGCGTCAGGGCTGGGCACTGGCAGGGGGCTACTGACTATCCGGGATTTCCTCTGAACGCTGACGAGCCAGGTGGTCGCGGATATGTGCACGCAACCGCGGAAGGCAACGGCGATGGCGAAGTGGGCGAGAATGGTGCCACCGTGTCCCTGACCACTGGCGGTTTGACTGCGAAAGTGGTCAAGGGCGCTCCATGGAATCTGACGTTCCTCGGAGAAGATGGCAAAGTGCTTACCGAATCGACGGGAAAGTCGCTTGGCTGTTTCAATCTGAACAAGCTTTCCAATGTGACGGCACAGCCGGTAGGTGAGTTTGGCGTGACCATGGACGGCTCTGCCTATGACGAATCGGATGTGTTCACTGGAGTCCAATTGCATCTCAGCGTTGGCGAGAATGTGTACGGCTTCGGCGAACGATTCGGCGCGTATGTAAAGAACGGCCAGACCATCGATATCTGGAATGAGGACGGCGGTACCGCTTCCGAGCAGGGCTATAAGGACATTCCGTTCTACATGACATCCAACGGATACGGTGTGCTGGTGAACAACCGTGGGCACGTCTCCTTCGAAGTGGGATCGGAAAACACTGAGGCCGTGCAATTCTCGGTGCCGGGGGAGACCATCGATTTCTGTGTGATCTACGGTCCGACGCCGAAGCAGATTCTTGACCGCTATACCAAGCTGGTCGGCCGCCCGGCCAACGTGCCCGCCTGGAGCTATGGACTGTGGCTCACCACTTCGTTCACTACCAAGTATGACGAGAAGACCATCAACTCCTTCATCGATGGCATGGCCGAACGCGATATTCCTTTGAGCGCATTCCACTACGACTGCTACTGGATGCGTGAATTCCATTGGACCGATTTCGAATGGGACAAGCGTTTCTTCGGAGATATCGAATCCACACTCAAGCGTTTGCACGAGGATAAGGGTCTGCATATCTGCGCATGGATTAATCCGTACATCGGCCAGCGTGGTTCCATGTTCAAGGAAGGCAAGGAGAAAGGCTACCTTGTCAAGAAGGCCAATGGCGAAATCTGGCAGACCGATTTTTGGCAGGCGGGCATGGGGCTGGTGGATTTCACCAACCCTGAAGCACGTGAATGGTTCAAGAACAAGGTCAAGAAGCTGCTGAACCAAGGTGTAGACGCGATCAAGACCGATTTCGGCGAGCGCATTCCACGAGATGTGGTCTGGTATGACGGTTCTCCTAAGCTCTCCATGCACAATTGGTACACGCAGTTGTACAACCAGGCCGTCTTTGAAGCCATCGAAGAGACCTACGGCAAGGGCAAGGCTTGTCTGTACGCCCGTTCCGCAACCGTCGGCGGACAGCAGCAGCCAGTGCACTGGGGCGGTGATTGCGAGTCGACCTTCAACGGCATGGCCCAGACGCTACGTGCGGGATTGTCGATTACCAGCTCCGGTTTCGGCTTCTGGAGCCATGACATTGGTGGTTTCGAAGGTGCCTATCCGGATCCTGCGGTCTACAAGCGTTGGGTGGCTTTCGGACTGCTTGGTTCCCACTCGCGTATGCATGGTTCCACCGTGTATCGCGTGCCATGGCTGTTCGATGAGGAAGACGAGAAGAATGGTGTGGTCAACGCACCGGGGCAAACCGCCGTCGATGTGGCCCGCACTTTCACCAAGCTCAAGCTTTCCTTGATGCCGTATCTGTATCAGGTGGGTCTGCAGCCGCATCTGCACGGAACCCCAGTGATGCGCTCGATGTTCGTCGAATTCCCGGATGACCCGACGTGCCGCACGCTTGACCGTCAGTATATGTTCGGTCCGGATCTGCTCGTGGCACCGGTGTTCACATATTCTGGAGATGAGGAATACTATCTGCCGGCCGGCACGTGGACCAACTGGTTCACCGGTGAAAAGGTGGTCTCTGAACATGGTGTATGGCGCAATGAACGCCATGGGTTCGACACCATCCCGTTGTGGGTGCGTGATGGCAGTGTGCTGGTCACCAAGCCTGGTGCCGAGACTCCTGAATATGAGTATGGTAAGGACGCATTGGTTTCCGTGTTCCTGAACGATGGTGATGACGCCAAGGCCGTGGTGACCGAGATGGACGGTTCTACCGTTGTGTTCTCCGCCAGAAAGACCGATGCCGGTGTGGAGGTTTCCAGTTCCGATGGTCGCGGGTTCACCGCTCGTTTGGGATTTGGCGAAGCTGTGACCGCTCCGGAAGGCAAGGTGCTGCTATAGCGGTAGATTCCCGTTCTTTCGAGTGGGGGTGAAAGGCTGCGTCAAACGCTGGTTTATGCGTTTGACGCAGCCTTTTCATTGCTCTAAATTTAGATTTTTTGTTGTGGAGAATGTGGCGGTTCTTTGATTGGTTGGTTGCGAAAGGCGGAGAAATGGCGGGGGCTGATGGTTTGGGGACGCTGTGGGCTATACTGGAAATATGGAGAAATTGAGCGAACAGACTGATGCCGAGAAGGCTGGTAACGCCGTGAAACAAACCGTGAAAACAAATATTGGTCAGATTGCCGAAATCGGCGAGAACGCGGAAAATGCCGAGGAAACCGCGCAAGCCACGGAACGTGCCGAATTCGGGCTCGACGGACTGGTCGCCGACGTCAACATTCCGCGCGGAACGGTCGTGCTCGCCGCCACGCCGATCGGCAACACCGGAGACGCGTCCGCCCGCCTGATCGCCCTCATGGAAGGCGCCGACATCGTGGCAGCCGAGGATACGCGCCGCCTATACGCGCTCGCGAACCGCCTCGGCATCCGCGTGCCCGGCCGCGTCGTCGCCTACCACGACCACAACGAACGCGACAAGGCCGACGGTCTGCTCGACCAGGTCGAACAAGGCGCCACCGTGCTCGTCGTATCCGACGCGGGCATGCCCACCATCAACGATCCGGGACTGGCGATCGTCCGCCGCGCCATCGAACGCGGCCTGCCCGTCACCTGCGCTCCCGGCCCGTCCGCCGTGCTCGACGCGCTGTGCCTGTCCGGCCTGCCGACCGACCGCTTCTGCTACGAAGGCTTCCTGCCGCGCAAGCACAGCGAACGTGTGCAGCATCTGCGCGCGCTCAAATCGGAACGTCGCACCATCGTCTTCTACGAAACCCTGCATCGCATCGACGAGTCCATGGCGGACCTGCTTGACGTGTTCGGGCCGAATCGCAAAATGGCGTTGTGCCGCGAGCTGACCAAGGATTACGAGCAGATCCGCCGCGGAACCATCGCCGAAATCCGCCAAAGCGTCGTCGACGATCCGCCGCGTGGCGAAATGGTGCTCGTCATCGCCGGCGCTTCCGAGGAGGAGGCCGACGCTGCCGCGCCCGCAACGCTGTCCATCGAGGATCTGGCGGTGCTGTCAGTCGACCGCGCGCAGGAAGACAACCTGCGTATCAAGGACGCGATTTCACAGGTTGTCGCCGAACATCCGCTGTCCGACGGCTCGCTCGCCAATCGCAAGCAGGTCTACAATGCCGTGCTTGCGATGAAGGGCTGATCGCTTCCGGAACCGTTCATTTCCAATGATTTCAGCAATATCCGCAGCGCTTCGGGAACACCTGGCCCGCCGACCTGCGCAAGATATTCCAGCATTGCAGGCGTCGCCGAAGGATTGGCGACCAGCCACTTGCGCAATCGCGGCGCATATTCCGCGATATGCCACAGCACATCTTGCGCGGTGTCGGCGCTGCACGCCACCAACGGCGTCAATTCGATCGGCGGCGCAGGCGGTTCTACCAATGCCCGCTGCCGCGCGTGCGGCTGATATTTCGGCGGTGCGCGACGTCGTTCGTGGCGTTTGCCATGGTGTCCATGCTGTTCATGTCGTTGCCCATGACGTTTGCTACGTTTCGCGCGCTCTTCATATCTCTTGCTTGCCGTGCGCCGCGACTGTGCAGACGCTTGCCGTGTCTGTCCCGTCTGTCTCGTCTGCCGTGGTTTTTCCGACGGCCGTTGCGATTCGCGCATATCCGTCACTGCTTTCCGTCAATCGTCCGGAAAAACTGGCGTGCCCGTGGCGCGTTGCGAATATGGGTGGCCTCCTGCATGACCTGCAGGCAATCGTCGGGGCGGAACCGGAATTCCTGCATGAGCATGCATACGATTTCCGTGACCGGCGACTGCGTTTCCGGCGTGCAGTTCATGGCAAGGTCGCATGCGGTGCGTGTGGGCGTGGTGACGGTGATCGGGCCGACGTCGGTGACATGTTCGTCGGGCGCCTGTCGGTTGAAAACGCTGACTTTGCGACCGTACCTCGCCGTTCGGTAATGCGCTTTTGCAATGATGTCGATCGTGTTGGGAAACATGCCACCCAACCACACCCACGCAGCGGTGCCGGCGCACGCCACGGAACGGCTCGGCATCAGCGTTGAGATGATGCTGGCGCGGCCGTACAGCGTGCGCGAATCGTGATACGAGTAGGCGTTGTCGTTGTCAAGTTTGCATACCACGCCTAGGGAATGCAAACGATTCAAACAAATGGGGCCGGGCAGGTCGGCGTCGCCCAAAAGGGGAGGGGAGGTATCCATGCGGGGTACCGTAGCTGATACGGAAAGCGGCGTGCCACCGGCTTCGCGAAAAAAGTGGATAAGTGGACGATGATTGTTGCGTGATACAACAATGTGGATAACCTTGTGGACTACCGTAGCCTGACGCAGGCCGGTCTGCGAGAACGTCATCGACCCCATCCGCCCGTCTTCCGCCAATCGGAATGCGCCGAAAACACGGGATATGGCGCTTTGTATAATCGGGCACCATGAGTCATATTTTGGTGAATGTTGCATGGCCGTATGCCAACGGCCCCCGTCATATCGGCCACGTCGCCGGCTTCGGCGTGCCGTCCGACGTGTACGCGCGCTACGAGCGCATGAAGGGCAATGACGTGCTGATGGTGTCCGGCACCGACGAGCACGGCACCCCAATCCTGGTGGAAGCCGACAAGGAAGGCGTGAGCGCGCAGGAGCTCGCCAACCGCTACAACCGCGTGATCGCCAAGGACCTATGCGATCTCGGCCTGAGCTACGATCTGTTCACCCGCACCACCACCGGCAATCACGAAAAGGTCGTGCAGGAACTGTTCAAACAGTGCCTCGAAAATGGCTACATCTACAAGGGCACCCAGAAAGTCGCCATCTCCCCGTCCACCGGACGCACCCTGCCGGACCGCTACATCGAAGGCACCTGCCCGATCTGCGGCGCCGACGGAGCCCGTGGCGACCAGTGCGACGCCTGCGGCAACGAACTCGACCCGGACGAGCTGCTCAACCCCGTATCCAAGATCAACGGCGAAACCCCGCGCTTCGAGGAAACCGAACACTTCTTCCTCGACCTGCCGGCGCTCGCCGAAGCCAATCTCGCGTGGCTCAAGACCCGCGAAGGCTGGCGCACCAACGTCATCAACTTCTCCATCGGCCTGTTCAAGGAAGTCAAGCCGCGCGCCATCACGCGTGACATCGACTGGGGCATTCCGGTGCCGGTCAAGGGCTGGATCGACAACCCGAACAAGAAGCTGTACGTGTGGTTCGACGCTGTGATCGGCTACTTGTCCGCATCCATCGAATGGGCCCGCCGCAAGGGCGACCCGGAGGCATGGCGCGCATGGTGGAACGATCCGACCACCCCGGGCTACTACTTCATGGGCAAGGACAACATCACGTTCCACTCCCAGATCTGGCCGTCCGAAATGCTGGCCTACAACGGCCAGGGCTCCAAGGGCGGCGAAACCGGCAAGCTCGGCCCGCTGAACATGCCGGAGCAGGTCGTGGCCTCCGAGTTCATGACCATGGAAGGCAAGAAGTTCTCGTCCTCCCGCGGCATCGTCATCTACGTGAAGGACATCCTCGCCCGCTATCCCGTGGACGCCGTGCGTTACTACATCTCCGTGGCCGGTCCGGAAAGCTCCGATTCCGACTTCACTTGGGCCGAGTTCGTGCGCCACAACAATGAGGAGCTCGCCGCATCCTGGGGCAACCTGGTGAACCGCGTGGCCAACCTCATCAACAAGAACTTCGGCGAGATTCCGGCGTTCGACGAGGCTTCCGCCACCGACGAGGACCGTGCGCTGCTGGCCGAAACCAAGGCCGCGTTCGAAACCGTCGGCGGACTCATCGAAAACCACCGCCAGAAGAACGCGCTGTCCGAAGCGATGCGCGTGGTCGGCGACATCAACAAGTACATCTCCGCCACCGAACCGTGGAAGATCAAGGACAATCCGGCCCGCCTCGGCACCGTGCTGCACACCGCCGCCCAGGCCGTGTCCGACGCCAACCACCTGCTGGCCCCGTTCCTGCCGCACTCCGCACAGAAGGTGTGGGAGGCCCTCGGCGGAACCGGCGTCTTCTCGCCGCTGCCTCATCTGGAAGAGGTTGAGGATCTCGACAAGCCGGGCTTCACCTACCCGATCATCACCGGCGACTACGAGCTCGGCAAGACCGTGCATCCGTGGCAGTCCGAGCCGATCGTGGCCGGAACTCCGGTGCCGAAGCCGCATCCGATCTTCGCGAAGATTCCGCCGGAGGCCGTCGAAGAGGAGCTCGCCCGCTTCGATACCGAGCTGAAGGCCCGCCGCGAAGCCGAGGCCGCCCGTCTCGCCGCCGAAAAGGCCAAGCTCGAAGGCTGATTTCAACACGCAACCCCCTACATGTGTCACGATTTGAAAATTACAGCACTTTTTCAAATCGTGACATATCGCGTGGCTTTTGAATCGCCATTCTTCTGCTTTCCTATGCCTTCCGGCACATTCGCGCACTTTCCTGCAAAAATCGCTTGCCATTCATCTGCCATTTAACGCGACCGCCATTTACAATGAGAGCGGAGATATGCAAGGCTGCAGGAAGGGGCGCTTTATGCTGGATATCAAACGCGTACTGAAGGCCGCTCCTACGAAAATGCGTTCCCGTGAGCCGCTGCAGCAGTTGTGGACACCGTGGGGTGAACGAATCGACCATGAATGGCTGTCCGCGCGCGCCGGCAACAAGGCGTTCAATCCCGCCGAGGAAGGCGAACGCACGCTGGACGAGGGTCGTACCCCCATACTCGGCGAGCACCCGCGCCCGACCATGGTACGCGACAACTGCACCATGCTCAATGGCTGGTGGGATTACGCGATCGCGTCCATTCCGGAAGACGAAACCGCGCCGAAATGGCGCAAAACGGCGGCGATGCTGACCCGCGACGAAGCGGTCCGCGCAGTCAAGGAAACCGCCATTCCGCAAACGTTCGACGGCAAGATCCTCGTACCGTTCTCGCCGGAATCCGCGCTGTCCGGCGTGCACCAGACCATTTACCCCGACAACCTGCTGTGGTACCGCACCGTCGTGCATCCCGTCACGCTCGGCGGAGAGGAAACGGTCCGGCAAATCGGCGACGCGAATCGCCTCATCCTGCATTTCGAAGCGGTCGATTATGTCTGCGCCTGCTATGTCAACGGCCAGCTCGCGGGCACGCACGTCGGCGGCTACCTGCCGTTCGACGTCGATATTTCGGCATTTATCGACCCTGATGACGCGTTTGAAATCGCGCTGTGCGTCTACGATCCGAACGATTCGGGCACGCAGTTGCGCGGCAAGCAGAAAATCGAGCGCGAAGGCATCTGGTACACCGCGCAAAGCGGCATTTGGCAAAGCGTCTGGCTGGAAATCGTGCCGGAAGCCTACCTGCGCACGCTGACGCTCAAGGGCGCGTCCGACGGCAAGCTGTTCGTCCGTGCGGAAATCGGCGGCGACAAGCCGAACGCGAAACTGCACATCGTCGTCACCGACCCTGCGGACGGCACGGTGGTGGCGGATGAGACGCTGCCGGCGGGCGTGCGCAAGGTGCGTGCGGAAATCGCAACAGCTGCCGAACATCTGTGGTCGCCGGTCGATCCGTATCTGTATGACGTGCGGGCCGAATTGCGGTACGGGTCGGCGAAACCCGCGGAAACGGCGGGTGATGCGGCGGTCGCGCAATCGCAGCCGATGGATGTCGTAAGTTCCTACTGCGCGTTCCGTTCCGTCGAAATCAAACCGGATACGAAGGGGGTGGCGCGCTTCCATCTCAACGGCAAGCCGCTCTTCGTCAAAGGCGTGCTCGACCAAGGCTACTGGCCGGACGGCCTCATGACCGCGCCCGACGACGAGGCGCTGACGCATGACATCACGGCCATGAAAAACGCCGGCTTCAACATGCTGCGCAAGCACATCAAAATCGAGTCGGCCCGCTGGTACTACCATTGCGACCGCCTCGGCATGCTCGTCTGGCAGGACGCGGTGTCCGGCGGCGGCACGGACGGCGAATACAATGCGTGGACCACGAATCGCAAGCCGACGCTCATCCGCTCCACATGGAACAAATTCCGCGACGACACCGCCAAACATTTCACGGCGCTCGGCGCGGACGACCCGATCTACCGGCGCGATTGGTCGCGTACGTGCGACGCGATGGTGCACATGCTCGGCGGGCACCCCTCCATCGTGACGTGGACGCTGTTCAACGAAGGCTGGGGCCAATTCGACGCGTGCGATGCAGCCGAACGCATCCACGCGCTCGACCCGACCCGTCCGATTGACGCGACCAGCGGCTGGTACGACCAGCATTGCGGCGATTACCACAGCGTGCACAACTATTTCCGTCCGCTGGAAATCTACCCGGACAAGGGTCCGTTGCGCGGATACGTGGCCGAATTCGAGAAGAAGCACCGCCGTCGCCGCAGGGCCGCGCATTACGTGGTGCTGCCGGTCGCACGACACGGCGTACGCGCGTTCGTGATTTCGGAATTCGGCGGATTGGCGCAGCTCGTACCGGAGCATGCGGCGGTGTCGCGCGCCTACGGGTACGGTGAATACGATTCGATCGACGATTGGCGGGCCGCCGTGCGTTCCGTGCTCGCCTCCGCGGCCGCACTGGAATCGCGCGGACTTGCGGGATACGTGTATACGCAGGTTTCCGACGTGGAGGA
>ENA-UOJS01002458-UOJS01002458.1-human-gut-metagenome-genome-assembly--contig:-C74-NODE-2458-length-12521-cov-17.943767_pt1 | contig 12521 bp, 13 predicted proteins | sample MGYA00242355_ERZ723902 | MGnify/ENA metagenome assembly ERZ723902 | reverse complement strand
GCAGATAGCGTATTTGCGAAATCTAATTTTACATGGGAGGGTTCTTAAATGAACACGAAAAAAGCGACAAAGCGCGCGCTATTGACCAGCGTTATGGCTCTGGTCATGTGCGTTGTCATGCTGGTCGGCACAACGTTCGCCTGGTTTACCGACACCGCATCCACCGGCGTCAACAAGATCCAAGCGGGTAATCTGGACATCAAAGTAGAATATACGCTTGACGGCACGAATTGGGCAGACTTGACTGACAAGACCGATTTGTTTGGCAATGGTCTATTTGAGCCGGGTTATACTCGTGTAGTGGCCTATCGCATTACCAATAACGGCAACCTTGCACTGAAATACAACATGAGTATGAACCTTGTCAATGAGACAAAGGGCATCAATAAGGATGGTAAGGAATTTGCACTGTCTGACTATCTGAAGGTTAAGACATCCCCCATTCAGGAGGACAACTATATTGGAAACATTACGCTCGGACTTGCATTTGACCGCGATGCTTCCAAGGCTATCGGCTGGACCGAGAGCAACTTCAAGGATACAAAGGTGATGACCAACGACAAGATTCTCACCGCCGGTCAGAAGGTCTATTTCATCATGCAGGTTTACATGCCGGAATCCGTCGGTAACGAAGCCAACGCTATTAACACGGAAAAGACCCCGTCCATCGACTTCGGCATCAATTTCATGGCAACACAGGCAACTGTTGAGTCCGACAGCTTCGACAACACCTACGATGCTGGTGCTGCCGCCAGCGAGCTCAAGCAGGGCGTGACCATCAGCGGCATTGCTGGCGTAGCCGGATCTTATGACACGATTCAGGAAGCGTATGAAGCTGTTAAGGCCATGCTGGTTGAAAACAGCGGCCTTGTTGAGCAGCCGCTGAGCGAGGAGGCCTTCAATGCGTTCTTCACTGATGGCGGTAAGATCACATGGACGATCTACGGCAATCAGAAGGTGACCGAAACCCGCATGTTCTCCTTCGGGCGTGCAGCCAACCGCTTTGGCGAGGGCCGCCACATCACGGAGATCAACATTGTCGGCGGCAACAGCAGCGCAGCTCTCGACCTTACCGCAGTCAACGGTACGTTTGCTCTGCCTTACAACTGGTGGAATGTTGCGGACAGCGCCAACACTGCTCTCAAGTGCAAGAATGTCACCTTTAATGGGATCAAGTCCATGCCCTCCGGTGTCTATCAGTGCACATTGTATCCGACCACCTATGAGTTTGACGGCTGCACGTTCAATGGTGATCTTTACAGCTATCAGAACTTTGACGTGGAGATGACTATCAAGAACTGCACGTTCAATGCTCCTGCCAATACGCAGTATGCGTTCATGGCTCAGGGTGCGGGCGGCAAGATTACGCTGGACAACAACGTATTCAATAACTACACCCGCGGCATCAACCTTGAGCGCGCCACCGCTGATTTTGTTATAACCAATAACACTATCCGCAGCACCGTCAGCGAGTCTGACCGTGGAGCAATCCAACTGACGGACGGCAGCTCCTTTGTGGTGACAGGGAATACGGTGGATGTAAATGCCGGCAATGCGTTCTGGTTCCATAATGCGGCGACCAACGCCGATGTGACCTACACGATCAACGATAATGACATCACGGCACCGTATATCGGTTATTCCGGTGTTACCACGTTTAATGTCAATGATAAGATCACTTCTTCCGGCAACGAGTTCAACAACACGGATACAACCAAGTGCATGAAGAAGGGCGCGACCGTTGCAGAAGCAACGAATCTTACGGCCATTCACTAACCGAACTCGCGGTTCCCGCTTGCATAAAGCGGCGAATATAACCCTCCTCCGTCTGTGCCACACATGGACGGAAAACGCGCGGCGTCCCGCAAGGGGCGCCGCGTTGTTTTTGCGGGAATCCGTTTTCTCTGTAGGGCGGGACCCATGCGTCCCGCCGAAAAATGCGTACCCGGCGGCGGGGCACACGGGCCCCGCCCTACGGGGCAGGTGCGTTATCCACCCGTAGGGGACGGCGTCCCGCAGTGGAGCGCAGCGGAACAAATGCCCTTGGGGTACGACGTCCCATCAGCGCGGCGCCGCCGCGCTGGGAGACGGATCCCCACGCCAGTGTTCGCACTGGCTCGGAATGACAGCGCTTCGCGCTGTTTGGGCGGACAGAGTCGTCCGCCCTTACGATGTGAAGCAAGGGGTTCGTGCATGCGGAACGTCGAGGGTGGCGTTTCCGACGGAATAACAAGACGACCCGCAGGCATGCGCCTGCGGGTCGCTCCTATCCGGTTGACAACTTTTCGTGATGCAGGGATGATCGCGGTGGTTCCTTCACACAGTTGACTGTCGTCTGCTGTATATCAAAACGCCCGGCGCTGCATCAGCATCCGCACCAGCGAGATAACGGCAAGGACGGCGATGGCAGCGGCCGACGCGATGCTCACATAGGAGAGCAGCGTACCGTGGGCGGTGGGCAGCAGGAAGGCTGCCACGGAGGAAGCGAGGCACAGAACGACCAGTGCGGCGATGAGCTTCATTCTATCCATGATGTGTTCTCCTTTCGTGGTGTGGAATGGATTTTTCCTTTTGTGCTTACAGCATACCACAGAAGGCGGTACGCATCTTTACAGAAAAGCTACGAACCGGTGGAAAGACGGATACAAAACGGTTACAAAGTGGACGGAACGGTGACAATGGGTGTAGACTTTCCGGGCTGTTTCTGCTATAATGCAGGAAAGATTTCATGATCCTTCATTTTACTCTGTTTCTCTCCGGGAGGAGTTTGCTTTGCATTATCTGACGAATTTGTGGAACGCGCTGGATTTCGGCTCGCTGGGGAGCATTCTGCTGCGGCTGTGCGCTGTGTTCCTGTGCCTGACCATTCACGAGACGTGCCACGGGCTGGCGGCCTACGCGCTGGGCGACCCCACCGCCAAGCGCGCCCACCGGCTGAGCCTGAACCCCCTGCGGCACATCGACTGGCTGGGTCTTATCATGATGGTGGTGGCGGGCTTCGGCTGGGCGAAGCCCGTGCCGGTGGATCCCCGTTATTTCAAAAAGCCCAAGCAGGGCATGGCCATCACCGCGCTGGCCGGACCCGTGTCCAACTTCCTGCTGGCGCTGGTGCTGCTGCTGATCGCCCGCGGCGTCTATCTCCGGGCGCTGGTCACCGGTCAGCTCAGCGAGGTGTGGTTTTCGTTTCTGCTGAACACGGCGTCCCTGTCCGTGGGTCTGGGGCTTTTCAATCTGGTGCCCATCCCGCCGCTGGACGGCTCCAAGGTGCTGGCGGTGCTGCTGCCGGACAGGGCGTATAACTGGCTGATGCGCTATGAGCGCTTCGGCATGCTGCTCCTGCTGGCGGTGATCTCCGTGGGCATCGGCAGCAATGCGCTGGACAGCGCCATCCGTTGGACATTCACCCTGCTGTGCAGGCTGGTGGGTTTTGAGGTGTAGCTTTGGACGATCCTATTTTCAAGCTGGAAAAGGTGGTGCAGACCCGGGGCGACGAGCCGCTGGAGGACTTCGAGGGGCCTCTCGATCTGATACTGTACCTTCTGAGCAAGAACAAAATCGAAATACAGGACATCCCCATCGCGCTGATACTGGAGCAGTATCAGGCGTATCTGGAAAAGCGGAAGCGGATGGATCTGGAGGTGGCCAGCGAGTTCATCACCATGGCCGCCCAGCTGATGTTCATCAAGACCCGCATGCTGCTGAATCTGGAGGACGAGGAGGCCCAGAACGAGATGGACGCCCTCATCAAGTCGCTGGAGGAGCGGCAGCGGGGCGAGGCCTACGCCCGTGTGCGCCTGCTGAGCGAGCGGCTGGCTCCCCTGGGCGAGTTCGGACGCAATATCCTCACCCGCCCGCCGGAGCCTATGGAGCGGGGCAAGATATTCGAGTACGATCAGGAGCCGGCGGATCTGGTGCTGGCCATGCAGGAGGTGACAGACCGCCGCACGGCGCCGGAGGCGCCGCCGCTGCGCGCCTTCGACGAGATCGTGAAGCGGGAGCCGTATCCCGTGGAGACGAAGGCCAAGGAGATCCTGCGCCGACTGCGGGATGTGGGTATCACCCGGTTTCTGCTGCTGTTCCGCGGCAGCAAGACCCGCAGCGAGCTGGTGGCCACGTTCATGGCCGTGCTGGAGCTGTGCCGCAGCAATTTGATCCGGCTGGCCGGAGCCGACCGAGACTGCACCGTTACCGCGGAGAGCGGCGGGTCGGAAGAAATGATGTGAGGGGAGACACATGGATACACTGGAAATGAAGGACATCGAAGCCGCCGTAGAGGGCATACTGTTTGCCTCCGGCGAGCCGGTGGCCGTGGATCGGATATGCGTGGCGCTGAATATGGACAGACCCACCGTGGAGCTGGTGCTGCAGCATTTGCAGGACTATTACAGCTACGAGCGGCGGGGCATGCGCCTTGTGCGGATGGAGGACAGCTGGCAGCTGTGCTCCGCGCCGGAGTACGGTGAACTGATCCGCAAGGCCTTTGAGATACGCAAGCCCGCCAAGCTCAGCCAGCCGGCGCTGGAGGTGCTGACCATCATCGCCTACTACCAGCCCACCACCCGCGCCTATGTGGATCAGATCCGCGGCGTGGACAGCTCCTATACGGTGGGGCTGCTGCTGGATCGGCACCTGATCGAGGAGTGCGGACGGCTTCAGGTGCCGGGACGCCCCCGGCTGTACCGGACGACGCAGGCGTTCCTGCGGGCGTTTCACCTGAACTCGCTGGACGAGCTGCCGCAGCTGCCGGGCATGGAGGCGGACGGCCAGCTGCGTCTGGACGACGACATGGGCGAGGGCAGCCCGGAGCTGCTCTGAGGATAGAGACAGAAACGGGAAGGAGGGCGAGACGTGACGGCGCTTTACATCATTCTGGGCATCCTGCTGGTGCTCTTTTTGCTGTCGCTGCTGCGGCTGGGCGTGCGGGTGGAATTCACAGGCAGCCTTGCGGAGACGCACGTCACCGTCATAGCGGGCCCGGCGCGGATACAGCTCCTTCCCAAGCCCGAAAAGCCGGAGAAGCCCCAAAAAGAGAAGAAAAAGAAGGAAAAGCCCGCAAAGGCCAAGGCGGAGGGCGGCGAGAAGAAAAAGCTCCACCTGACGAAGGAGGACATCAAGACGGCGCTGCCCGCGCTGTGGGAGTGCCTGCAAAATGGCCTGCGCAAAACGCGGCAGCGGCTGCTGATCGACCCGCTGCACCTGTCGGCATCGCTGCCGGGCGCGGCTGATCCGGCGGGCGCGGCGGAGCTGTACGGCTACGTCAACGCGGGCATGTGGACGGTGATGCCGCAGCTGGAGCGGCTGATGCGCATACCGGATCCCCGGCTCCACGTGGAGGCGGACTTTGACGCGTCGGAGCTGCGTCTCACCGGCGAGGTGGGCGTGACGCTGCAAATACGCGACCTGCTGGCCATCGGCCTTGCCTTTGCCAAGCCGGTGCTGCGGTGGTATCTGGCCATGCAGAAGCGGCACAGCGCGCAGGAAAAGGCGCAGGCAAAGGAGAACGGAGCCGCGCCGAAGGAGCATGATACCGCAGACCGGACGCCATCGGGCGATGGCGCAGACCATATAACAACTTGAGAAAAGGAGAGTACATCATGGAAATGACCGAAAAGAACAAGAGCTCCCTCTCCGCGATGATGGAGACATCCATGGACAAGATCCGTCAGATGGTGGATTCCAACACCATCGTGGGCGAGCCGATCACCACACCTGACGGCGTGACGCTGATCCCCGTGTCCCGGCTGAGCTACGGCTTCGGCTGCGGTGGCGGCGACTACGGCAAGAATAAGGAGAACTCCGGTGCCGGCTGCGGCGCAGGCGTGCGGGTGGAGCCCATGGCCTTTCTGGTGGTCAAGGGCGGTGTGACCCGCATGCTGCCGGTGGGCACGCCCGCCATCACCACGGTGGATCGCGTCATCGAGATGGTGCCGGAGCTGCTGGATCGGGTGGAGGGCTTCGTGGATAAGAAGCGCAATAAGGATTTCTGATATATAAGACGAGCCAGCGTCGGAATAGACTGGAGGTATCCTGTAAGGAACGGGGGGCTTCCGGTGATCCGACGTATGGGAGCGGCGCTGTGCGCCGCGCTGACAGTGCTCTGTTGCATACCCGCTGTGGCGGAGGCTGTGGAGGTCTCCGCCACGGCTTGCGTCCTGATGGATGCGGACAGCGGACGGGTGCTGTATGAAAAAAACGGGCGGCAGCGCATGCTGATCGCCAGCACCACCAAGCTGATGACGGCGCTGGTGGCACTGGAGCAGGGGACGCTGACGGACGTCGTGACCGTTACGGCATCCCACATGGCGGAGGGCTCGTCCATGTACCTGCGGTCGGGGGAGAAGCTGACGCTGGAGGAGCTGCTGTACGGCCTGCTGCTGTGCTCCGGCAACGACGCGGCGCTGGCGGTGACGGAGTGTGCCGGAGGGCTGGAGCCCTTCGTGGCGCTGATGAACGAAAAGGCGGCGGCGCTGGGGATGGCGGATACCCATTTCGCCAACCCCAACGGGCTGGACGACGAGGAGCACTACTCCACGGCGCGGGATATGGCGCAGCTGGCAAGGGCGGCGGTGAACGAACCGACGCTGCTGCGAATGGCATCTACCCGGCAGGCATCCATCGGCGGACGGACGCTGACCAATCACAACAAGCTGCTGGGCCGCATGGAGGGGTGCCTCGGCCTAAAGACCGGGTACACGAAGGCGGCGGGGCGGACGCTGGTGTCCTGCGCGGAAAAGGACGGACGGCGGCTGGTGGCGGTGACGCTGCGGGACGGGGACGACTGGAACGACCACGAGGCACTGTACCGCTGGGGCTTTATGCTCACCGGCGCGGAAAATGAGCTGCGCGCCCGCCTGCTGCGGGCGGCGGAGAATGTGGGAAAGAGGTGACGGCATGACCGAGCGCGTACAGAAGCTGCTGGCCGCGGCGGGGCTGTGCTCCCGGCGGACGGCGGAGGAGTGGATCGCCGCAGGACGGGTCACAGTCAACGGACAGACGGCGCATATCGGCGACAAGGCTGACCCGGAGACGGACACCGTGGCGGTGGACGGCCGGCCGGTCGGACGTGCCGCCGGTCATGTGTACATCATGCTCTATAAGCCCCGGGGCTATGTCACCACCCTGTCGGACGAGCGCGGGCGGCGCACGGCGGCGGAGCTGGTGAAGGACTGCGGCGTGCGGGTCTATCCCGTGGGGCGGCTGGACAGGGACTCCGAGGGGCTGCTGCTGTTTACCAACGACGGGGCGCTGACCCAGCGGCTGCTGCATCCCAGCCATCAGGTGGACAAGGTGTACATAGTGTCCGTTTCCGGCGCGGACGAAGGCAGCGCCGGGCGTCTGCGCGCCGTGACATCACTGGACGGACAGCCCATCGCGCCGGCACAGGTGGACGAGCTGTACCGCCGGGGCGACAGGGCGGAGTACCGGATCGTCATCCATCAGGGGAAAAAGCGGCAGATACGCCGCATGTGCGCCGCCGTGGGGCTGACCGTGACCCGCCTGTGCCGGATAGCCGAGGACGGCCTGGAGCTGGGAGCGCTGCCGCCGGGACGGTGGCGGCATCTCACAGCCGGAGAACTGGAATCTATCAAAGGAAGCGACTGACATGAACGAAAATGTCTTGCAGACCATTCGGAGCGGTATGGACGGCTTCTCCAAGGGACAGAAGCGCATTGCCGCGTTCATACTGGACAACTATGACCGGGCGGCGTTTATGACCGCCGCGCGGCTGGGAGAGACGGCCTCGGTCAGCGAGTCCACGGTGGTGCGCTTTGCCGCCCAGCTGGGCTACGACGGCTATCCGGAGATGCAGAAGGCGCTGCAGGAGCTGATCCGCGGCAAGCTGACGTCCATTCAGCGGATACAGGTGTCCCGCGACCAGATGTCCGGCGCGGACATTCTGGGCAGCGTGATGCAGCGGGACATGAACAGCATCCACAACGTCATCGATCGGCTGGATCGCGATGCCTTCAGCTGTGCGGTGGACAAGCTGCTGGGAGCCAAGCACATCTACATTCTGGGCGTGCGCTCCTCGTCGTTTCTGGCGGGCTACCTGAACTTCTACATGCACCTGATCTTCAAGAACGTGACGCTGGTGCAGTCCAGCGCCGCCGGCGAGATATACGAGCAGCTGGCGCACATCGGCAAGGGGGACGTGCTGGTGGGGATCTGCTTCCCCCGGTACTCCAAGATGGCCATACACGCGGTGGAATACGCCAGCAGGAAGGGCGGCGACGTGGTGGCCATCACCGATTCAGCGCTGTCGCCTCTGTATCAGATGGCGTCTGTGTCGCTGCTGGCGCCCTGCGACATGATCTCCTTTGTGGACTCCATGGCGGCGCCCCTGAGCCTGCTGAACGCGCTGATACTGGCGGTGGGGCAGCAGCGGCGGGACGATCTGTCCGCGACGCTGGCGGACATGGAGCAGGTGTGGTCGCGGTACAGTATTTTCGGAAAAGACGACGAGTGATATGGAAAAGAGCATCGTGGTGATCGGCGGCGGTGCCGCCGGTCTGATGGCGGCCATCACCGCCGCCCGGCAGGGCGCGCAGGTGACGCTGCTGGAGCCCAACGAACGGCTGGGCAAAAAGGTGAATATCACGGGAAAGGGTCGCTGCAACGTGACGAACGACTGCGACCGGGAGACGCTGCTGGCCAACATTCCCGGCAACGGGCGGTTCCTGTACAGCGCACTGACGCGGTTCACGCCGCAGGATACCATGGCCTTTTTCCGGGAGCTTGGCGTGCCGCTGAAGGTGGAGCGGGGCAATCGGGTGTTCCCGGTGTCCGACAGTGCTTTTGACATCACCAACGCATTGGAACGGGAGCTGAAGCGCCGCCGCGTCCGCTGGGCGCGGGATCGGGCGCTGCATATAGAGACGGAGAACGGCGCGGTGACAGCCGTGCAGGGGGAGAAGGATGCCTATCCCGCGCAGGCGGTGATACTGGCCACCGGCGGTGTGTCCTATCCGGGCACCGGCTCCACCGGGGACGGCTATCGTATGGCGCAGGAGCTGGGGCACACGGTGGTGCCGCCCCGCGGCTCGCTGGTGCCGCTGGTGTGCGCCGGGAGCGACTGCCCGGACATGCAGGGGTTGAGCCTGCGGAACGTGGAACTGACGGTGTACAACGGGAAGAAAAAGCCGGTGTTCCGGGAGTTCGGCGAGCTGCTGTTCACCCATTTCGGCGTGTCGGGGCCGCTGGTGTTGTCCGCCAGCGCCCATCTGCGGCGCTGGGAGGGGGAGACGTACCGGCTGGATATCGACCTGAAGCCCGCGCTGGACGAGCAGAAGCTGGACGCGCGGCTGCTGCGGGATATCGGGGAGAATCCCAATCGGGATATGAGCAACATCGCCGCTGGGCTGGTGCCCCACAGCATGATCCCGGTGCTGCTGCGCCGGGCGGGGCTATCCGGAAACGAAAAGGCCAACAGCCTGACGAAGGAGCAGCGCCGTGGGCTGGTGCAGGCACTGAAGCACTTCACGCTGGATGTGACCGGCACGCGGCCGGTCAGCGAGGCCATCGTCACCGCCGGCGGCGTCAAGGTGGGGGAGGTAGCTCCCAACACCATGGCGTCCAAGCGGGTGGACGGCCTGTATTTTGCCGGAGAGGTGCTGGACGTGGACGCCTATACGGGCGGGTTTAATTTGCAGATCGCATGGGCGACCGGGTATCTGGCGGGGCTGTCCGCCGCAGAAAGCGAGGAAACGTATGACTGAGAAGCATTACGCCGTGGCCATCGACGGGCCCTCCGGCGCGGGCAAGAGCACGCTGGCGCGGGCGGCGGCGGAGGCGCTGCATATCCTGTATGTGGACACGGGCGCCATCTACCGCACCATCGGCGTGTACATGTACCGGCACGACATCCAGCCCACGGACGCGGCGGCGGTGACGGCGGCGCTGCCGGAGATCACCGTGTCTCTGCGGTACGACGAGGACGGCCTGCAGCGGATGTACCTCAACGGCGAGGACGTGACGAAGGAGATACGCCTGCCCGCCATCTCCCGGTACGCCTCCGACGTGTCGGCCATCCCGCAGGTGCGGGACTATCTCATGGAGCTGCAGCGCTCGCTGGCGCGGGAGCACAGCGTCATCATGGACGGCCGGGACATCGGCACGGTGGTGCTGCCCGACGCGGACGTGAAGATCTTTCTGTGCGCCGACGTGGAGACGCGGGCGCGGCGGCGCTGTCTGGAGCTGGAGCAGCGGGGCACGCCCAAGCCCTTTGACGAGGTGCTGCGGGAGATGGAGCAGCGGGATTATAACGATACCCACCGGGCGGCGGCGCCGCTGCGCCCGGCGGACGACGCCATCATGATCGACAACACGGATATGGACTTTGCGGCCAGTCTGGAGCTGCTGCTGGATGTGATCCGGGGGAGCGTGGAGCGGTGAGAAACAAGTTTTACGCGGCGGTGTGGCGGGTGCTGCGGCCGCTGGTGCTGTTTTTCCTGCCGGTGGAACTGCGAGGCACGGAGAACCTGAAGGAGGGGGAGGGGCCGTATCTACTGTGTGCCAACCACTCCAACCTGTGGGATCCGGTGCTGTTCGTGCTGTCCATGCCGCAGGCATTCAACGTGCGGATCATGGCCAAGAAGCAGCTGTTCTCCATACCGGTGCTGGGCGGGTTCCTCCGCGCCATCGGCGTGTTTCCGGTGGATCGGGGTCACAGCGACATCGGCGCGGTCAAGACCGCTATACAGAGCCTGCGGGACGGGTGGAATCTGTTCCTGTTCCCGGAGGGCACGCGGGTAAAAAACCCCGGCCACGCGGAGATCAAGTCCGGCGCGGGCATGATGGCCATTCGCGCAGGGGTGAAGCTGGTGCCGGTGTTCATCGGCACAAAGAAGCGGCTGTTCCGCCGGACGCCCATCATCATCGGCGCGCCGTTTGCCCCGGAGTACACCGGGCGGAAGGGCACGGCGGAGGAATACACCGCCAACGCCCGTGAGGTCATGCGCCGCGCCTATGCGCTGGGAGGCATCGAATGCGAGTGATACAGGCGCAGAGCGCCGGGTTCTGCTACGGCGTGGAGCGGGCGGTGCGCATGGCGGAGGAGGCCGCAGCCGCCGGCGGCTGCGTTATGCTGGGCAGCATCATCCACAACGACAGCGTGGTGCGGCGGCTGGAGGCGCTGGGCGCCCGGCAGGTGCAGTCCGCAGAGGAGGTGCAGCCGGGGGAGACGGTGCTCATCCGCGCCCACGGTGAGCCGGTGGAGACGTACCGGACGTTGGAAGCGCGGGGCGCGCGGGTGCTGGACGCCACCTGTCCCCATGTGCTGCGCATCCACCGGCTGGTGGAGCGGGCGGAGCAGGAGGGGCGGACGCCCCTCATCATCGGGGAGGATCACCACCCGGAGGTCATCGCCGCCGCCAGCCGCAGCAGCCGCAGCGTGGTGCTGGGCAATGCGGAGGAGCTGGCGGAATGGCTGGCGGCTGTCCCCGTGCGGCGGACAGAGCGTTTGCTGGCTGTCGCGCAGACCACCTGCATCCGCTCGATATGGGAAAAGTGCGTAAATTTTTTAAAAAAAGAGTGTACAAACGCCGAAATATTTGATACAATATGTGATGCTACGCAAAAACGTCAATCCGAGGCGGCGGATATCGCCGGGCGGGTGGACGTTATGGTCGTGGTCGGAGATCGTAAGAGTGCCAACACCAAACATTTATCGGAGATCTGCAGTACCCGCTGCGCCCGTGTCTATCAGATCGAGGGCGCGGAGGAACTACGGGCTGACTTTCTTAACGGATGTTCTGTGGCGGGGCTTACAGCCGGCGCGTCCACGCCAGCGGGCATCATTAAGGAGGTATATGCAACAATGAGCGACGAGATCAAGAACGTGGAAGCTACCGAAGAGAGCTTCGAGGAAATGCTGGAAAAATCTTTTAAGACTTTGAATACAGGAGAGAAGGTAACCGGTATCGTAACGGCGATCGGCCCCACCGAGGTGCAGGTCGATCTGGGCTGCAAGCAGGCGGGCTATATTTCTGTGGACGAGCTGTCCGCCGATCCCAACGTGAAGCCTGAGGACGTCGTCAAGGTCGGCGACGAGATCGAGACGTACATCATCCGCGTCAACGACGTGGAGGGCTACGCCATGCTGTCCAAGAAGCGTCTGGACGCTGTGAAGGTCTGGGAGGATATCGAGAAGGCCCGCGAGGAAAAGACCACGCTGGAAGGCAAGGTCACCGAGGAGAACAAGGGCGGTATCGTTGTCAACGTCAAGGGCGTGCGCGTGTTCGTGCCCGCTTCCCAGTCCGGCCTGCCCCGCGGCGCTGAGCTGAGCACCATGATCGGCCAGACCGTGTCCCTGCGCATCACCGAGGTCAACCGCGCCCGCCGCCGTGTGGTGGGTTCCATCAAGGCTGTCACCTACGAGGCTCGTCAGGCGGCGCAGGCCGAGATCTGGAACAACATCGAGGTCGGCAAGCGCTACACCGGCACCGTGAAGTCCATGACCAGCTATGGCGTGTTCGTGGACATCGGCGGCGTGGATGGTATGGTACATATCTCCGAGCTGTCCT
>ENA-UOJS01002450-UOJS01002450.1-human-gut-metagenome-genome-assembly--contig:-C74-NODE-2450-length-12605-cov-5.926773_pt1 | contig 12605 bp, 9 predicted proteins | sample MGYA00242355_ERZ723902 | MGnify/ENA metagenome assembly ERZ723902 | reverse complement strand
GACGCATAGCGTTGATATACAATAGTTTAATTATATGCAATGTTACAGGTCGCGCATACATTTGTATGCACCTTTTCTCCTTTCTCTCTGGTTCGCAGTGGGTTAAGTTGTGGGCATCTCCGTATGCGTGTCCGATATTTTACTAATTTTCAGCAAGTTATAAAACTTTTACCTCTCTGCGACAGGTGGCGCTTGCAGGAGAAAACAAAAACAAGTAGCTTTGTGACAGCTATTTACATGTATAACTAAAACGCATACAACATGAAAGAACATTCAATAAAGTCGGTCAGGCTTACTCCCACGGTAAAAGCCCGTCTGGACACCTTTAAGGGAAGCGATACGGTCAGTGTCTGTGTGGACAGAATGATTACTTTTTTTGAAATAACGGGATTCAACCCCCGATACGCATCCAAAAATCCGACAGCCTTGGTGGAGAAAAGAATTGAGGATCTTATTAAGATCATAAAGTCCCAGGAACGTGACATCTTCAAGCCCATTCTTGATAAACTGGTCGGCATGGGAGGCGGCCTCCATGAATCCCCGGACTATGCAAGGCTGATGAATGAGATGCATGATCTGCAGGAAAGGAACAGGAAGCTCCAGCAACAGCTGGCGGAGTACGGGGAGGGCTCCCCGGCGGATGTGGAAAAAGAACGGGAGAAGCTCCGCAGGCTGGCAGAACTGATAAAATTCCAGCTCAATCCGGACAAGTTCCCGAAGGTGAAATTCAATGATGATGTCAAGGTTCCCGTCAGCACCCTGCAGCTGCTCATCAAGAAGATCAACGAGGAATATGTACTGTAAAGTCCACCGGCCTGTAAATACTCCGGGCGTGTCGGACAACAAGGGAAAATGCGTGCAGCTGGTGGAATATCTCAGCAAGGAGCTGAAGGAGGAACGTCCTTATTATGATAATTTTTTTTCACAGAAAGAGGACTATGTGACCCCTCTGACCGTCATGCATCATATGGACAACAACCACAGGACACTGAAACGGAACGACGACAAGTTCTATATGCTCACCATCAATCCCAGCGGTGAGGAGCAGCAGCACCTCATTGAAAAAGTGACCGGGGAAAAGACCGGTGAATTCCCGGAGCTCTCCCCGGAGCAGCAGAAAGAAGTCCTGGCTGAAATGAAACGGCTCACCCGTGAGTGCATGGATGAATATGCCCGTAATTTTTACCGGGAGAAGATCAGGTCCGGTGACGATCTGGTATGGTATGGGCGTGTGGAAACAGAACGCCACTATAAAGGCGATGATCCCGAGGTGAAAGCCGGCAAGGCAAAAGCCGGTGAAAGGAAGCCGGGACTGCAGCTGCATGTGCATATTATCGTCTCCCGCATGGACAGATCCCAGACCGTGTCCCTTTCCCCGCTGTCCAAGAGCAGGGGAAACCGGCAGGTTCTCGACGGCAGGGATGTGGTGGTCGGCTTTGACCGTTCCCAGTGGTCCGCCCGGTGCGCCTCCAGGTTCAACCGGCTGTATGGCTACTTCCCTTACTGCCGGTCCAAGGATGAGGGCCTGAAGGAATATTCCGGGGAATGGAAGGTAAGGAACGAGTTGCGGAACGAGACTGTATCGAGAATCAAGCGTGAGATCCTGCACGGGGAGTTCAGGGAGGAAAGGCGGCTGTACATGAATGTCTGCCGTCTGTACCGGTTCGTGGTGAATCCCAGGAAGGCCATCATCCAGGAACTGAAAAGGCTGGGGACCGATCTTCTGACCGGAAGGGAAAGATGAGGGCCGGTCCGTTCACTCACACGGGAACAGCTCCCGTACCTCCTCAAGAATCCTTGCGAAGTTCCTGCCCAGCTCTCCCGGCTCAAGGACCCGAACATCGGGCAGGGGCTCCTCGTTCCTGTCGTCATACATCTCCAGCTTTACCTTGAAGTAGCTGACGTTGGCACGCGTGGCGGAACCGATGAACTCCCCGGGTTCCAGATCCGCAAAATCCTTTCCCTGATAGATGTCCTCTTTCTGGGACGATACGGTCACGCTCCTGTTCGTGCTTCCCCCGCTTTTTCCCGCGCTGCGGGATCTCCGTTCCTTTTCCTCCTTTCCGAACATCATGGGATAATATTTCAATGACTCCACGTCTTTGGTCCGTCCGAAAAACTGGTTCCCGAAGTTGGCTTCCACGGATGAACGGTCGAGCCTGCCATACTGGTTCTCCACCTTGGAACCGGACTGTGTTAAAAGAACAAAGGCGCAAAGATACTCACGCAGGACGGAAGGCAGCGTCTCAAAGTTTTTGATATTGACTGTCGTCATCTCGTCCAGGAAATAGACGAAAGGAACCTTGTTCCGCATGGTGAACTGCCGGGAAGATATGGTCATGAGCATGCCGATGACCGGAGCATAGACCGAGTTCTTGGAGAAGTTGTTGCTGATGGCAAAAAGTTTCGGATTTTCCGGATCGATCAGGTTGAAATCGAAATCGTCCCCTGAAAGGACATAGGCGATCTCCTCGTTCTGTGAAACGGTGGCCAGATTGTTACACAGCGTGGAGAGATAGGATGCCTGGGTCTTCTCGGAACCTTCCGCCTTCAGATAGGCGCCGGCCAGCATTTCCGACACGAGGTTCTGCTGCAGGAACAGGGAGAGCTGCCTTGCCGAGGCGGTCATGATGAAGGCCAGTATATGCGGCAGCGTGCAATGCTCGGGGAACTCGTCCCAGAACCGGAACGCCACGCCGCGGAGGATGCCCAGACCTCCGGCGACCCATTCGTTCTGCTGTTCCTTCTTGGGAAGCAGCGCGAGCAGCACGTCCTCCATCAGCTGGATCAGTTCCGTGCGGTCCCTCACCACCTTGAGCGGGTTGAACCGGTACGACCGTTCAGGCCTGTCGAAACTGACATAGTAGAACTTGTGCGGATACCTGTGCCTTTTAATGAGATTGTAGGCGGTACGGGTATAGTCCGTATCCTTGAAGTCATAGATGAATCCGGCGAATCCCAGCCGCATGTATTCGCTCAGAAGCCATTTTCCGATACTTTTCGTCTTTCCGGAACCGGCCCCTCCGTAAACCAGGAAGTTGGAGTAATGGTAATAGAATTCGAGCCGGGACTCCCGGATTCCTGACCTGACCGGCAGCCGGATGGGATCAGCCCCGTTCCCCTTTGCCGGGGTTCTGGACAGGTCCCATATCCGGGAAAGGAAGAGGATTATGAACGAGGCGGCCGCCGGACACAGCATGTATCCGGGGAAGAACAGGTGGGCCAGAAAGGTCTCGCCCGAGAGGCATGCAAGAAATGCGACCAGGTTGACATACCATCTCCGGCTCAGCATGCAGCAGGCCGTTATCAGTGACAGCACTGCCAGAAGCGACAGCTTGCAATAGAAAATGTAATGTTCCATTGTACTTTTTTAGTTTTTACAGCTATTTACTTTATTAATATCATACTTTATAAGTAATCCGGTCCAATTACTGCATTTCCGCCTGGAAGGAGTGTCCCTTTTCCCCGGCCGGAAACAGACACCTGACCGTATATCCGGAAGGGACCCGTACCATGACCAGGGGGCTTTCACATCCCGGCAGCACGGTAGGCCGTCCCCTCAACAGGGAGATCCATCTGGCCGGGGATATCCTTTCCGGCCTCGCGCCGGCTCCACGGATAGTCTCCAGCATCATGGTCATGTCATGGGGGACACCGTTCACATACAGGGTGGCCCCTTCTCCGGAAATCCGGATTTCCCGCCTTCCCCATGAAAGGCTTATAGTGTTTTTTTCACCGCACTCGTCCATATCTTATTTTTCCGTATCCTGTTTTACATTTCCATTCCCGACTCTCTTGCACTCCCCGGTGACACACCGGATATCCTCATCCCGTATCCGGCCGGTTCCCTTACGGCCATGAGCTTCCTGCCGTCGGGAAGGATGATGCCGCCGTTAAAGACGGCTTTCCAGTCCTCCTGCCCGAGAGAGGCGGGGCTGATCCCCGCTTTTCTCATCCGTTCCAGAAGGGAGGTCGCATCCGTTTCGACCCCTTGCCGCCTGAGAACCGCCCGCCCGTATCCGCAGGAGAGTTCAAGGTCTCCTCTTGCCGTCTGTATTACGGCCGGTTCCGCAATTCCGGTGAGATTTTTCCGGCTGGCGGCGAGTATGCCCCTCAGTTCCCTTGTGCCGATTTCCAGGCAGAAGCCCAGCTTTCGGAGGAGATTCCGGAAGGCGGTGACAATCCTGTCCCATAAGGATTGGTCCGTACCGGCCTCGGCCATCCGGGCCAGATACTCTTCCGTTGCGACACGTATGTCCGTCCTGTCTGCAGCCGCCATCCGGAGAATCTCATCCCGTACTTTTTCTCCGCATCCGTTGAAGATGTCATCCAGAAAAGCATCCATATGCTTGGGACCTGCAAGCTTTCTGAGGCCGTAATGTGCCACACCCTCATGCAGCAGGGTACGCTCGACGTCCGCTTTCCCCCGGGCATGTGGAAGATACAGGCAGATACGTTGCGAGGGGATGTCATACCAGCCCCGGATGTCTTTCCCGCAGGAGAGCAGGTCGCGTATGTCGGGAGAGCCTGCCTCGTCGGCATGACGGATCACTTCCACCGGAATATGCAGTTTCCCGGCCAGAAAAGACACATGACGTGCGAGCTCGTCCATCCGGACGTCCCTTGAAAGGAATATCTGCCCGTCCCGGGCGATATCCTCGGTGGAAACGGCAAGCGTGTTCCGTCTTTGGGCGGAAGTAAAATCCAGCCTGCTTTCCACATTGCGCGCTTCCACCTCCCCGGCAGTGGAACGGTATTCCTGTATGCCGCTTTTAAACCGGCCGATGTCATTCACCAGGTCAAAGATGTTCTTATATCCGTACTTCTCAGCCACGAGGCTGAGGGGATAGTCATAATGTCTCAGTATTGTCCCGTAGGGCACTTTCCGGTCAAGTGCGGCAAATATGCCTTTGGGGGTATTGTCGAAACCGCCGCCCTCCAGAATCCTTCCGTCAGTGGCCCGCACGATGTCCAGGATCACATTCTCCACCGTGTTTTTAAACTCCCCGGGATTGCTTCCCCGCGCAAAGCCCTCCATGGTCTGTATTGCGTGCTGTATCTCATGGGCCAGGACAGACCTCACATCATCAGTCCGGGAGATGTTTATCACGATTCTGTTGTCCGGATGGAGGTAGCCCCCGCAATAGTCGGCCGACGGCAGGTCCACAAATTCCAGCCGGGTCCGTTTCATTTCAGGATAGGCCTGGAACAGTTCATCGTCTTTCACATAGTCATCAAGATAGATCCGTTCACGCAGCTCGTCCTGTTCCTTCAGTCCGGCTGCCAGCTCCGTCAGTTCCTCAAACCGTTTCCACTCCGCTTCAGAGAGTGTTTCGCCCTCTAGCTGCCGGTCAAGAAGATTTTCAAGCTCCCCATGCCAGGACTGTTTTTCCAGCAGTCGTGAATAGCCCAGATCTCCGGCCGGATGGTATTCGAAATCCGCCGTCTCATAACGCCACTTGCTATCAGCCCCGCGTTCCCAGCCTGTCGCCGCCTTTATTGTTCCGGCATCCTTGCCGGACTTTTCCATTTCGCGGGCGACGGCGAGGTTCTCCAGCCGCAGGGAGGCCCCTTCAGACCGGTCAAGTCTGGAGGCCCCTTTCTCTCCGATGAAGCGGAAACGTTCATGTGCGGTTATCTTCAGGTCGGCCTCGCTGAAAATGACATAGTTCCGCGCGCCGTCAGCCCGGCCGCCGGTTGAACACTCCGCCGGATAGTCAATCCCGGTAAAACCCGCCCGCGAAAGAAACCCGCTGGCAAGCCGCTGTGAATCGGTATCCCGGTCCGGATTCATGAACATATGGTCCAAAAAGCCGTAGAACTCTTTCCCGCTGTTCCATACATGCGACCTGCCGCTCCAGAACTCCGCCGTGGCTTCCGGAAAGAAGAAACGTTCCTTGCGGAGCTGCAGGAATATCTTTCCCTGCTGCTCCGCGGATACCGGCCTGTCCCAGTACAGATAGTTCATCCCGTTGTCTTCCGGAATTTCCACCGTATAGAGGTGGCGCGGCGGCTCAATGCGTATCCTGCCCGCATCTATGTCGGAAAGCAGCTCCTGCTTCTGCCGCTCGAATGCCTTTCTCCGTCCGCTGTGTGCGCTTGCGATACGCCCGTCCATATACACGGAAGAAATGTTCCGTTTCAAACTGTCCACATCGGTGGAAGAAAGGATCTGGCGTTTCCATATTCTCCATACCTCATCAAAATAATATTCGTTGTCAAGCACCGGGGATAAAGGCTCCCCGTCATAGGTGATGTGGTTTCCCCGCTTTATACCGATGGCCGCATATTTGCGGGCGATTCCTTTCACTTCCGTCACGTATGTCCCCCATCCGTAGGCCTGCGCCCCTTCACCGGTTCCGGTAAAGGCATGGTCGAAATGCCCGAAGGAGGCCGGACTGCCGTGATAGACCTGACGGAAGCGGATGTTGTCATTTGATGTGGAAAACGCGCCCGTGTTTTCATAAGCGTCCTTCAACTGTCCGGGAGACATCACGGCTATGTATTTCACTCCCTCGTCGTAACCGACAAGCCCGTCATAGCCCGCCTCCCTGATTTTGGACAAAAACTCCGGGGTTTCCGTCAGCATCCAGCAGTTTCTTTTGCTTGATGCCAGCTCCAGCGCTTTCTCCGGGGATACCGTACCTCCTTTTCCTCCATAAAAAGACAGGACAGGTATCTCGCTGCCCAATGACTGCAGGATTTTTTTTACGGCCTGCCCGTCTTTCGGGTCAAAAGGGTTTCTTGAATTTACATACAGGTCATACACGTATCCTTCTTCCGTCCATTGTTCATTGCCATATTTGTCATCAGGAATGCTCATTGCACGCGTCTCTGCAATACCTCTTGCCTTTTCCGCATCGACGGAGGTGAAAATCAGGCCGGAATATTCACCGCCCTTGAATGTGTGGAACGGAGCCTTTTGGGGTATATAAGTGATCCCGTCCCTCTGCCATCCCCTCTCGGGAGTAATCTGGTCTCTGCGCAAAGGTGTTCCATGGTGGACAACCAGAGGCTCGCCATTCTCATCGACAATCCTTGAAGCTGCCTCCGGTACATTTTCCCAGTTTCCAAACCAGTTCTTGAATGCTCTGGTGCGCACTTGGACCCACTGCCTCTCATTCAGGGAAGTCGGACTGCCGTTCGGAGCTTTCATGTATATGCCGTCCGCCTTGCCACGTGTGACAAGTTCCAGTTCTTCGTCCGTGACATGTTTATCGGAAGTATGTGTCATTGTTTGCCGGCTTAATATGATACCTTGTTCATAAAGTCATAAAGAGTTTTATCAGCAAAAAACTTGTTTACTTATTTACATTTCCGAAATTTAAAGTAAATAAGTAAACAAGTGATATATGTAGAATGCAAATGTTACTTACATTTCCGCATTGGCCTGCCGGCTTGCCTGGTTTATGGTGCCTGCCGCCTTCAGTGCATATCCCGCGGGTGTTCTGGCAAGCATCAGTGCGCTTCCTTTTCCTGCGGCTCCGGATGCGCCGGAAACAAGGGGCGGCTGTACGGCCTTCCCCTTCATCAGGGAGTGCCATTCCCCGGCTTTCATGTTTTCCACGGCCACCCTTTCCTTGCGTAGTTCCTTGACAATCTTCCCCACATTGCATTCCTTCCTTTCCGGAACGGCTGCCGAGTTGAATTTTTCATAAGCTTTGACAAGCTTCTTCTCCCTGTTTTTCCCGGCAGCCGAGACCTCGCTTTCCCGTTCCGCGGCGTTGTCCGAGTACTGCGCCTCGTAAGTGGCCTGGAAGTACTCCCTGTTTATTTCCCTGATCTCGCTATCCAGTTTTTCCACCGCCTCTCTGACCTGCTTTGCCGAAGGTTTCTTTGCCACGTCCTCCGCCGCTTTCTTTCCGGAGTCTCCGGAGGTTTCGGATGTCCGGGCCGCTGCCGCCTCCTTGCCGGCGGCATTTTCCAGTCTGAGGCCGTACATTTCCATCGCCAGTCTTTTGATCTCTTCTGTAGGCGAACTGATAAACGGTGCCGCATCCCGGTCTGCGTTCAGAACGACAGACTGCACCTTTTCCGTAGGGTTTTCTATATACCGGATATTCATCGGATCGTTTCTGACAGCCGCCAGTTGTACAGCCTCGGACGGGGCGGACACGTATCTGATGTTCTCTCCCTTGGCCTGCACCGCCGCCAGCCGCACGCTTTCCTCAGGCTGCCTGATCTGCCGGAAGATATCCGGACTTCTCTGGACGGCCATATGCTGCACCTTCTCCGTCGGTTCCGCTATATGACGGATGCATTCCGGATTTTTCTGTACGGCTGCCAGCTGTACTTTTTCTGTCGGCTCCCTGATTGCCGAGAGATACCGGGGATCTTTCAGGACGGCCGTCAGCTGTACCTTTTCTGTGGGCTTCTGCAGCAGGAAGATGCATTCCGGTCTCTTCTCGACGGCTTTCAGCTGTACTTTTTCCGTAGGGTTTGGGATAAAGCCGACATAGCAAGTCCTGAAGACTATGAAAGTCATCTGTCCCCTCTCACTTGGCTAAGAGATGAAATCGATGATGTGCGGGTCGTTTCTGACATCTGTCAGCTGTAACTTTTCCGTCGGTTTCTCAATAAAGCAGATGACACTTCTGTCCCTTCTGACCGCGGCCATCTGGACACGGGCGGAAGGGTTGGCGATCATGCTGATGGCGCGGGGATTGCTCAATACCGCCCTCATGTCCTTGTCGAACAGCGCGGCAAGGTGTTCCAGGATTGTAGGCATGGCTTTCAATGTTTAAAGGATTTGACTTCATCAAAAAACTCCTTTACGGCTTCCGTATCCGGTTCTCCGAGTTTCTTGTTCCCCTTCATCCGGAATACCAGCCTCCGGGCTGCGGCCAGAATACCGGTTGTGGGCGGCAGGTCCGCCTTGAACATCCTTTCCACGGCCGTGAAGCAGGCCAGGGGGGATGGGGCCTGCATGAGAAGGACACTTTCAGGAGAGGCAATTACGGCGGAAAGCTGTACTTTTTCCGTAGTGTTGGTGAATAGCCGGACAAGTTCCGGCTTTTTCTGTACGGCGGCAATCTGTACTTTTTCTGTCGGCTCTTTGATCCTTTGGATTGCGTCCGGATTGTCCAGAACTGCTGCAAGTTGTGCATGTTCCGGCAACAGGTTGTTTTCATTTGGCATGGTAGTTTCTTTTTTATGTTATATTTCGGATACAATGATAGGAGAATACACTGCAATTGTATTGCGCTTAATAAAAATTAAGAAGGTGCATCGTGTATTACGACACACCTTCCATTTTTTTATTGGATTTCCATTCTAATTACAAAAGACCGATACTGTCATTGTATTAATACCCGGGGTTTTGCTCAAGATTCGGGTTATTATCAATAGCTCCCTGAGGAATTGGATTGTATCGATTATGCACTTTGAATACACGGTCTTCAATCTTCTTGTCAGTAGCAGGGGCGTTCGTGTCAATCTCCGCACGTTTCGTCGGATCAGTCTCGGCATAATTTACAGTTCCGACAACCCTTTCCAAAACACCATTCAGGACTGTTTCTGCAACCATCTTTCCATTATCATCTTTCCAGCGCAGAATATCAGCCCGACGCACACCTTCCCCGGCCAATTCCACCCCACGTTCACGGCGGATCAGCCGGCGTAATGTTTCCTTTGAAGCATACTTCTCACGATCCACTTTCGGCATTCCTACACGTCCACGAATCAGATCCAGTTTGTCATAAACATCTGCAGACGGACCAGAAAGTTCATTGACTGCTTCCGCATAAGTAAGCAACACTTCTGCATAGCGGATTACAATAGGGCAGGCATTCGTGTTCCAAATACCATTAGCATATTGTTCATCCAAATATTTTCTCCAGGTTAAGGCGGTCTTTGAAGCATTGTTCGCAGAAGGAGGATAGTTTGCATTATCCTTACCATTGATTGTCTTGTCCAGTGTATTGACTACAGTGCCATTCCAGTCCATTCCTGGGTATATAATGGTCATGGCCATACGTGGATCGCGACCGGCAAACGGATGGTTTGGGTCATAAGAGCCGGATTCCTCTTTGGTCAAGCCGTCAGCCATTTCATAAGTATCCACCAGGTTCTGAGTCGGAACAATGGAGGACCAGCCACCGTCACCATTATTATACATCTGGCCTATTGTGCCCAATTCTAAAGTGGAATTCACATATTGAACAGCCAAAATAATCTCTTTTGAGTCCTGACCGGCAACTTTGAACAAATTACTGTAGTCCGGTTCCAGATCGTACTGTTTCAAATTCATGATGGCCTCGGCCATTTCTTTTGCTTTCACATAATCACCATAATACAGTGCGCTGCGCATTCGGATTGCCATAGCAGCGCCCTTTGCGATCCGTCCCCTTTCAGAGGGAGATGCATTCAGTTCACCGATGGCTGTGTCCAATTCTGTATTGACGTAATTTTTCACTTCCTCCTCCGACTTGCGGGGAACTTTAGCTTCATCTGCTGAGTTATAGTTGTCAATCACAGGCACTCCTCCATACCACCAGTTCATAACAAAATAGCGATAAGCGCGAATAGTACGGACCTGACCGATCAAATCGTTTTTGGTCTGCTCATTGGAAAATGGGATCTCCTTTACCTTTTCTAGGAATGTGTTACAACGGCGGATGACTGAGAAATCATAAAAGCTTGCAACAGCCCCTGACGGAGTCATTGTACCGTTGCCAATGGTCTTATAGTTTTCCCATTCAAAGTTGTTATATCCAAAATCCGACCCGCAGTCGAGATATAAGATATTGCCACCATCTTCCCAGCTGGAAGTATCGTAGTTATTACCGCCATAACACCCGATAGCAAATTTTTGGGCATCATCCTCGGTTTTCCACGTAGTGGCAGGAGACAGGGCATCCAATGGAGCTGTATCTAGAAAATCAGAGCAAGATGTAATCATTGTCACCGCTCCTATGATCATATATTGTTTCAAGTATTTCATAATTCCATTTTTTTTAGTCTATAACAATTTAGAATGTAACATTAACGCCGAATGCATGAGTACGTAATAGAGGATAGGAAGACAGCCGTTGGCTTGTGGATTCAGGGTCTATATTGATCTTCATCTTATCAAAAGTCAATAGATTCTCTACAGAATAGTAAATACGGATATTCTCAACACCAACCGAATTCAACCAGCCTTTCGGCAAAGTATATCCCAACTGCAAATTTTTCAGACGCAAATAACTTGTATCTTGTAACCAAAAATCCGATTGTACCGAACGGCTGCTACTGGCCGAGTTTGTATCGTAAAAAATACGTGGCATGGAGGCATCATGGTTATCGGGTGTCCAGGCATCTCTCCAAATAGTAGCCGGATGAGCAGCGTCACCCGAGAAATTACCATACACCTCGTATCCGTCAAACAGGCGTTTCACACCCGCCGCACCATTGAACATCAATGATAAGTCAATTCCTTTCCAGCCCGCATTTATATTGAATCCGTAAATAATTTTAGGATCGGAACTTCCACAATATTCACGGTCATCAGCTGTCAGTTTACCATCTTTATTTGTATCCACATAACGCAAATCGCCTGCCTTGAAAGTTTTACCGAAAGGATTACCGTATTTGGCCGTATATGCATCAGCTTCTTCTTGAGAATTAAAAAATCCATCCGCCCTATAAATATAATAGGAATTCATTGCTTCACCTACCTTATTACGCTGGCTGTAACCATCAGTAGCATCCAGGTACTTGTTAGGGTCGCCGCCTCCCAGATCCAGAATTTCATTCTTATTGTAAGAGAAATTGCCCGCAATTCCGAAATCAACCTGACCTATTTTTGTATTGTAGCTTAAATTTATTTCTATACCACTGTTTCTCATAGAGCCTACATTATCCTTATAGGCATCCAAAGCAAATTCTTTAGGGACTGTCACATCCATAATTATACCAGTAGTCTTCCGATTATAATAATCCAGAGAACCATTCAGTTTATTGAATAAAGTAAAGTCAACGCCGACTCCCCAAGTAGAGGCTTTTTCCCATGAAATGGTTTCCAGACGATATTTCCGTTGATAATAACCAGAATTCAAAGAGCCTCCAAATGCATATTTGGAATCGAGATTATACGTGTTCAAGGCAGGATAATAGTCATTATTACTGCCACTCAATGCATCCTGATTACCCAGCTGCCCCCAAGAAGCTCGAATTTTCAGTCCGGACAACCAGCTGTCTTTTGCACTTTCCATAAATGCTTCCTCGCTGATGCGCCATGCACCCGAGAAAGAAGGAAAATATCCCCAACGGTGACCTTCCGCAAAACGGGAAGAGGCGTCCGCACGAATGTTGGCTTCCAAGAGATATTTACCTGCAAAATCATAGTTAATACGGGCAAACCATGAAATCATTGCCAATTCAGCTGTATACCCTTCATTGCTTTGGGTAGAAGCATCACCGGCATTCATATCCGTCAATTCATTATTAGGGAATTTCTTGCGGACGGCTTTCTGATATTTATAATTATATTTTTCCGTATGCCATCCCAACAGACCCTTAATATTATGCTTGCCGAAATTTTTATTGTAGTTCAATAAGGCGTCATAGTTTGTGCGGTCCCATTTATAAAAACGCTCGTCCAACTGACTGGGATCAGATTCTTT
>ENA-UOJS01002447-UOJS01002447.1-human-gut-metagenome-genome-assembly--contig:-C74-NODE-2447-length-12642-cov-7.925955_pt1 | contig 12642 bp, 10 predicted proteins | sample MGYA00242355_ERZ723902 | MGnify/ENA metagenome assembly ERZ723902 | reverse complement strand
TTACAGAATAAAAAACTGTATTTTTAGGATAATGCTGGGGTTTGGATAATTGCTCTTATCCGAAATTTCGGATAACAAAAGAGTATCTTTGCCGAAGGCTTGCAGAATCTGTATCAGCCGTTTGCTGCCATAGATGCGGCGCAGATGGTTGGCCAGCTTCGTCACTTCGGTGGCGCTGTCGCCACGGTGCAGCTCGATGTCCAGAATGCGGTCTACAATGCGTTGAGCCACCGGCCTGAAAGCTGACAGGTCGAGGCTTTCGAGGTCGGTGAATTCGTCGCGTTCGCGCGGATTGCGGTAGCCGTTGTACATCACCATCGTGATGCCTTCGATGCGGGCGGGCGAGGTGAGGCGTCCCATCATTTCGCGGTACACTTCGCCTTCGGGTATTAGTCCCAGCATCCAGGCACGGGCAAAGTCCATGCTGCGCATACAGGGCTCGGTGTTTGCCAGAGGCGGCGTGTGCTCCATGTAGTTGGTCAGTTGGTAGAGGCGGTAACGTATGAGGAAGTATCGGGTGAAGAGAGCGTCGTCAATGGGCTGGCGGGGTGTCAGCAACCAGAACTTCATGCAGTTGTCATCGTGGATGGGCCGGCAGACGGTTTCGTAGTCATAGCGCTGTTCGTTGTACTGCCAGACGGTGCGCTGCTGGCTGTGGATGATGTTGTCCGGGGTGAGGTGGGGCAGCAGGCGTTCCAGCAGGGCTGTCGAGATGCGCTGGTAGAGGGTGTCGTCCCTGTATTCGCTTTCCAATGCCTCGATAATGGTGTCTATCTGGTGGTAGTAGGTCATTTCCTTGACGGCGTGTTGCAGGCCGCGGTAAGGGATGTCCTCGTACATGCGGTTGAAGAGGGAATGAAAGTTGTGAGGGCTTTCGTCTTTGGCGGCAGTGCGCCGGCCCAGCAATTTGTTGAAGAGGGAAAGGAAGCTGTTGGTGTCTTCTTCCTTCTTCTTCGGGGATATCCCTGTTTTCCAGCATGAAGCGCATCAGCAACAGATGTTCGTAACTTCCTATTTCCTGCTCGTAGAAGGCTGTCCACAGTTCGGGCAGGGCTACCCGTTCAAGGGGATGTGTACTGCGCCAGTCCTTGTGGACGGTGTTTCCTACTAATTGAATTTGCCCATACTCGTTCGTGAACTCGTCGTCCTTGTGTTGGCCGATGTAGTCGTTTAACTTTCCGAATACCTTCATGGCTTCACCCGAAGTGATGAAGGAGAATATTTTCGCCAGGTTTAATTCCTGGTCGGGTGGAATGGTCGGAAGCTCGAAGGTGAGAGCCGGGTCGTACAGGCCGAATCCGTTGGCTCGGGTGTACTGCTGTTCCGTGCCGCCGTTACCCGTAAGGGCGTCTATCATGACCTTTTCCTTGTCGGAGGGACGGGCAATCTGCCGTACCAGCGGCATGGCTTCAGCATAAAGGGAAGCATAGCGTGGCTCGCGTTGTAGCTTTTGCAGGATGTCCAGGCCCGCCAGCCGCCGTTCGGCCACCTTGTCGGTCAGCAGGCGTTGCAGGCTGGCAGACAGCCGGTCGTCTGTCTGCTTCATCAGTATTTGAATGATTCTCACCCGCATTTCGCTGTACTTCAGGCGGAGCATCTCTTCCAGTGTGCGGTATTGTTCGGGCGTGAGCGTCATCTTCTCCACTATATCGAGGGCAGCCTTACGTGTGCTGTCTGAACGGTCGGCGAGCGATTGCAGCACAAACGCCTCCTGCCGGGGCGTGGACGGTTGCCGGATGATGCTCAGCAGAAAACTGTCGCGTGAGTTGCTGTCCAGCATCGTGGGCGCAAGCTCACAAAGTTCGTCCAGCAGGGCAGCGTCGTTCAGCATCCAGGCAATGAGTATCATCTTGTCCGCTACCAGTGAACGGTTCAGGACGCAGTAGTCCCACGGAAAGACGAACGGTTCAAAACGCTTTTCAGCGGGCATAGTCCGGCTGATGGTTTTCAGCCACTCGTATTGTTGCCGGGCTTCTTGGAGGCTGCTGAAGTAGTTTTCCCAACGAGGAGCCTCTTGCTGTATATGATAGCGGCTGTAGTACAGTCCTCCCAGGTAAGAGGAAAGCAGGGCGGCCATGACGGAGAGGTCGTCGTGCCAGTGTTCCACGCCTAAGTTGCAGAGCCGTTGTGTCAGCAGGGGCGACTGGATGATTCTCAAGTAGTAGAAAAGCGTTTGTACTTGGTGGCTTTTTCCATTGACAATGAGATGGGGTACTTTTCCCTCCAGTTCGTCGGTGTTGTAGAAGCCGGTACACCATAAGGCCATGTATAGTTCTATGCTGTCGGTGCTTTGTAAGGACTCGCGGGCCAGCTGTCGGTCGTTCAGGAAACGGTACATCAGTTGTATCGTCTTATCAAAGATTTTTTCCTTGGCAGTCGTTTCGCCCAGTCCCGTCCATACGGCGATGGCACGCTTCACGGAGGCGAAGCGAAGCAGGTCGTTGTCCATGATGACGGAGAGCATGTACAGGTGGCTCTCGGCAATGCCCTCGTCTATGGTTTCCAGAATGGCTTGCCGCAACCCTTCCTGAAGTCGGGCGGCAAGGAGCAGTTTGCCTTCCAGTTCCAGCAGCTCGCGGTTTCCGCTGCGGGCAATGGCGCCCAGATGGCACCGTTGCAGGAGGAGGCTGTTGTCTTCGCAGGTCAGAGCTTCGCGGATGACGCTTATCACCGATTCCGTGCCGGCGGCCACGTGGGCGGCCATCCATTCGGTGCGGTCCATCTGGCAGTTGTCTTTGAAGGCTTCCTGCAGCAGAGGCGTGCTGCCGCCTTCGGCAATTTCCCGGGTGGTGAGCCCCAGGGCGGCGAAGCGCAGGAAGCGGGTCAGGACGTTGTCTATATGGTCAAGGTGCAGGAACACGTTAGCGGACCGCTGCGAGCGGCGGAAGTAGCCGCGGGTGTAGGTACACTGTGCCTCTTGTTTCAGATAGTAGGCAAACAAGCGTGCGTTTGCGCTGCCTAACAGATAGGTTATCAGCTTGGACAGGCGGGGGCTTTCCATCAGCCTCGCTGTGTCGGTGATGCCGTCTTCCAAAAGGATGCGTCGGTATGTGGACAGAATACGGCTGTCCCGCACTTCCACACCGACCGTTCCGCAGTGGTAGTCTATGAAGTCGGCGCAGAGCCGGGCACTCTCCGGGTCAAGGTTTTGTTTGCGGTAATCGTAGATGCTTTGCAGATAACTGTCTGCCTGTTTGTTGAGCTCTTTTTGAAAGAATAGTGTTTTCATGGTTTTGTATACAGTTGGTTTATTGAGGGGTGTACAGGATAGGGGCTACTTACCATAGCCTGCCCGAAAGCAGGGTCAGGCGAACAAACGTCAGTCGGTCCCCTTCTCTCAGTACGAGGGGGGTGTCAGCGGTACCGGCTTCTTCATCATTGACAAAAAGGCGGAAGATACCGTCTTCGTACGCTTGCAGGGCATTCTTTACGGCAGCCTCTGCGGAGGCCTTTTCCCCGTTGTAGTTTACACCGAAGCCCACTTTGCCTGACTCGGCGCGGTCGTCTATCTCCTCTTGCGTGAGGTATTTCAATAAATCGTTTTCACCGGGACGTTGATTGTGTCCTTCCACTTGCCGGCGGACAATGGCGGTGATGAGGCTTCGCACATCTGTAAGCGTTTCGTCCGGCAACTCTATTTGCATGGGTTCGATGCAGCATCTGCGTTTCCCTAATTGTTTGGTCTGAATAGATAGATTCATGTTGCATTGAAAATGTTTGGGAACAAAAATAGTGAAAGGTGAGCGCAGAGGCAAACGAAAACAACGTTTTCTGGTTTGCATATGCCGAGTCGTATCCTATCTTATGGAGAGATAATGAAAAAACTACAATGTGGGAACTGGTTGCAAGGAGACAAATGGGAGGCAGCTTCTGTTTCCTTTGGCCATATATGCGGAACGGGCCGGGGATTACCCCAGCCCGTTTTTGCGTAATAATTCATCTATTTCGTGTGAGGACATGTTCTCGCGTTCGGCCTTGTCGTAAATGTAAAGTAGGTTGATTTCCGTTTCATCGACCGCGGCGATTATGGTAAATGTGATGACCCGCGCTCCGCCACTTTTTCCTCGTCCTTTCGAGGTGATGGCCATGCGTATCTTACGCAGACCACCGCCGAGGTCGGTACCAAGGTGGGGATTTTGTTCCAAAGCCTCAATCAGCGTTTCATAGTCTTTGGCAAACGAACGGTAATGTTTGGCCATCCGTTTGGCTTCCCGTTGGAAGGTTGGCTTAACCAATATCTTGTAGTTCATACAGAAACTCTCTTGCTGTTTTTTCTTCCAACTTTCCTTCTCGCGTTTGTTTGACTTCCTTCAGCCCCGCATCAATTCCTGCCAGGATTTCTTCCTTGCCGATGCTTTCCTCTTCTATCTGAAGATCTTCAATCAGTTTGTCGGCCAGCCATTTTTTATTCTTTGGTGACAATGACTGAATGGTTTGCCACAGGCTTTCCATTGAGATGGTTGCTTTCATACGTTGGTTCTCCTTTTTAATCTATTTCTTGATTACAAAGATACGATATTCTTCGTAATAGCCTTGTAGAAAAGAAGATAAAAAAATCCTTTTCCCGTCTTTACCGCAAACGTTTTCCGGCAGGTTGAGAGCGGTTTGTGTACGAAGTTGCTGTAGGTTTGCCATATTTTTTCTATTATTGCAAACAGAAAAATAGAGACACAACTTATATCAACAAAAGCTATGAAACATTGTTTTCTTACTCTGTTGGCTGTACCCGTACTGATGTCATGTGGGTCGGCAGACAAAACTCCTTCTATTCCTGCACTGACAGTTGATGAACTGGGCGTGGAGGTCGCTCCTGAAGCAAACCGTGAATATTCGTATACCGACAAGAAGGCGGGATACTGGTATGGACGCACACATCAGGACGAGCCTACCGATTGGTATGCCGGATGGAATCAGGCTAAACGCCGTATTTTCTCAGACTACGCTTTGACAGTGGATGGTAAGCCTCTGTTAAGGAGTAAATCGCAAGTCTGTGTTTATCCCGACCGACTGGTCCGTCGTTGGCCTGTCGCAATCGAAACACTGGCCATGGTGGACAACCGCGAATTGCTCAGTATTGCTGTGGATAAGGTGCAGGGCGACAGCATTGGCATCGCACTGAACGAAACGCTGCTGAAGGATGCCGACCAACAGACTGACGCACTTTGTTACACACCACAGGAGGCTGAGAACAATCGGTTAAAGGTAGTCCCTTTGAATCCCGTTGGCATCAGCTTCAATGGTAACTGTATGCAGGCACCCGCATCTGCCGGAGGCTTCCTCATTGCTTATGGTACAGAGGCACATTGCGACTCGCTCATCGCCGGTTATCGGCAGGAAGGTGAAGAATGGCTGGCTCAGCGCAAGGCACGCATGAACGACTTGGTTATTGAGAACAATCCGCTGCACACCAACTTGCCCGAACTGGACAAGGCGCTGACTTGGATTACCCTGACCATGGACGAACTGATTACCGAGCAGCAAGGTAAGGGCATTTATGCCGGTTTGCCATGGTTCAACGAATATTGGGGGCGCGATATGTTTATCGCCATGCCGGGTGCTACACTTGTTACGGGCCAGTTTGAAGTAACGAAAGATATTCTGAAGGATTTCGCCAAGTTGCAGGATCGCGATACCACTTCGGTGACTTGCGGCCGCATTCCCAATCGCGCCAATCTGGAGGGTATTCTCTACAATACTGCCGACGGTACGCCGCGCTACGTCATCGAGGCTGAAGAACTCCTTCGCTATTCGGGCGACCGCAGTTTCCTTCGTGATATTTATCCTTCCGTTGTCCTCAGCATCGACCAGAGCTTGCGCCATCACACGGACGAGAAAGGTTACCTGCTGCATGCCGATGCCGACACGTGGATGGACGTGAAACGTAATGGTATTCCTGGTTCACCTCGCGGCAATCGTGCCAATGATATCCAGTATTTGTGGTACAAACAGCTGGAGGCCGGTGCCCACTTGGCTCGTCTGATGGATGATGCACCTCATGCCGAAGCCTGGCACGAAGCAGCCGTTCGCCTGGCTCGCAACTTCGAGGCCGACTATTGCAACAAGGATAGCCTTCTCATCTACGACCACCTGAATGCTGACGGCACTCCCGACCTGCAATACCGTCCCAATCAGCTTTATTGTTTCGACCTGATAGCCGATGAGGATTTCAAGCAACGCGTTACCCGTCGTGTGTGGGAAGAACTGGTTTATCCGTGGGGTGTGGCTTCATTGGCGCAATGGGATCTTCAGTTTCATCCGCAGCACGAGAACTGGCATTATTACCATAAAGATGATGCTTATCACAATGGCACCGTCTGGTTGTGGAATAACGGCATTGCCATGCAACGCATGATAGAGTATGGTCAGCAGGAGACAGCTTGGAAACTCTTCCAAAACATGAACCGACAAGCCTTACACGAAGGTGCAGTGGGCAGTCTTAGCGAAAACGCTGATGCCCATCCGCGTGAAGGACACTCGTGGGCAGGCCGTTCGGGTACTTTCCTGCAAGCGTGGAGCAACTCCGAACAACTGCGTGTATGGTACCAGTATTTCCTTGGCATCCGTCCCGACCTGATGAGTGGCACGGTGACTGTCGAGCCCAAGTTACCGGCTGATATCACAGAATTGCAGACTTCGGTCAAGATAGGCCGTGGTACATTATATTATACGTATAAGAATGGAAAGTTTGATGTACGTCTCGAAGGTGAGGATGCCAAGGTCAATCTCATTCTGCCTCAGGCTGCTGCTCCCAATCCGATATTCGACGGCATAGACTTCTGTCAGCCTTGTCCGTTGGAACATTATCCATGTTTTGACACGTATCATGAAGAGGCGTTGACATACTAAAGGAATTACTTTACAAGTCATATAGTATTACCCGGATTTTCACAGATTAATGCACTGTGATAGTCCGGGTAATGTCGTTTCTGTATTTCTTTTTATTTCAGCAGATACCAGCAGGAGGTGGAGAAGAAACCGCGCAGTATGGGAAAACGGCTGAGCGGCTTCCACAGTTTGCGGGGGTACAGGTGGAATTTGGTTTCGTAGTGCGGATTGATGAACCACAGCTGTCGGTCGGCAATCCGGTAGTGCTGGCGGGCCAGTTTCTCGAATTGTTCGATGGTAGTACGTGTACGACGGATGTTCATCAGTTCGTTGATGCCACCTTGGGGTTCACCAGCCAGACGGAGTAGTCCTCGATAGGCTACTCGTGGCAACAGATGGATGAAGGGCAAGTGGGCAAGCAAGGTATGATGGCAAATCTGCTGGTGGCCGCCGAAGGGCATCTGCCAGGCAGGAAAGGCGATGAAAAGGAGGCCGCCGGGCGACAGGAGATGCTTGATAGCGGCGAGCAACTGCCCTTTGTCTGCAATGTGCTCGATGACGTCGTGCATCAGGATAAGGTTGAAGGTTTCTTTTGTCACTGGTGCATATTGCAAGATGTCGGCAGCGAGGAAAGTACCTTTTGCTTCGGCCTGACAGAAGAAACGACGTGCCTCTTCAATACGCGTGGTAGCCAGGTCGATGCCTGTCACCCGGCAACCGGCTTGTGCGAAAGGCAGAAGGTTGCCACCTTCGCCGCATCCTATTTCCAATACACGAGTTTGGGACGTGATGTGGATAAAGGATTGCACATAGGGAATGTAGTGAAGGCGGCAGGTCTGTACCTGCTCGCGGAAGTAGAGTTCTCTGTTTTGATGTCTTTGCTGCATGTTGTTTTGGTTTTGATGATGCAGCAAAGTTACGGGCTAATCTATGGCAGACGAAAAGAAACGGATGACATGATGATTTTGCTAAATGCTGTATTTCAGTATATTATGAACTATTCGCATGACATTTCGTTTCCGGTTGCTTCCATGCGTAGCTTCATGCGTCGTTTGCGCTGGGCCACGATGCCTGTATCCGTATTGCCAAAGCAGAGGGCAATGGCAAACGTTCCGAAGCCTGCCGATGCCAGACAGTGATAGAGCAGGTCGCCTTCGGTAAGGCGCGGATAGCGTTCTTTCAGGCGGGCGGTTTCATCGGCGTAGATGTCGGTTACGGCTTTTCGCAATTCGGCCTGTTCCTTCTCGGTCAGTACGCGAACATTGCGCTTGTCTTTGCTGTCTTGTTCGGCCAGCAGGATGACGCGGCGGCCAATAGCAGTGCGTTTCAGGGTCACGGCTCGCAGGTGAGCAATCTGTTCCTCGGTGTGTTGCAGCAGTGCTTCGCGTTCGCGATCGTTTGCGTTCAGGTTATCCTTCAGCAAAGCTATTTTTTCGTTGAGGCCTTGCAGGGCAGCTTCGTACTTCAGTTGTTCTTCCCTTTTCTTGCGCCGCTGGTTTTGCAGGGCGAGGAGGAAAGCACTTGCGGCCACAGTCAGTGCAAGTATGCCCAAACCGATGTAGAGCCGGTGGCGCTCTTCTACCTGACGGATTTTCAGTTCGGCTTCGTGCTGGTAGGCCAGTTTTTCTATTTCGAGAGTCTTTTGTTGGGCGTATAGAGTGTCGGCAGATAGGGTATAGGTCAGTAGTTGGTTATAGGCTGTCGAGTCGTTTCCCAGGTGATGTTCCAGTTGGGCACTCAGCATCAGACTGGTCATACGGTCCTTGGTGTCGGGTGCATGGATACCTAAGTTGAAGTAATAACGGGCAGAATCTACGTCGAACCGATGTCGGTGGATTTCGGCCAGTGTGGCATAGAGTTTGGCCGGCTTTTGGCTGAAGTCCATGCTGAGGCGGGTATAAAAGGCAGCCGAGTCGAAATTGTTTTTCTCCAGAAAGTGCCAGCCGTGCAGACGATAGATTTCGGCTAAGTTGACCGAGTCCTTAATCAGTCGGGCCAGGTGGATAGCACGGTTATATAAGCGGATATTTCCGATGCTGTCTCCTAAGATATGTCGTATGGTGCCAAGGGCTTCCAATGTCTTGACCATGTCCGACGTGTCACACAATAGCGAATCCCGTTGGTAAGCCTGGGTATAAGCATCGGCGGCTTTATCGAAAACTCTGTCCCACAAATAAATGCTTCCCAAGTTATAATAACTGCGTGATTGGATGTGTGGATCGTCTGTCCGGCTCAGTACCTCGTAGTACAGGGCCATTGCTTCGGTCGGACGTTTGTTTCTCTGCATTTCGGTAGCTTGTTCGAATATCTCTTCTACATCGGGGCGTGGACGCAAGTTGCAGGCTTGTGTCAGCAGAAGCAGAAACAAAACGAGGATAATTGCAGGCTTGCAGTTCTTGATTTTCATGTTAAGGTGTTGTTGGTGTGAATGGAAGTATTGCCTAGAGGAACAGAGCTACAGTCCACATCCGGAAGTAGTCGAGGCTCATGTACATCAGTCCGTGATAGCGGTTGTTCGTTCCCCACGAGTTCTGTGCCACGAAGTAGGGACGGCCTTCGTTGTCCGTTGCCCATCCTACGAGCAGCAAGGTGTGGTTGTCGTCCAAATGGCCACGGCGGTAATTGTTTTCGCGGTCGTCGGGACTGACGGGTGCATCGTGCCAGATGGCCAATCCTTCGCGCCAGTAGAAGCCGTTGTTGCTTGTGTCGCCTTCCCATACTACGGTGCCGCCTTTCTTCACTGTCTGTTCGGCTATGCGGCAGAGTGAGTCGAGGGGCAGGTTCATGAAGCTTTTCCGTTCGTAGTTGTCAGGATAGTCCAGCACCAGTTCTTGGTTATAAGGCGTGTATTGGAAACTGGTCAGGCGTTTTACGTCGGGCATGCCGGCGGTCAGTCGGTGGTAATATTCCAGTGGCGACAAAGAGAGACTGTCTCTCCCTACTCGTTCGGGCAGTGTACCCATGTAGCGGTCGAGTATGGCGTTGACTTCTTGCAGGAACTGTTTACCGCTGTCCGTATCTTTGCGGTGTTGTTTCAGTAAGTCAGCCAGTTCGCGGTTCATATCTTTCAGTCGGGTACGCGGGCGGCAGGGATATTCGTCTTGCGGAACAATGCCATAGCGTCCGGCCAGTGATAGAAAGGTATGTCCCATTCCGCGGATAGAAACCTTGCGTGCTTTGTCCTGCCAGGCACGGAGGGCAGCTTCTTCGTAGGCTTTTCGTGTGATGAACCAAGGGGAAAGTGCGATTGTATCACCGCATAACATCAGCCGATTTTCCAGACGGGCGGTCATAGAGTATCCCCAGCAACTTTCTGCTTGTCCCTGATTGCGGGGTGGAGCGGGCAGTGGGCTGAGACATTCGTTGTGGAAAGTCAGTTCGGGCGCAGCCGGTTTGGAAGTCCATTGACAACCGGTTGTCATCAGCATACTGATTAAGACATAGAGCAGAAGATAGTGAGTTTTCATGGTGCTGTATCGACTTTATTCTTTTGGGTAAATGTTTTTGGGTGCAAATATCGCCTTTTTAAAGGATTCTCAGGTTAGTTTCGGGTTACTATTTTTGTGAATCGTTAAGTTGGAAAAGAGAAAGAGACTATTCCCTTTGGGCAGGAATAGCCTCTTTCTTATAGTATTTGGTATACTTTCCGCTTATTTGCGATAGTTTTCCAGCTCTTCAGCCTTGAACTTGCGGATGAAGTTGAAGTGTTTCTCAACTTCGGCTTCAGCGTAGTTGACGTACACTTGTGCTGATTGAGCGAAGAGTTCGGGAGCCTTTGTAGCATCCTGAATAATGAGTTGCGACATCACGCAGTTGGCAGCCATCTCGTAGAGGCGGCGTGCGGTGAAGTCGAGCAATTCCTGATTCTGGGCTTCCTTCACGGCATTGGTGCAAGCTTCCAGTTTGTTGGTCATTTCCTTTACGCGGTCCATCAGCGGTTGCATGGCTTCGCTGCACGGGATTTGTTCGTACTCGCGCAGGATAGAAGCATAAGTACCGTTTGTCACGTAGCGGATGGCAGCAACCGTTTGCAGCTGGGTAGTACCTTCGTAGATGCTGGTGATACGTGCGTCGCGGTAGATGCGTTGGCAAGCATATTCCATCATGAAGCCCGAACCACCGTGAATCTGAATACAGTCGTATGCGTTCTGGTTGGCATATTCAGAGTTCATACCTTTGGCCAGCGGTGTAAAGGCATCGGCCATCTTGGCGTAGCGCTTCTGCTCCTGACGTTCTTCGGGCGTCAGCTTGCGTTCGCGGGCGATGTCATCCAGGGCTTTGTAGATGTCAACATAACGCGAAGTCTGGTAAAGCAGCGAGCGACCAGCGTCGAGTTTTGCCTTCATGGTAGACAACATGTCGTATACGGCAGGGAACTCGATGATGGCTTTGCCAAACTGCTTGCGGTCCTTGGCGTAGGCCAGACCTTCGTTGTAGGCTGCCTGGCTAAGACCGACAGACTGTGCGGCGATACCCAGACGGGCACCGTTCATCAGCGCCATTACGTATTTAATCAGACCCAGCTTGCGGTCACCGCAAAGTTCGGCCTTGGCATTCTTGTAAACCAATTCGCAAGTGGGTGAGCCATGGATACCGAGCTTATTCTCGATGCGGCGTACGTCTACACCGCCGTCGCGCTTGTCGTAGATGAACATGGAGAGGCCGCGGCCGTCGTGTGTACCTTCTTCGGAGCGGGCCAATACGAGGTGCAGGTCAGCGTCGCCGTTGGTGATGAATCGCTTCACACCGTTCAGGCGCCAGCACTGGTTGGCTTCGTCGTAGGTAGCTTTCAGCATGACGCTCTGCAGGTCGGAGCCGGCATCGGGCTCGGTCAGGTCCATAGACATGGTTTCGCCGGCGCAGATGCGGGGGATGAAACGGCTGTGCTGGTCTTCGTTACCGAATTCGTACAGCGTTTCGATACAGTCCTGCAACGACCAGATGTTGCCGAAACCAGCATCGGCCTGAGCCACGATCTCCGCACACATGGTGTAGGGAGTGATGGGGAAGTTGAGACCATCGTAGCGGCGCGGCATGGTCATACCGTTCAGGCCAGCCTTCACCATAGCGTCGAGGTTCTGCTTCGTACCGCTGGCATATTCCACACGGCCGTTGGCACAATGAGGACCTTCTGCGTCTACGCCTTCTGCGTTGGCGGCAATCACTTCGCCGGTAATCTCGCCGGTGATTTCCAATACTTTGTCGTATGAGTCCATAGCGTCGGCATAGTCCTGCGGCGCGTAGTCGTACTCATCTTTATCTCTATAATTGCGCTCTTTAAGTTCGCAAATGCGTTCCATCAATGGATTGTTCAGATGGAAGCGCAATTCCGGATGTTCAGTATAAAAATTGGGCATAGTCTTTTTATTTAGGGGAGTTAAGGAGTTAAGGAGTTAAGGAGTTAAGCCGAATGTTTAAATTCTGCTTCTCCTTATTTCTTAATCCTCGAAGCGTTTATTAGTGACACTTTTACAATAAGCATTCAGCAATTTACTCACTTCTTCTATGCTCCCGGTTAATTGTATATAGCTGTTTTCAGTAATGTAATTTAAATCTTTAGAAAGGAGTATGTAGTATCTGCATTCTTCCAGGCTGCCTTGTGCAATGTTCAGAAAACGGAGTTTATCTGCTCTCCCCATCTTTTTAAAGCCCTCGACGATGTTGGCGGGAATAGAAACTGCCGCTCGCTGGAACTGAGACACTAAACCGAATCGTTCGTGTGCAGGGTAAGCAGCGGTGTTTTTATAAACATTCAGTACAAACTGATGCGCTTTTTGCCAAACAATGAGGTCTTTAAAACTTTGGGTCATAAGTAAA
>ENA-UOJS01002445-UOJS01002445.1-human-gut-metagenome-genome-assembly--contig:-C74-NODE-2445-length-12647-cov-5.996903_pt1 | contig 12647 bp, 9 predicted proteins | sample MGYA00242355_ERZ723902 | MGnify/ENA metagenome assembly ERZ723902 | reverse complement strand
GCAGGGGCACAGTGTGTCGGGCGTTGTCTTTTTAGTCATGACGGCAAATTAAAGCGTCATTTCATCGCGTTCGGCACGCGAAGCACGGCGGCGTTCGAATTCCTTCAGCCAGCGCTTTCTCAGGCGGATGGTCTTCGGGGTGATTTCCACGAGTTCGTCGTCGTTAATGAATTCCACGGCGCTTTCAAGCGTGAGCTGCACCGGCGGAACCAGGCGGATCGCTTCATCGGTGCCGGAAGAGCGGATGGGATTCACAACGATGTCGTTTTCACGGGAATGTTCGCCGATGATCATGCCTTCGTAGAGGGCATCACCGGGGCTTACGAACAGACGGCCGCGCTCCTGTATCTTCCAGAGCGCGTAGGCAACGGCGTTACCGTCATCCTGGCTGATGATCGCGCCCGAGCGGCGTTCACCGACGTCACCCTGCTTGATGGGACCGTAGTCGTCAAAGACGTGGCTCATGATGCCCGTGCCGCGGCACATCGTCATGAACATCGACTGAAAGCCGATGAGGCCTCGGGCCGGAATACGGTATTCCAGACGCACACGGCCCTTACCGTCGGGCTGCATATCCTGCAGATCGCCCTTGCGGCGGCCGAGTTCTTCCATGACGGCGCCCTGATGCTCTTCTTCGACGTCCACCGTGAGAAGCTCATAGGGTTCCTGCTTTTCGCCGTTAACCATTTTGAGCAGTACGCGCGGACGGCCCACAGCAAGTTCGTAGCCTTCGCGGCGCATGTTTTCAAGGAGGATCGTGAGGTGCAGTTCACCGCGTCCGCACACTTCCCAGACCGTTTCGTCCGCGGTCGGCCGCAGACGCATGGCGACGTTACTCTTCAATTCACGTTCCAGACGTTCACGGATCTGACGCGAGGTGACGAACTTACCTTCGCGGCCCGCCAGGGGCGAGGTGTTCACCATGAAGTTCATGGTAAGCGTCGGTTCGTCGACTTTAAGCATCGGAAGGGCTTCAGGGGCCGCGGGGTCGGTGATCGTCGTACCGATGTTGAGGTCTTCAATACCGTTCACGAGCACGATGTCGCCTGCCTGCGCGAAGTCCACAACCTTACGGTCAAGACCTTCAAACTGCAGAATCTGATTGACCTTGGCAGGCTTTGGGGTGTCCTCCGGCCCGTTCATGATCACAACGTTCTGACCGGCTTTGAGGATACCGCGGTGCACACGGCCGATACCGATTTTGCCCACGTAGCTCGAGTAATCCAGAGAGCAGATCTGAAGCTGCAGGGGCGCTTCGGTGTTGTCTTCACGCACGGGGACGTACTTAATCACCGTGTCAAAGATCGCGCGCATGTTGCCGATCTTTTTGAGTTCTTCGACGTTGTCGGTGTAACCGGCGTAGCCCTCAAGGGCCGAGGCGTAAATCACCGGGAAGTCGAGCTGATCTTCGGTGGCGCCGAGTTTGTCAAAGAGGTCAAAGGTCTGGTTCACAACCCACTCGGGGCGGGCACCGGGGCGGTCAACCTTGTTGATGACGACGATGGGCTTAAGGCCCGCTGCGAGGGCCTTGCGTGTCACAAAGCGGGTCTGCGGCATCGGGCCGTCCACCGCGTCCACGAGAAGCAGCACGCCGTCAACCATCGAGAGCACACGCTCGACTTCACCGCCGAAGTCCGCGTGCCCCGGGGTATCGATGATGTTGATGTGCACGCCTTCGTATTCGACGGCGCAGTTTTTCGCCAGAATCGTGATGCCGCGTTCCTTTTCGATGTCACCGCTGTCCATCACGCGCTCATCGACCTGCTGGTTGCTGCGGAAGGTTCCCGCGCACTGCAGCAACTTGTCAACCATCGTGGTCTTACCGTGGTCAACGTGAGCAATGATTGCAATATTGCGAATAGCTCTTGTCATTTTGTGTGTCTTCCCGAGTTCGTCCCACTTCAGGACGGATCATTGTCTGTGTTTCTGATTAATCGGTACGGGTGAATGACGCCGCGTGCGTCGACCTTCACCACGCCCAGTAACTTCATTTCAGGCCCGTAGGCCCGTGCCTCACCGCGCACGGCACTTTTTAATGCCAGACGCTGTCCGTTTCTCAGACGCTCGGCGCCTGCGGCATCAAGCGTCACCGAGGGCAGCGTCTGCAGCAGAAAATCCGCTCCCTTTAAAAGCGCGCGGCGTTCTTCAATTGTCTGATTCTTGTCGTCAACCGCCGCAAACGGCACGGCGTCGGCGATTTTTAAGTCTCCCACTTCGGTGCGGCGCAGGGCCGTCAGATGCGCGTAGCAGCCGAGCCTGCGGCCGATATCATCGGCCAAAACCCGGATGTAGGTGCCCTTCGTCACACGCACGTCAATGACGGCCTTATCCCCCTCAAAGACCAGAAGCGTGAGGCTTTTGACCTCAACCTTACGGGGCTTACGCTCCACTTCAATACCCTTGCGGGCGAGATCATAAAGGTTTTTTCCGCCGTGCTTGACGGCCGAGTACATCGGAGGCACCTGTTCGATGACGCCGGTGAATTCCCCGAGAACCTTTACGAGTTCGTCTTTTGTCGGACGTTTGCTGCTGGTTTCCGTCACCGCACCGGTTTTATCCATCGTATCGGTGGCGGCGCCGAACGTGAGCTCAGCCTCATAGCGCTTGTCGGCGTGCAGCAGGTCTGAGGAATACTTCGTGGCGTTTCCGAACGCAAGCGGCAGCAGGCCGCTTGCCATCGGGTCAAGCGTTCCGGTGTGCCCCGCTTTTTTGGCGTTAATGAGCCTGCGGGTAAGCTGCAGGGCCCAGTTTGAGCTCATCCCTGCAGGCTTATCCAGCAGCATCACGCCGTCAATATCGTCACCCTTTGCGCCCATCGCCGCCTCTTTATTCGGTCTTGCCTTCAGAGGCTTCGCTGCGCCGGGTTTCCTGCATTGCCTCTTCAATCACACGGTCCATGGCAAAACCGCGCGCCACACTTTCGTCCAAAACAAAGTGAAGCGTCGGTACCGTATGGATCGTGAGCTTTTTATAGATGAGGCTTCTTAACATCCCCGCGGCCGCATTCAGACCCTCGCGGCACTTTTCCTCGTCGCACCCGATGGTGGTGAAGAAAAGTTTAGCGTGCGCGTAGTCCGGTGTGATCTCACAACCCGTGATCGTCACCAGTCCCACGCGCGGATCGCGCACGTTCTGCGGAATGAGTTCGGCAATGTCGCGCGCGATCTGGTCGGCGACCCTCAGCGCTCTGCCCGGCTTTTTTGCTTTAACAGCCATCAGCATCCACCTCAGAGCGTACGGGCGACTTCGGTGACTTCGAAGATTTCAAGCTGGTCGCCCACCTTGATGTCGTCGTAGCCCTTAAGCGACAGACCGCATTCGTTGCCGGCCTGCACTTCGCGCACATCGTCCTTGAAGTGTTTCAGAGACGCAAGCTCCCCGGTCCAGATGACGACGTTGTCGCGCAAGAGGCGCGCGGACGCGTTTCTGCGCACCACGCCTTCCATGACGCGGCAGCCGGCAATAAGGCCCACCTTCGGAACGCGGATCGTCTGACGGATTTCGAGCATACCGATCACCGTCTCGCGCTTTTCCGGCGAGAGCATGCCGCTCATGGCCGCCTTCACATCATCGACGGCGTCGTAGATGATGTTGTAGTAGCGCATGTCAATGCCGTCCTGCTCCGCGAGCTTACGGGCCGCTGCATCAGCGCGCACGTTAAAGCCGATGATGACGGCTTTGGCGGCTGCAGCAAGGTTGACGTCGGTTTCGGAAATACCGCCCACGGCACTGTGGACAACCTGAACGCGCACTTCGTCGGTGGAAAGCTTCGTCAAAGCGTGCACCAAGGCTTCCTGAGAACCCTGAACGTCGGCCTTGATGATCAGAGACAGCGTCTTTACTTCCCCGTTATTTTCGCCGGAGAAGAGGTTTTCAAGTTTTGCGGCCTGCTGACGCGCAAGCTTCACGTCACGGTACTTGCCCTGACGGAAGAGCGCGACTTCGCGGGCCTTGCGTTCGTCCGGAACCACAATGAGTTCGTCGCCTGCGGCCGGGACGTCGGAGAGACCCTGAATTTCCACGGGAATCGAGGGACCGGCGCTCTGTACCTGCTTGCCGAGTTCGTTCACCATGGCGCGCACGCGGCCGAAGGCCTGGCCCGCCAGAACAATGTCGCCCTTCTTTAAAAGGCCGGACTGAACGAGAACGGAAGCGACAGGGCCGCGGCCCTTATCCAGTCGGCTTTCAATGACGATACCCTTGGCGTTACCCTGATCCGGGGCTTTCAATTCAAGCATTTCTGCCTGTAGCAGAACGTTTTCAAGGAGTTCATCCACGCCCTTACCGGTCTTGGCGGACACCGGGCAGAACGGCACGTCGCCGCCGAAACTTTCAGGAATCACTTCGTTCTGAACGAGTTCGTTTGTAACGCGCTCAACGTTGGCTTCGGGTTTATCGATCTTGTTGATCGCAACGACCATCGGAACGCCGGCAGCGCGGGCATGCGCAATGGCTTCCTTGGTCTGGGGCATCACGCCGTCGTCGGCTGCGACCACCAGAATCACGATATCGGTTGCCTGCGCACCGCGGGCACGCATGGCGGTAAAGGCTTCATGCCCCGGGGTATCCAAGAACGTAACGATGCCGCGCGGCGTTTTCACATGATACGCACCGATGTGCTGCGTGATGCCGCCCGCTTCACCCGCGGCAACCTTGGCGCGGCGGATGTAGTCCAAAAGCGACGTCTTACCGTGGTCAACGTGACCCATGATCGTGACGACCGGGGGACGGGGCACGGCGGGGTACTGCTCGGCACCCTCTTCGATTTCACCCAAGAGCGCTTCCGGATCGTCGGCCTTGGCGGCAATCGCCTTGTGGCCCATTTCTTCAACGAGAATCATGGCCGTATCCTGATCAAGCATCTGATTGATGGTGACCATCTGGCCCATCTTCATCAGAACCTTGATGACTTCGGTGGCCTTCACGCTCATCTTGTGCGCGAGATCGGCAACGGAAATCGTCTCAGGCACGCTCACCTCACGCACCACGGGTTCCGCGGGCATCTGCTGCACGCTTTGCTCGTGATGGTGCTGCTTGCGGCTGCGGCCTCTCCAGTTGTCATCTCCCGAGTCATCGCCGCCGCGGGTCTTGATCGTACGGCGTTTCTGACCTTCGTCATTCCAGCCGCGGTCGTTGTTGCGTTCGCCCTTGCGGCCCTTGGCGCCCTTTTTGGGCTCGTCGTTGCGATCACCGGAAGCCGCCTTTGCGGGCTTGGCTTCGGTCTTTTTCTTCGCTTCAGCCGGCTTGGCAACAGCGGCCGTTTTTTCCGCATCCTTGCGGTCGTTCTTATCGCCGCGGTCGGCCTTTGCCTTTAAAACGGTCTTGGGCTTAGAAAGCATCTCGCGGATTGCCGCGGCTTCTTCCAAGGCCTTTTTGCGGGCCGCGTCACGACGGGCCCGTTCTTCAGCCGAAACCGCAGTTTCTTCTTTTTCCGCGGCCTTCGGGGCCACGCGCTGAGCGGCAGCCTGTGCACGGCGCTTTAATTCCTGATCGAGCTTTTCGCGCTCGGCCTTTTCCCGCTCCGCCTTTTCACGGGCGGCCTTGGCGACAGCCTCTTCACGAGCCTTGCGGCGTGCGGCCTCTTCGGCAGCGCGCTCGGCAGCCGCGGCTTCGCGGGCCTTTTCTTCGGCGGCGGCCTTTTCGGCGGCAGCCTGCTCGGCAGCTTCCCTGGCGGCTTTTTCAGCAGCAGCCTTCTGAGCCTGCTGAGCCTTGGCTTCTTGAGCGGCCTTGGCGGCTTTTTCCGCTTCCGCGGCCTTCACGGCTTCCGCGGCCTTTGCGGCGTCGTTTTCGGCCTGCGCTGCCTGCGCCTGCTTTTCTTCCAGAGCGCGGCGTGCGGCGGCTTCGGTTTCCGCGCGCGCAGCGGCAATGGCGCGGGCTCGCTCATCGTCCTGACGGGGCGACTTCACGAAGACGCGGCGGCGGCGCACTTCCACTTCAATCGTGTGCGCTCCGCCCTGGCCGTCCTTCTGACGGATGGTGGAGGTTTCGCGGCGCTTCACAGTGATCTTGCTGGGACGGTCGGGCACACGTTCACTTCTGAGGCTGTCCAAAAGCCGGCGCTTGTCGGCTTCGCTTAATTCGTCGGTCTCGTCCGTCTTTTCAATGCCCGCGGCTTTGAGCTGTGCGAGCAGCGTCTGAGCGGGGATCTTCATTTCCCGGGCAAGATCGATAACCGTATTGTTTGCCATATTCTTTTCTTACTCCTGCCGCTGACCGCACCGCAACCGCGGTTGTTTCCGGTGCCTGCCGCCCGATTGACTCACCGGGCGGCTCACGGCCGTTTTCCTTATCGTTAATCGAACTTGTCCCGGACTCACTCGGCCCAGGAAGCACGTGCCGCCATGATGAGTTTGCTGGCGGCTTCTTCATCAAGCCCCGTCTTTTCGACGAGTTCTTCGGTATCCAGATCACCGAGCTCATCGGCGGTCTTCACACCCGCGCCCACGAGCTTACTTGCAAGGTCATTGTCCATGCCTTCAAGCGCAAAGAGCGAGGGGTCGGCCTGACGGAGATTCTCCTCACGCTTTAAGGCGCGGGCCAGAAGCACCGTACGGGCCTTTTCGCGCACTTCGGGGAGCTCTTCATCGCTAAAGAGCCCGAGGCCCGCGATTTCCTGTTCAGGCACGTAGGCGAGTTCCTCGAGGCTGTAGATGCCGTCCTCAAAGAGCGCGCGGGCCGTGTCTTCGGAAATACCGAGTTCGCTCACGAATTCCCCGGTCGCAGCCTGCATTTCGTCTTCACGCTTCTTGTCGGCTTCTTCTGCCGTCATGATGTTGATCTGCCAGCCGGTGAGTTCGCTCGCCAGACGCACGTTCTGACCGCCCTTACCGATCGCAACGGCGAGGTTGTCTTCGTCGACCGTCACATCCATGCTGTTGGCGTCTTCGTCGGCCAAAACCTTGCTCACCTTCGCGGGCTTTAAGGCTTCCACAATGTACTGCACGGGGTTTTCGTCCCAGCGCACAACGTCGATGTGTTCGCCGGCAAGCTCGTTGGTGACGGCGGTGACGCGCGAACCGTGAATACCGATGCAGGTCCCCACCGGGTCAATACGCTTGTCGCGGCTCATCACGGCGATCTTGGCGCGCATGCCGGGATCACGGGAAGAAGACTTGATTTCCACGACGCCTTCTTCGATTTCCGGCACTTCGAGCTCAAAGAGTTTGTTCAAAAACTGAGGGCAGGCACGCGACAGAATCACCTGACGGCCCTTGGTGTTTTCTTCGACCTTGAGCACAAAGGCACGCACGCGGTCACCGTTACGGAGGTTTTCGCGCGGAATCATTTCGCTGCGGGGCAGAAGCGCTTCAAGGCGGCCGATTTCAACAATGGCGCCGTCCTTCATCACGCGCTTGATCTGGCCGTTGATGATCTGCTCGTCGCGGGCGAGGAATTCCTTGAGGATCTGTTCGCGTTCGGCGTCCCTCAAACGCTGCAGAATGACCTGCTTGGCGTCCTGGGCAAAGCGGCGGCCGGAGCTGTTGATGTTTTCAATCGGCTTTTCGATGTAGTCGCCCACCTTGATCTCAGGATAGTCGTCGATCACGTCGGAGAGCATCTCCTCGCGGTCGGGCTGCTGCAGGCCTTCGTCGCCGCTCACCACAACCCAGCGGCGCTTGGCGGTCCAGTCACCGGTGCCGCGGTCAACGCTCACCACCACATCGGCGTCTTCACCCGGGAACTGCGCCTTTTTCACGGCGCTTGCCAGAGCCGTTTCAAGCACGCCGAACACGGCAGACTTTTCAACATTCTTTTCGTTGGCCAGTACATCGACCATCTCGAGCATATCTCGGCTCATTATTTCTTCCCTCTAAAATCGAGCTCAGCAATCAGATTGGCGCGGTCCACGTCAACCAGGTCAAATTCCACAACCACAGGCGCCGCTGCAGGCGTCTTCGCGGCCTTTTTCTTATCCCGCACGGCCTGCGAGGGCGTACGGGCGATATGAAGTTCCTCAAAGCTGAAGCGCACGCGGGCTTCACTGCCCTCGCCCTCAACGGCAAGGATCTTTCCGTCAAGTTTGCGGCGGCCGGCTTCAGGAAAGCCTTCGGCGTGCATGGGCTCGTAAAGTTCCACGTGCGCGGGCGACCCCACAAAACGCTTCCAGTCACGGGCGCGCTTTAAGGGGCGCTCCACGCCGGGGCTGCTTACTTCCAGGCGCTCGTAGTCGACGCCCTCAACGGTAAAAAGATGCGTGATCTGGTCGCTCACGGCTTCACAGTCGTCCACGGAAATACCGCCTTCGCGGTCCGTGTCGATCGTGATGCGCACAAGCCCCCTGGCGAGTCGCTCGAAGTCGACAAACTCGTAGCCGAGGCCCGTGACCGTGCTCTCGATCAGTTCAGTGATTTGCGCTGTGCTCTTAGGCATTGATGCGAATCTTGTGCGGGGGGATTCCCCGAAAAAACCAAAAAAAAAATGGGCACACTGCCCATCCCTGTTCCTTTCCCGAAGAAAGGGGCCTCACGACAAAACTGCCTGCCGTCAGACCTGAGTGAGTAAAGCCCGCAAAAACCGTTTCACCGGGAAACGCCTCTTTGCGCCGCCGCGCCTCCCCCTTAACGGGGCCACGTGCCGGACCGCTCAGCTTCTGAAAACCGAGCGGCGCTTTGTGAAGACCGCCGCGGCCGCATGAAAAATGCGCCCCGACGTCTCCGTGCGGGGCGCATTATACGGATTTTTGTTGTTTTTTCAACAGCGAAGCGCTGTTTTTCCGTGTTTTTCAGCCAACGCTTTCCGGTTAACCGCGGTTACGGAAATTGCGCCTTCCGCCCTGATGCTGGCCTGAGCGGTTGCCGCCGCGGTTTTTGTACTGCGACTGCGGCTGATCGCCGTAGGCCGAGGGACGCCCCGCAAAGCCGCGGGAATAAACGTTCTGCGCACCGTCGAGACGGCCGCTCGCTATATAGTCCACGGTACTGGTCATCGAATCGGGCTGCCAGCTTTTTCCCTTATTGCGGGGTTTGCCGCCGAAGGGTTTCTTTTTAAAGCCCCCGTTATTAAGGGGGTTGCCGCCCTTGGGTTTATTTCCCTTATGAAAGGGCTTGGCGCCCTGCCTGGGATTGGCCGTTGCGCCCTGCGCCTCAAGGTCGCTTACCCAGGCCTTCACCCAGTCGCCCGCAAGTTCTCGCGTAGCGCCCTTGGCAAGGTCCTTCGGCAACTGCACTGCGCCGTAACGCACGCGGATCAAGCGGCTCACCGTCACTCCCCCCGCGTCAAACCTGCGTCGCACGTCACGGTTGCGGCCTTCATGGATGCGCACAAGGTACCAGTGGTTGAGCCCTTCGCCGCCCTTGTCGGTCAATTCAGAAAATGCCGCGGGCCCGTCTTCGAGCTCCACGCCCGACAAAAGCGCCTCACGGCCTTCTTCAGTGAGTGTTCCCGCGGTGCGCACCGCGTATTCGCGTTCAATCGCGTAGCGCGGATGCATCAGACGGTTGGCAAGATCACCGCTGTTGGTAAAAAGCAACAGCCCCTCGGTATTAAAGTCCAGACGCCCCACCGCAATCCAGCGGCCGTGGCTGATCTTGGGAAGGTTGTCAAACACCGTGGGACGTCCCTGGGGATCGTCCATACTGACAATCTGACCGGTGGGCTTATGGTAGACAAGCACTCGCGGCACGCGCTTGCCGCCGCCTGCGCTTTCGGCCTTTTTCACAATACGGCCGTTCACGCGCACGATGTCGGCGGGAAGCACACGCTGTCCGAGATGGGCGGGTTCGCCGTTCACCGAAATTCGGCCCTCAAGAATTAACTGCTCCATGTCGCGGCGGCTTCCGAGACCGCAGTCGGCAAGAACCTTCTGCAGTTTTTCACTCTGCGCAATGAGCGCTTTTTTTGCCGCTGCCTTACCGCGCTTAAAAACGCGGGGGTCAAAGACATTGTCGGCCATCATGCCGCGGGTAAGCGTCTCTTCGTCAGAAGCGGCCGGCATTTGAAGGGCCTCAGCCGGAAGTTCAGCCTGAGGATCGTCCTCAGAAACCGCCTGGGGCGCTGCGGCCGCCGGGGAGACTTCCTCTTCAGAGGGCACGTCAGCAACCGCAACAGTTTTCTCCGTCTCCGTCACCGCCGCCTTTGTGCGGGGCTTACGGGTGCCGGTTGACGCAGTCTTTCGGAGCTTGCGGGCAACCGGCTTTACTTCCTCAGCCGCAACCACTTCGGCGGCAGCCTCAGAAGGCGCGGCATCAGCCGGTGCTCCCCCGGCAGTCTCCGCCGCTGCGGTCTCTGTCTTCTTACGGCGCACCGTGCGCTTTTTGGCGGCGGGCTTAACCTCTTCCGTTTCCGCCTCTGCCGGCACAGCTTCCGGGGCGTCCTTATCCGCTTCAGCCGCTTTCGTTTCCGCCGTCTTTTTCACGGACTTTCGGACCGTGCGCTTTTTGGGCGCGCTTTCAGGGGCCGCTTCGGGCACCCCGGCTTTTTTCACGGCCGTACGGCGGCGCCTCACGGGTTTTGCGGAGGCTTCGTCCGCTTCGGGCGTAACAGCCGCGGATGCGGCTTCAGAAACTTCGACTGACTTTTTAGATTCAGGCATCTTTTTTACCTTCGTCGGCTAAAAGCGGTTTCTCTTCGGCAAGCGGCAGTTCAGGCGTCTTTTGTTCGTCCGCCTTTTTATTCTTGTCCGAAAAGTCCAGTTCAAATTCTTCGACTTTGGGTTCTTCGCCCTGTAAGGGCGGCAACTGATCAAGGCTTTTTAAGCCGAGATCATTTAAAAACTGTGCGGTTGTGGCAAAAAGTGCCGGACGCCCCGGCGACTCTCTGTGGCCAATCACTTCAATCCAGCCGCGCTCTTCGAGCTGTCTCAAGGAATTGGGGTTCACGGTCACACCGCGGATTTCTTCAATATCACCGCGCGTGGCAGGCTGCCGGTAGGCAATGATCGCAAGCGTTTCCATCACCGCACGCGTGTACTTCGGCGCCTTTTCTTCAGAAAGCCTGACGAGATACTCGCCGACCTCCGGTGCACTCTGAAAACGCCAGCCCTCCGCCGTATCAAGAAGGCGCAAGCCCCTGTCCTGCCAGAAAAGGGCAAGCTTACCCACCTCCGTCAGGATTCTGTCCTGCGTATAGCGGTTTTCAAACAAGCGGGCGAGCTCAGCCGTGCTGAGCGGCCTGGGGCTCGTCAGAAGCGCAGCTTCGATCACAAGCCCGGGATTATTTGCCGGATTCACGAAAACAAACGGTTGAGACTGCGCCGGGCGCAGTGTTTGCTCACAAAATAGGAAAGTGTGCGGAAAAATCTCAAGGGTTCCGCCGGATTTCGGCCTCATGCCGCAAGCACAGTGCGGTTTTCCCCGCAGCGGAGACGCAAAGCTGTGCATGACGGGAGCAGACTCTGCCGCCCGGCCGGCCCGACGTTTCTTTCAACGCAGGCGGACAGATTGTAGAGCAAAGGCGGCGTTACGCCAAACAGCGAGGCAGCATGCGGCCTGCCAAAAAGAAACCGGAGAAAAAGGCGCGTCTTTCTCCGGCTTTTCGTGTTAACTCAAGGAGAACACGGAGTTACTTTTTCGCAGCGGCCTTCTTGGCTGCGGGCTTTTTGGCTGCAGGCTTAGCGGCTTTCACGGAAGCCTTCTTGGCGGGGGCCTTGGCTGCGGGTTTTGCGGCGGGCTTAGCCACGGCTTGCTTGGCGGGCGCCGATAAGGCCGGCTTCTTGGCAGACTCCGCGGATTTGGCAGGAGCCGGGACGGCCGTTTTGGCTGCGGGCTTCTTTGCAGGAGCCGCTTTCTTGGCGGCGGGTTTTGCAGCAGGCGCCTTCTTCACCTCTGCCTTCTTGGCGGCCGGTTTGGCAGCGGGCTTTTTCGCGGCCTTTGCCGGTGCCGCCTTCACAGTCTTCGCGGCGGGCTTGGCAGCGGCTTTTTTGGCCGGGGTCTTGGCGGGGGCCTTCTTTGCGGCGGCCTTAGCTGCGGGCTTTACTGCAGCCTTCTTTGTCGGGGCCTTCACAGCCTTTTTCGCAGCAGGCTTTTCGGCTTCTTCTTTCTTGGGAGCAGATTTCGCGGCAGCCTTTTTCACCGGAGCTTTCTTCGCCGGGGCAGCTTCCTTGGCTGCGGGCTTTTTGGCGGCAGCTGCCGGCTTTGCGGCTTTCTTCGCGGCGGGCTTTTTCGCGCCGGTTACTTCCGCAACGACGTCAGCGACCTTGGCCGTTGCTTCCTGTGCAAGCACCGCACCGGCTTCGAGCATCTGACGGGCCGTGTCGTAGATTTCCTGCGTAAGGATTGTGCCGACCTTACCGCCGGCACCTTCGGCCTGTGCCTGGAACTTCGTCACGGCCGCGCTCAACGTCGCGTATGCCTGCTTAAAACCTTCAAAACTTTTGTCCGAAATCTGGATCGACATAGCCCATCCCCACGGGAAATTGTTGTAACGCTTTCAACATTAACACTGAAAAGCAAAAAACATACAAAGAAAAGGGACAGAATTTCCTTTTTCAATCAACGGCGTGACTAAAGGGCAACACCAAAGCAAAAGCTAAAAAGCGCGGTCTCCGCTCCCGCGGCACTTTGCGCCGCTACAAAGGGGCGCTGCAGGTGTTCTCAGCACTCACGCTGAAGATGGTTTGATTTCTTTATTTTCCCTTCTTTTATCAATTGAGTATTAGTATAACGTTCTGCAAATAAAGCCATTAAATAGCTGGTTCTGGTATAATTGGA
>ENA-UOJS01002444-UOJS01002444.1-human-gut-metagenome-genome-assembly--contig:-C74-NODE-2444-length-12647-cov-36.770648_pt1 | contig 12647 bp, 9 predicted proteins | sample MGYA00242355_ERZ723902 | MGnify/ENA metagenome assembly ERZ723902 | reverse complement strand
CGAGCCCTGTTACCTCCACCAACACCCCGAAACCCTACTAAACAGTAGGGTTTTTCTTTTGTTTGTGTAGTTACCACTGCTCGAAGGTGCGTTCCGCACCGCGCACTCGCGTGCGCCCTGTGACTTAGGTCACACTGCACGCGATTGACCTTCGGTAGCAATCGCTGTTGAGCGAGCCCTGTTACCTCCACCAACACTTTGCAATCCGCACCATGTGGATTGATTTTTTACTATAAAAGAAGCCCGATGATGGTCGGACTTCTTTTATCGAATTCGGTTTATTATCGTCGATATGTTGTTGTCGATATTATGCCGTTGTTTTTCCAATGATATTTTATTTTAGAGAAACAATGTTTTGCCGTTTGTCATATCGTTTACAGGCATCCTATTGACACGTTTTATCTAACGATAAACAAGTCTGCGTCCGCGGCGACAAAATCGAACGTTATCGCACCGATTGCCCTCATAGAATAGGCAAAACCTACATTGTCTTTGTTTCCGATAAGCGCGTTGGTTGCAATCGTACCTATTTGGACGTTCAAATCCTCGATTGAACCGATTTTGAGGATCGTGTCAAGCGTTTTAAACAAGTCCGCGGTGTCATCGGAAGAAAGATTGTTTAATGTAAGCGATTTGTGCGATACGGCATATTCAAAGCCGTTTTTATCAGTCTTATCGACGCGCACGGTTGACGATACGTAAAGAGTGTCGGGGATATACTTTTTGACGTATTTGTACGGGAAACCGTCCATATCCGCTTTAAACGGCGAAAGATCGAGCTTTGCCACGACATTGAAGTCCGCGCTACCGTTGTCCGAACAATCGGAAAAATCGACTTGCACGATAGATACTGCAACTTCCTTATCGCCCAGCTTCAACTTCCCTCCCGTTTGAGCAAAAAGTACCGTTTGAGCGATTGCGCCCACCTGCTTTTCCGTGAGCGAAACGTTGCCGGTCAACGTTTTGCCGGCGAGTGCTTGGAAATCGACGCAATAACCGTTGTATCCCTTGCCGTCTTGATATACGATAAGCCCGCCCAATTTGGCATTGACGGTATCTTTCATATCAACAAAATCGCCGTCACCGTATGCGTTTGGACAAAGCGTGCTTTCGTCAACACGTTCGTTTAGCGTTTTGAGTTGGTCTGCAGTGCGGAAAAGATCGATCCCGTACGTGGAACGCACGTAAAAATACGTGCCGAAAAACGCAGCGACGACTATCAACACGAGAACCAATAACGTGATAAATATTGCTTTTATTGCTTTCATAGTTTTTTTCTCTTATAAAAGGTGTTTTGTACCGCCCTTATCGACGGTTTTATTAGTATACCATTTTATGTGCTCAGATACAAGCCCCATTTATCACTCGACATAATCGATGTTTTTCAACTGTACAAAAAACACACCTTTCTCTATGCTTTTACCATTCTGTAACCGATACCGACGTGAGTTTGAATATATTGCGGCGAATCGGCAGACGGTTCGATTTTTTTGCGTAAAGTAGCCATAAATACACGCAGAGATGCAATATTGCTTTCCCATGCCGCGCCCCATATTTTTTGCGTAATAAAAGTGTGGGTAAGCACTTTTCCGACGTTTCTCGACAGCAAACAAAGCAATTTATACTCGATTGGGGTAAGATGGAGTTCTTCATCGCTTAAATATGCGCACCCTGCCGCGTAATCTATTTTTAGATTTCCGTTCACAAAAACCGACTCGGACTTGTTCGCTGATTGCATTGCGGACAATCTTCTTTCCGTGACGCGAATTCTGGCAAGCAATTCTTGTACTGAAAACGGTTTTGTCAGATAATCGTCAGCCCCGGCATCGAGCGCGTCAATCTTATCTTGATCTTCGGCTCGAGCGCTGATTACTATAATCGGCATTTCCGACCATGTGCGTATTTTTTTGATAACGTCCACGCCGTCTATATCCGGCAAACCCAAATCGAGCAGAACAACGTTCGGATTATTCGAAGACGCTTGCATAACGGCGTTTTCTCCGTTCGTCGCGGTAATATAATCGTAACCGTGCGTTTTCAAAGTCGTTCCGATAAGATTACGGACGGGTGCGTCGTCTTCCACAACTAAAATCAGTAAATTATTCATGAATTTCCACCTCTCCTACGGGCAATGTAAAAGCAAATATCGCGCCGTGCGGAATGTTATCGGCAATCGTTATTTCTCCGCCGTGTGCGTTTATGATTGATTTGCATAACGAAAGCCCCAAACCGATACTACGGCGACAATCGCTAATTCTATTTGCACCCGTATAAAACATATCGAACACCCGTGATTTTTGTTCGTCGGGAATTCCGAGTCCGTTATCCGCCACGCTTATGCAAACCATACTTCCGTTTCTTTTTGCCGTAATCGTAATTTGCGAATCGGACGGCGTGTATTTAATAGCGTTGTCCAAAAGATTGATTAAAACCTGCACAATAAGTCGGGCATCCATTTGAGCAAGAAGCAAGTCGTCGGGCTGGATGACGGTGATTTTTTGTTTTTCGCTTTTCACATGAACATGTTTCAGTGCCTCATCGATTACATCGCCGACAAGTTCGGTTGTTAAATTTATATTCATTCTGCCTTCTTCAAGTCGCGTTACTGAAAGCAAATTCTCAACCAGATTGATAAGCCAAAGAGAATCGTCATAAATATCTTCGTAGATTTGCTTTTTCGTGATATCGTCAATATCGTTGCCGTTTGAAATCAGATTGCTTGCATTCCCGGAAATGGAAGTAAGCGGAGTTCGCAAGTCGTGCGATATGGAACGTAGCAGGTTTGCGCGCAATTGTTCGTTTTTTGCCAAAACCGCGGCGCGTTCGCGTTCTTTTGCGTTTACAATTCCGTCAACAGCGAGCGCACATTCTCCTATAACGGAATTTACAATGCTTTCATCAAAGGCATCAATCGGATTGTTTCCGACAAAAACTCCTATTGCCCCATAGTTTTTGCCGTTTTTACATATCGGGTAAAACGTATAGTCGTTTTCAGAGAAAATGCTTGTTCCCTTCCCTGCTTTTACGTTGTTTTTGGTGACTTGCAGAAGTATTTGATCGCAGTCTTGCGGCAGAATGACTGTGTCATTTTCTGTTGGAAGCGAGCAACGACATTGAGATTTGTCATCGAATACAATCACCGTTCGGTTTAACAGTTTTTTCAATTGATTTGCGGTAACACAAAATATTTCACTTTCGTCGGGTGCTTGTTGAATCAACTGATTGGCATCAAACAAAATCTTTGTTCTGTATGCCGTTTGAGTTGACTGACGTTCACGCGTTTTAAGTTTTTCCGCCGTGCCGCCTATAACAAGAGATGCAACGAGCATAATCACAAAAGTAACGGGATATCCGTTGCCGTACGCTAACAGCGAAAACCTTGGTTCTGTAAACAAAAAATTAAAGAGCAATACACTCACGACAGATGAGAGCACCCAACAAATCTTGCTTTCGGTCAATATGGCGGTGATGAGGATTCCGAGCATATAAACGGTTATAATGTTTGCATCGGTAAAGCCGAATTTTGAGAATATATAACCGAGAAGCGTTGCAATCGAAAGTACTATTGTCGAAACGATTACCCCCTTTACAATTTTGAAAAATGCCGGCTTTTCAAAGACTTTTGCCTTTCCTTTGGGCAGAACGGCATCGCTGTCGGGTATAATATGTATATCGACATTTGGGGCGAGAGATATTAGTTTTTCCGTCAAAGTGGGCTGCAAAGCCAAACGTTTTTTGTTTACAACGCTTCTTCCGATCACTATTTTCGTAACGCCTGAAAGACGTGCATATTCCGCAATTTGAAAAGGAATATCGTCACCGCATACCGTAGTGACGGATGCTCCGCATTCTTCTGCAAAATGTATATTGGAAAGCAATCGCTCTTTGTCTTTTGACTCCAATGATGCAGCGGATGGCGTTTTTATGTACAATGCGGAAAACATTGCGCCGAACGCTTTTGCCATGGATGATGCCGTTTGTATTATTTTCGTATTCGAAGGCGATGAGGATATACAAACCAAAATATGTTCGGCATTTTTGTCTGTATTTTTATTGCGATTGTCTGACAAATTCTACCTCCTTTTTTTATATAATAACATCGGTTGCTAAATCCTACAACTACATTCTTTTGAACCGACAATAAACTCTACCGGTTTTTCTTTTTTTGTCTTTGACCCTTATGCAAACAGTCGATTTCGCATTGTTCTTTCGGACACTAGTCCTATATAGGTACTTATCGAGTTGTACCATCACGACAAAACCGATAGCGATTGCAAGAAGTGCCAATAGCACAAACGTAATATCCGACATCTTATATTTCAAAACACTTTTTGATAAATTTATACTCGCCAAGAACAAGCAAAGACATATCTTGCGAAAGCATTGTTTCCGGTGTTAAGACAGCGTTTATTTTTCCGTTTGCTTTTGTTGCAATTATATTTATGTTGTATTTTTTTCTTATATCGATTTCGCCTATAGTCTTGCCTATCCAATTTCTCGGTACGGAGACTTCGAAAATAGAACATGAGTCGGATAACTCTATATAATCGAGAATGTGGTCGGAACTGTAACGTATTGCCGTCCATATGGCAAGTTGTTTTTCGGGATAAATGATTTCGTCTGCGCCGTTACGCAGAAGAAATTTTGCTTGAACGTCCTGTTCGGCGCGCGACACAACCTTGTTCGCGCCCAATTCTTTTAACAAACAGGTCGTTTCAAGAGAGCTTTGAAAGTTGCCGCCGATAGTTACGATGCATACGTCATAGTTCTTTACGCCCAGCGATTTTAGCAACGATTCGTTTGTGCTATCGCCGATTAACCCGTTGGTTACATAGGGCATAGCATCGTTTATCCTTTCTTCGTTTTCATCTATCGCCATGATTTCGTGTCCTAATTCGTGCAATTTCATCGCAATATATTTTCCGAATCTTCCGAGACCTATCAATAAAATGGATTTTGTTTTCATATAAAAAACCTCCTTAACCGACTGCGATTGTATCAGTCGGCAATTTTGCCACTTGTTTTTTATTTGTGCCGAAAGCGGCATATATCAATGTCAATCCGCCTACGCGTCCGAAAAACATCAAGATGATCAAAATCAATTTGGATGCGATTCCGAGCGTCGGGGTAATTCCGAGCGTAAGTCCTACCGTGCCGACAGCGGATGCGGTTTCAAAAAGACAGGACGTTATAGGTAGATTTTCAATTGCGCTTATAGCCATTCCTCCAAATAAGAACAGCGCTATGTACATCATAAATATTGCCGAAGCCGTTTTAACAGTTCCATCGTCGACGCTTCGTTTCATAAGTTCCGCATTGTCTTTTTTTCTGAATACGGAAAAAGCGGAAGAGAATAAAACCGCTATCGTCGTCGTTTTCATACCGCCGGCCGTCGAACCGGGCGACCCGCCTATCAACATAAGAATAATCATCAGGTATAATCCCGTATCGCTGATTGCCGTAAGATCTACCGTATTAAACCCTGCCGTTCTCGGCGTCACCGATTGAAACAAAGACGCAAGTATTCGCTTGCCGACAGGCATATCTCCGAATTCAAAAAAGAAGAAGTATATTGCGGGCAAAACAATAAGCACGGCGGTGACAATCAATACCACTTTGCTTTGCGTGCGATATTCTTTTATTCGCCACTTGTTTTTGCAAACGTCTTCCCATACCAAAAAACCGATACCGCCGATAATAATCAGCAACATAATCGTAATATTGATGACGGGTTGTGCGGAATAGTGAGCGATAGACGTAAATTCTCCGCTTTTCGTCCCCATAATATCGAACCCGGCATTGCAGAACGCCGACACGGAATGGAAAATCGACAGCCAAATACCTTCTGCGCCGTAATCTATACAAAATACAGGCATCATAACAAGAGCGCCGATAAGTTCAATCAAAAAAATCCCCTTGATTATAAATCCGGTCAGGCGGACTATACCGCTCACATTTGGCGCGGAAATTGCGTTTTTCATCGTTTCGCGGCTGAATAACCCGATTTTTTTGCCCGAAATAACGGCGAGAGAGACTGCAATAGTAACAACGCCCATGCCGCCGATTTGAATTAGTAACAATATAACGACTTGCCCGAATATCGTCCAGTGCGTTGCCGTATCGAACACGATAAGTCCCGTTACGCATACGGCGGACGTCGAAGTAAAAAGAGCGTCGATAAACGAGGTCCATTCGTGAGTTTTTGAAGAAATCGGCAATGCCAATAGAAAAGCGCCGAGCAAAATAACTCCTGCGAATCCTAATAATATTATCTGAAAGGATGATAGTTTCCTTTTTATTGCTCGCATACTAAACCTCGATTATGTTTATCGGTATCATAATATTTTCTTTTCCATAAAGAAAGGATTAGGATTGTTGCAAAAGGTATTAAGATTTTACAAAGATGAAGACTTTTTTGCGGGGAAAAAAATAAAAATTAAAACAACGTTCACCCTTAAATGTCACTTGGGCGTATGCTTGTCTTTGAACAAGTCGGCGAGGCTCTCACCCTACAAAACGTCGCTGCGCTCCGTTTTGCTGGGAACCCCGATGCGCCTCGCCGAGACAAGCATACGCCTTTTAACAAAAAACGATACAAAATCAGTTCAACACAAATTATAAAACACATCAAAATTCATAACAAAACTGTTTCAAAAACACCGGAAAACTATATATGGAAAAATGTAACATTTGAGGAATCACCCCGCTATTTTAGCATATTTTCCGATTTTCGACCGCTTTCAAAAGAGTAAAAAACAGCCAAACTCAAACGAGAATGGCTGTTTTTCTTAAAATTCAGTATTAGAATGCCGAAATTTAACCGTTTTCCGCCAAAAGCTTACGCCCTCGGATTACGGATGTTAGCCTGTACCACCGTGTGTAATCGGTGGTCTCCCACTTAGGTGGATCTTAAATAAATTCGTTGTCAATATTATTATGATTCTTGATATATTGCCCAGCCAGTTATATAAGAAAGCACACTATTATAGCCATCTTCCAAAATACTTAAACTGTCAGCTATTAATCTCAAATTTAGCCACAATAATACTAATTTAGCGACCTCTCTGGAATCTGTATCTATTGCATTTTCCTGATAGTCTCCATGCACAATACCATTTCGGAAACAAACTCCTTCAATCTTATTATTTGCAAAAATCTTTTTATAGTAATCGTTAATCTTCTCCCAGCTATGCTGTTCCCATTCTATACTTATTTTATCCAATAAACTTTTAATCTTATTAGCTCGCTCATATCCTTTCTTATACTCTTTTCTTTTTGTAAAATAGCCTTCAAAAGCATCTGCGCATCGTTTATGCTCACTTTCTAATAAGGCAAAAATATTCCTGGCAGCCGAACGATAGCACCCATCATTAATAAGATTTATCGCAACAACCAAATCTTCACCTTTTCTCCGCATAATAGAACTTGGATCAGGTATATTGACATATCTTTCAAGCATTATTTTAAGGCCAAAGCAATCATTATATAAATAAGTGTCAATTAAAAAATTATCCGTCAATTCTTCATCGAGCAAATCAATATCCGGAGTTTCAAAAAAATAAAGCAGCAATCCATTATCAGCATACTCATCCATTTTTTCTATGTATTTCTTTGAAAAGAATTTCTTTCTATCCGAATCTATTTTTTTGTTCAAAGCATAGACAGCATTAAAATAATTATAGGTTGCACTACCAAGCTCATCTTGCAAATTTAGATTTTCTTGAAACTCCGGTATTTCTTTCATCCGTTCAGAAACATATAAATAATTCTCTGATTTATTAATAAATTCATTAAGTAACCATCTCATAGCCTCTATTGTGGTTTCTTTTTGACTTAGTTTACTTTCAATATCCGGATATTTTTCTTTTAGCTTCGCAAAACCCGAAACAATTAAATTTTTAGATTTTTCTTCCAAATCATCGCGTATGTCCTGCATTTCATGAGCAATCTCACTCAACCTTGTCTGCTCTTTTATTGCTTCTTTGATTTCATCTGTCAAAACTTTCTGTTGCTTAATTATAAATTTGCAATACATTTCTTCTGTAATCATAGTGGTGCACTCCTTTATCTCGCATATTTGTGTTATACAATTAGACCCCAAAGAATCGCTCAAAAAATGTTCTGAGTTTTTCGATTATTATGCGTTTTTTCTCTTCTCGATTTGTATTGCCAAATCTTGAAATCGGCGGCATTAGTTTATCGATATCCGTTCCCGTCGTGCGCATTTCGCCGTCCGCAATCGCGTTATACACAAACTTTTTCGTTTCATCCGCTTTCAGTTTTTCTTCGGCAATAATTTCGTTTAATTGCTTTTCTTTTTCCGCCGCTATGTAGGAATGCCATTCCGCCATAACGTCGTCAACGTCGTTGATTCCGTCGATAAAGTTTTCAATCAAAGCCTTTTTACTGCGCAGTTCAGGGCTTGCGTCGATAGATTTTTGTATCGTAATTAACGTTTCTTTGTCGTTGCAATGCGAATCGTGATATTTCGTAACGAGTATCAGAATATAATCGATATTTATTTCAATCTGCTTTACGAGTTCAAGTTCGAATACAACGTCGTCGGTAATATCTTCTTTCTCTTCGTTCTCTCTCTTTTTTCTCCACTCGTCGCGAAGATCTTGATACCGACCTAAATAATCTTGCAAATCTCTTTCCGAAAGAATTTCTTTTCCTTCAAAATCATCAAATGCGGTTAAAAGATTGCGCATTCTAAGCACCGCGCCGAATAACGCGATAAATTCTTTTTGAGCCATTTCGCCCGTTATACGCTCTTCCTCAAGCGGAAATTTAGCGGTAAGTTCGGCAATCATATCCACAAACCCGTCGTGCTTATCCCCGCGCTCGTCAACGTAGCCGTTGTAATAATCTTTGAAACCGCGCATTAAAACGATACCACCCGCCTCTCTGTCGCCGAAAAGCGAAATCGCCTCGTCGGTACGCTTTTGCAGATTGCGGAAACATACGATGTTGCCGAAAGTTTTAACCGAGTTCAAAATTCTGTTCGTTCTTGAATACGCCTGAATAAGCCCATGCATTTTCAAGTTTTTATCAACCCAAAGCGTGTTCAAAGTCGTCGCGTCGAAGCCCGTTAAAAACATATTCACGACGATAAGCAAATCGATATCCTTGTTTTTCATTCGCAACGATACGTCTTTATAATAATTCGGAAACTTATCCGCCGAAGTATCGTAATTCGTCCCGAAATAGGCGTTATACTCCTTAATCGCGCCCTCTAAAAAGTCGCGCGATGACGAATCGAGCGCGCTCGTATCGTCCGAATTTTCTTCTCCTAAAAATCCGTTGTCTTCCTCTTCGTTCGGCGCAAAAGAATAAATCGTAGCGATTTTTATCGCCTGTTCGGGGCGCGCTTTCATCTGTTTTTGGAATTCTTTATAATAAAGCCTTGCCGCTTCAACAGAAGAAACCGCTAAAATCGAGTTAAACCCTTTTACAAACGTTTTATTTTTAATCTCTTGCGTATCGAGTCCGTTTTTCGCCTTGGCGACCTCTTCCACGTTCACAAGCTGCCTGAACCGGTACCCTTTATCGCGCTTCGTTTTCTGCGCGAAATGTTCCAGAATATATGCAACGACTTTCGATATTCTTTCGGGCGCAAGATATGCCTTTTCGCGGTCGATATCCCACACATCTTTGTCGTCGATATCTGGTTCTTTGTCCATCGTTTTAATATAATCCACGCGGAACGGCAAAACGTTTTTATCGTTGATAGCGTCAACGATAGTATAAGTATGCAATTTATCGCCGAACGCCTGCTCTGTCGTGCGCAGATTCGGATTTTTAGAAGCCCCTGCGTTTACGGCAAAAATCGGCGTACCCGTAAACCCGAAAAGATAATATTTCTTGAAATATTTCGTAATCGCCTTGTGCATGTCGCCGAATTGCGAACGATGGCACTCGTCGAAAATGATAACGATTTGCTTATCGAATACGGCATGTCCGATATTTTTTTTCACAAACGTGCTTAATTTTTGTATCGTTGTGATGATAATCTTCGATTTATCGTCTTCGAGTTGCCGTTTTAACACCGCCGTGGAAACGTTGCTGTTCGCCGCGCCCTTTTCAAAGCGATCGTATTCCTTCATCGTTTGATAGTCAAGGTCTTTTCTGTCAACGACGAACAAAACTTTTTCTATATACGGCAATTTGCTTGCAAGTTGCGCTGTTTTGAACGAAGTAAGCGTTTTTCCGCTACCCGTCGTATGCCAGATATATCCGCCGCCCGCAACGCTTCCGTATTTTTTATAGTTGTACGAAATTTGTATTCTGTTCAATATCTTTTCGGTGGCAACGATTTGATACGGGCGCATAACCAAAAGCATATTTTCGGAAGTAAACACGCAATATTTCGCCAAAATATTCAAAATCGTATGCTTTGCGAAAAAAGTCTTGGTAAAATCGATAAGGTCGGGAATAATTCGGTTTTTCTCGTCCGCCCAAAAGGAAGTAAATTCAAAAGAATTGCTCGTTTTGCCATTTCTTTCGGAATTCATTTCCTTATTGTGATTATATCTCGTCGTGTTGGAATAATATTTCGTGTTCGTTCCGTTCGATATAACGAAAATCTGAACGTACTCGAAGAGCCCGCCGTTCCCCCAAAAACTATCGCGTTGATAGCGTTCTATCTGATTAAACGCTTCCCTTATATTCACGCCACGGCGTTTCAATTCGATATGTACGAGCGGCAATCCGTTTACGAGAACTGTAACGTCGTAACGGTTTTTATAACTGCCGCCGTTTTCCTCGTATTGATGAATAACCTGCAACTTATTATTGTGAATATTCTTTTTATCGAATAGCGTAATATTTTTCGTTTCGCCGTTGTCGCGGTGTAAAATCTGCACGTTATCTTCCTGAATACGACGCGTTTTTTCAACAATACCGTCGTTTTTGCCCGCAATACAGTTGTTATAAAACTGCTCCCATTCGGTATCGGTAAAAGAATAATTATTCAGTTCCTCCAACTTTTTGCGAAGATTCGGCAGTAATTCGTCTTTATTATGAATAGGCAAATATTCATAACTCATCTCCGTTAAAAGATGAATAAATTCTTTTTCGAGTTCTTCCTCCGATTGATAAGCGTCCGAACGTTTTTCTTCCGACTTATATTCGCTAACAACCGTACTTTCTTCGCTTTCTGAAACAACGTTATAAAAACTCATTTACTTGCTCCTCCTTAACCTTAAACATTAAATCATGATTATAAGTTAATCCGTTTCTTTTAATATGTTTTATATCGTAAATACATACTTTTGGATAGTTAATTTCTTTATTGTTAATATAAAGTGATTTAAAACGCCCAAACCATATCAAATAATCCGCCGAGCATTTTTTAATTATATCAATAAACCTTGCATCGTCAAATTGATAATGAGGATAAAACCTATTTATAAAAACATCTTTTTCATCTTCTCTTTCTAAATCGTTTTTATCTAACACTTGTATATAATTATTCGATTCGTCGCAAACAAGAAAAACGATCGTTTTGCATTTCGGATAATTAAGTCTATATTTTGCAACTTTTTCAGAGTGCCCGCGTATCACTTTTTCAAAATTAGTAAGGTATCCTTTAAAATTAAAATCATTTGAATTACGAGTATCCGGAATAAAAATCAAAGTTCCGTTCAACGCTTTTTTATAATCCCTTCCTGCAACATTTTTCATGAAAACATTTGCTTTTTCAAAAGATTTGCTTACATGTTTACCATTTAATTCATTAACACAATCATCAATTCTCATAACTTCCAGCATAATTTGATGCTTGTCATTATGAAAATCGGGAGGCAAATCATTTTTACCGGATGAGTTTATCCAAGAATCGTTGAAGAAAAAACTTCGGGTTAATTCTTCTATATGAAGGCAATGAAAAAATCTACCATTATATTTTATTTTGCTTGATGGTATATTTTTATAATTTTCAAACACTACTTTTTCTTCGTCAAAAGTCTCCAAAATTTCACCTCGTTTCGATGCCACACTACTGCTTTTATTATTTAAACCTCAATAATTTATCCCTGTAATATTCGTATTGCTTTTGGCGATGTTCTATCTCGGCGGGCAAACCCGCGCTTAAATCATTGCATATGCTATCGAATTTATCAAGAATTTCTACAATTTCTTTTTGCTTTTCAAGCGTAGGCAACGAGAATTGATAGGTCATTATCGCTTCTTTATTTCCTCTCGGCATTTTTGCCCCTTTTGCATATTGCATATCAAACGCAACAAATTTATCGGAAGACAATACGTAATATAAATATTTCGGCATAACATAATCTTCGTTCGCTTTTATTACCAAAACATCTCCATTCGTTCCACCATTGCAATTCGCAAACCAAATTTTTTTCAGGTATGGTCTTATGTTCCCAATTAGAGTATTTTCACTCCTAAACTCGATTAAATTTCCGTTTTCGGGAACATAAACCGATTCAGTTTTACCTTGTCTATCTGCAAGCAAATTATCTACGCCGATATAGTTATTTTTATCTACATTTTTCGCAGTAATTCTATTTGTGGAATAATCGGCAACATCTTCCAAACGAACAAAAGCAAACCCGTAAACGTACTGCAAAAGCCTAATCAGCCCTGTCTGTCTGTCTGTCTTTCTGTCAGAATTAGTAGCTAAATTC
>ENA-UOJS01002438-UOJS01002438.1-human-gut-metagenome-genome-assembly--contig:-C74-NODE-2438-length-12677-cov-6.000238_pt1 | contig 12677 bp, 10 predicted proteins | sample MGYA00242355_ERZ723902 | MGnify/ENA metagenome assembly ERZ723902 | reverse complement strand
CCTTACCTCAGTGTAACCCGTAGTCAATCGGGTTCAGGTGTTTCAATCGTTCACCTGTTGGCGCGCTGTAGTGAGGGGGCGCCCATGAATAAATGACTCATACAAGTGAAGAGGACGATTTGGATGCTAAGATGAAATACACCATTCATCTGTTATAAACAAACTTTTAAATATATAGAGTTATGAAATTAAAGTTATTATTGATTATGTCAATCTTGGCATTGGCATCATGTACAACAGTCAATGTACCGGCTCCTAAACAATATGCTGCTACTATTGACTACGCTTATTTGTCACAGAAGGGAATCTTCGTCACTGAGTCAAACTCTGTAAACTTCGACTATGAACCTTTGGGTAGCATCTATGTCGAATGTAGCGGTGGATGGGTAAAGAAGAAGTATAAGGAAGGTGATGTCATGCAAGACATTTATATGGCTAATCCAAGCAGTGTGGAGTATTTACCCGCCACTATTGATGACGCTTATCAAATGGTTCTTTCTGAAGTTAAGAAGTTACGGGCAAATGGTGTTATAAACTTGAAAATTAGCACTGTCAGTGAATATCTGAGTACTTACAAGGTAACGGTCAACAAAATCATTATAACCGGAATGTGTATTCGGAGGTAAAAGAAGTAATCTTTTAATGAAGGCGGGAGCAAAAAACTTCCGCCTTTTTTATTGCACTTCCCAAAACAATCCCTATATTTGCAGTGCTCAACATTTGATACAGGCGACGAGATATTCGCCAACCGATAGCCGTTGGCATTTTTTATGCCTATCGGTTAACCATATAAGTTCCGACCCCCGTGTGGAGTGCTTAATGGCCTCCCAGCCTGTATCAGGTGTTGAGCAACGGGAAAGCGGAACTTTCGTTTTTTAGGTAAGTTTCTTAATTTTTGGGTACTGAAAGGGCCGCTTTCCCGTATTATTAACCTATTTGTTTCATTTAATTGCTCAACAAAATGAAAGAAGAACTTACCCTCGGCACGCCCGTCGTGCCCGCTCACCTTACGAATAAGGCGAGCAAAACCCGTGAACTGCTCAACAAGGCACTGCCCGCAGACTGCCAAATCAAGACCGCCCGTGATGCCTGGTATGTGGGCGCCATCTGTGCACTGGCCGTTACCTTCATCTTCCAGCCCGCCGTGCTGGCGCTGGCGTATTGTGTAATACAAGCGAAGAAAGGAGGTGCTAAATGATAGAAGTAAAGCATTTGAAGCCATCGCCAGTTGCCAACGTGAAGGGTTACCGCACCAACTGCAACTCGTCGCACACCGGCTACCGGTACAACCTTTCCTACCATGGCAATACGTCATCGACTACATGACCGCCGCCGACGTGCGCGAAGTTATTGCCTGCCTGCAATATGCGCTGGAACTGAACGGAGAGAAGTAATAAATCGAATAATATCCTTATAAATAAAAAAGACGATGGAAGAAAAAGAACAGAACATCACCGATATCAGCATCCACATCGCCGCCATCTCGGCCTCGTTCAAGCCGGCCGACATCCGCACGGCCACACACTGGTTCACCACCGACGAAATCTACGACGCCATCCGGCGCATCGACCCGGGAGCCGAAATCAGTAAGAGTCAGGTTCATCAGGCCATGCTCGATGCCGGCTATCAGTATCGCGTCCGGCCGGGCTCAAACGGTATAGACTTCCGTTGGATGCTCCAGGCACGATGAGCCGTTTCTCACCTCAATCAACAATGCGGCCCTCTCCACACACCATCGGAGAGAGGCCGCATTGTCCTTTCTCCCCCACCCTTTTCCTGCTACCTTCGGCTGCGAAAGCATAACAGCATCGACATGATAACCGAAGAAGCCATCAAGACAGAATTCATCACAGCCGTAATGACGCGCGACATCCGCCGCATCTACGACACACAGGAACAGACCGTCCGCACCTACCTGCACACCCAAACAGGTGCCCTGCAGGCACACCTGGCGCGGAAGCATTTCAGCAGCACCGTGGAAGGAAGCCGACAGGTGTACTATATGCGCGTCTTCCCCTATCTCCGCTTCCTGGACATCCACTACCGGCGCGGCGGCGACCGTATCTCCCGGCACATCCGCCGCCACCTGGCCCTCTACAACCGCGTGGTGTGGGGCGTGCTCTACGGCGAAACATTCCCAGATATTCAATACGGCCTGTCCGAAGACATCCGCCGCTACATCCGCCAGCAGCTAGAGCAGGCGCTTCCAGTGGATGAAGAAGAAGTTAGATTGATGGTTGACTATTAAATCCGAAAGAGTATGGCACAGAAAAGACTATCGGAAGACGAAATCAAGTACACCGTATCGGCCGAAACCGCCAAGGCGCAACAGGAGATCTACAACCTGACCAAAGCGACAAAAGCTCTGAAGAAAGAAGAGAAAGAACGCCGGACGGCCATGGTAGAGTTGGAAGCACAGGGAAAAAAGAATTCAAAAGAATACCAGAACCTGGAGAAGGAAGCCAAAAACTTGTCCAAACAGATATCGGCCAACAACAAGGAGATACAACAGCTAACTAAGACCATGGGCGTGAACGACATGACCATGACCCAACTCAAGAAACATGCCAAGGATCTGGAGAGACAGCTGGACAATACTGCCGAGTCCGCCAATCCTGAAGAATACGCCGCACTGAACAAACGCCTGGCCGACGTGCGCGACCGGATGAAGCAGCTCCGCACTTCAGGACTCGAAGTGAACAAACAGATGGACCAGAGTACCACAATCATGAATAAGCTGAAGATGGCGGCCAAAGCCTTCATTGCAGTAAAAGTTATGGGGTGGCTGAAGTCGGCCCACGACCAGGCATACAATACGCGGAAGGAGTTTGCCAAGTATGAGGCCGTGCTGCGCAATACTTTCCAGAGCCAGGAGAAAGCCAACGATGCCATGAAGATGCTGCAGCAACTTGCGTCCGACACTCCCTCTTCGCTCCAAGAGTGGACAGAGGGTTACATAAAGCTGGTGAACCGCGGCCTGCAGCCCACCAGCCAGGAGCTGACCAACCTGGGCGACTTGGCCGCCTCACAAGGCAAGTCGCTGGACCAGCTGATAGAAGCCGTACTCGACGCCATGACCGGAGAAAACGAACGCCTGAAGGAATTCGGCATTAAGGCATCCAAGGAAGGTGAGAAAACGCGGTTCACTTTCCGAGGCATCACCACCGAGGTTCGCAACTCAGAGGATGCCATCAAAGACTACCTCCTCAGCCTGGGTCGCCTGGAGGGTGTGGCCGGATCCATGGCCGTACAGATGAACGAGCTGGAAGGAATCCAGTCCAACCTGGGCGATACCATGGATGCATTCTTCAACAATGTCGGGAAAAAGCTGGAACCGTTCTGGAAATCAATATTGAAGGGGGCAAACGGATTCTTCAGCGAACTAAACAAGATGTTCACTTCCTATACCGAGCAGTACGACAATCATCTTGAACAGCTGGTAAACTTGGAAACAGAGCTTCCTAAACTGCTCGATAAGTATGAAGAGCTTTCCTCAACCAGTAATTTGTCCGCAGAAAAGCACGAAGAACTCCGACGCGTAATGCGGCAGATTACAGACATGGTTCCTGAAGCTGCTGGAGCTTTCAATGATTATGGAGAAGTAATTTCCATTTCAACCGACAAGGTAGAAGAATTCATGGCCACTCAACGAGCTTTGTTGCTATATGAGAATAAGAAAGCAATCGAAGAGACGGAACGAGACCTGGAGAAACTTCGAGCCAAGCAGAAACAGTTACAAGCTTACAGGGAACAAGGAGGAAAGACAGTTGTTAGCTCTCAAGGCCCTTTTGCTCCATCAATTACCTATGTGGATAAATCGTCTCTCGGTGAGGTGAATAAAGAGCTGACCGACATCGGCGACTTAATCAAAGGATCAGAAGAAAAGCTTAAAAGGCTGAGGGGTGAGACGTTGGATAATGCCGTAAAGCAACATAAGGAGATGCTTCAGCAGCGGGAAACTTTCAACAACATGAACAAACAACAACTGGATGCTTGGATTAAGGATGAGAAGAATGCAGCCAGCCAGTACATGGAAATGGCCAAGGAAGTCTATGAAAAACGATTTCCAACAGCTACAACAACAAAAAACGACAGTAAATCGAAAGGAAAGGACGAAAAAATCTCCCCCGTTAAAACGCTGTCACCAGAAGAACTTGCCAATATCGATCTGCAGATCGAGCTGGAAGAAGAAAAAGAACTATACCACAAACAACAAATTGAACTCAAAGAACTATTTGCTTCAGGACGTGATGAGAACCTACAGTCAGAAGCAGAATACAATGAAGCACTCGAACAACTAGCCATGATGCATTTGGAACGAATGATTGATATCGCCGGTCTGGATGCCGAGCAGCGAAGAAGCATCGAAGAACAGCTGCTTGAGTTCAAAGTGAAATGCATGCAAGAAGAATTAGCTGAAAGAGAAAAAACAGATAAAGAGCGCATGCAAAATGAAGAACAGAATGCCCAAAAAATTCAAGAGAATTACCGAAAAAGATTACAGACATATCAACAATATGGTCAACAAATCGGTAGTGCACTTGGTAATGTAATAGCTAATCAAGAAAATGCAGTACAGGGATTTGCAGATACAATGTTGGATATTGTTTTTGATGTTCTTAGTAAAATAGTAGAAGCAGAAATTACAAAAGCAACCGCTACAGCCACAGGAGCAGTGGCAAGAGCTACTGCAGAGTCCTATGCTACACCAGATTCAGTACTTAGTTTCGGTTCATCAGGTTCAGCTAGAGCTGCTATCTTATCCGGACTTATTATGGCTGCTTTAGCTGCTGCAAAATCAACACTGAAAGGATTAATAAATAAAAGCAGTATAAGTGAAGATGCGAAATCAATTTCGGGAACTACATATAATCGTGTAGTTACCGGACTTCAATCAGGAGGTAACATAGACATAATACGTGCACAGGATGGGAAACATTTTCCTAATTCCGTTTTGTCTCCCAACAAGCGAGGTTACATTGATCACCCAACTGTGATTGTCGGTGATGGGCCTACCGGACAATCTCGTGAATGGGTAGCTAGTAATGCGGCAGTGTCCAATCCTACTGTAGCGCCAATCTTAGATATCATAGACCGAAGCCAGCAAGCTGGAACAATCAGAACATTAGATCTAAATCAGATAATCAGAAAACAGTTATTAGGATACAACAACGGTGGATATATTGGGCAAAAGAAAGACAACAATTCCTTAAAGCCATCCTTAACAATGTATCCCTTACCCAATGAATTAATTAATCGTCTGACATCAGCGATCGAGCATTTGGAACGTGAAGGCATTCAGGCTGACGTGGTGCTTACTGAACTGGAAAGAAAGCAAAAACGTAGAGATCGAGCAAGAATGATAGGTAGCAAATAACAGCATATTTATGAAAATAACTAATACACAATCGGGCGAATCGTATCATCTCGACCCGGATACAGAGTTGGAAATTGAACGAACCAATCTCTTTTTTAACGAGTATGGGGAACAGTCACTACCGGTTACATTGCCAGATACAGACCGAAATAGGAAACTGTGTGGTTATGCTCATTTACCAGCCAATCGTCAGAAGCAAGGTCGTGATATTGAAGTAAGTATTTCAGAAGGAAGTTTTTTCACAATAGCAAAGCAAGTCATACTTGGAGCAAAAGAGCGTGACGGCATTGATACCACATTTTATCTGAACGAAGGAGCTTTTCTGTCTCGAATTTCAAATACAAATCTAAAAGATGTATTTAAGGATGAATACATACCTGGGATTGAATCAGTAGAACAGGCTTTAGATTGGATGGAAGGATTATGTGATAATAATAATGGAGAATATGCTTGTACTACAGTGTTGATTGACGATGGATCGAACTATCAAGATGAAAGCGGCCGGACTTACCGGCTTGTTATACTTAACGAGCGAAATTCTGAGGGTAAACTGGTAGCAAGAAATTCTCGTATGCTTTACCGACCGGATGATGAAACTTATACCTCGGTCGGTGTAGGTTATTACGTAACCCCATTTATTCGCACAAATTATTTGCTTAAAAGAGTTTTTGCCTATTTCGGATATACGCTTCTTGATAATTTTTTTAGCCAAACTGATCCTTTTCGAAATATGGTCATGGCAAACACAACTGCTGATGCAATTGTCAATGGACGAATTCTTATTGCAGATCTGTTGCCTGACATCACCTGTGGTGACTTATTGGAAGTATTCAGAAAACGTTTTTTGTGTGAATTCACTCCTGATGAAGCTAACCGAACGGTAAGTATTCTATTGTTCAAGGATGCGATCGCAAAAACAGCCATCACCATACATGGTACGCAGGTCGCAGATGGGCCAGAAGTAGAATATCCGGAAACTTACAAATCAATAACTTTAAACTGCTCCGCAGTTGAAACACCTTCAGATTTACCTTTACTTGATAATACTGAAGCGGTCGTTTCGAAGTATCCATACGCAATCATACAGCCAGACGGCAGTTTCCGGCGAAAATTCGTGGAATATTCGCAACCGATCGTATATCATTTAGGACAAATACAATGGAGCGGGAGACTACCGGCCGGACATCGGATTAACGAAAGTATTGCTTCTGCTTCGGCTACTCCATACGGTATTGATTTGGATCTGGAACAGGAGGAAATAACCATCCCCGACACACTAGCTGAACACATGGACAGAATAACAGGTGAAGTATCTTATAATGAAACAGACACGGGTATGTACATTGGTCCTGCACGCTGGTTAAACTCACGTCTCCTTGACCCGGGGGAAACTCTTGAGATGGAAGATGAGGGTAATGTTAAGCCTGTCGATGACGGTAGCATGCCAGTCGTGTTACTGTTTACAACTGTTATTGACGGAAGAGGTGAACCGAGTACAGTGGCATCCATATACACGGATGAATATTCACTAGCCATGAACGGAGAAAATGGCATATTTGAAAAATTCTATCGCGATTACGATAATCTGTTACGTAATAGTTTGCATACAGTACGCTATCAGTTAATGTTCGATGAAAGTATGAAGATGAACACAGACGTCCATGAACCGGTCTGTATAGGTGGAAATAAGTTTCTCTGGAATATAATGCGATATACTGTGGGAGGAACATCCGGACCAACTGAGTGTGAATTACTGACAACACAATTATATGAACCAATTGATTCTGCTAAAACTATCTCAGATCTGATACCGATTTCAACTGAATACGAATGGAAAGCTTACAGTGAGGTGAGTGTGATCAGCGAGGCTGAATACCAATCTGCCACATCGAAAGATCTGAATCTGGTTAAGGTATATATCGATATACCACCAAGTAAAGAACTATATGATAGCAAAAAACAAATGTATTATCGAGAATGGGCTGTTAAAAAAGAAGGTCGAATTGATGATTATCTGCTTGTCAAGCATTGGTTACAGGTTGGACTAATTGGAACGAGACCTTAATCTGTCCTTTAATTCATCAGGACGTGACGATAATTTTGCGCATATATTAATAAAATCGCAATGAATATCATACAACAACCGGATGCCCTGTCGCTGAGCCGAAATCTGAAGCCACTGGTTATCGGAAGCAGTGAACCAGTCTCCTTCGAATTAAAAAAAGGAGAAGATACGCTGTTGTCGCAACGCTATGAACCTGGAGACAACCAACGTATAGAAATTGATCTGCGTGAAATTATTCATGCACAATTGTCTTGCGACTTGAAACAATCAGGCGAATCATATGAACAAACTAATCTTGCGGCAGATTTTACAGCAATAATCGACGGGAGTAGAATATCTTTCCGTGTTGTTAAAGCTGGAGTAGACCGTCTGGCAGATACGCCTACCAACTTTCTGAAACAGAATTTCCTGACATGGCAGCCGAATGTAAAGCGAGTCACCTATTCGTCACCAGAGTTTTTGACTTATTATGCCATTGAAGACAGTACTGTTAAACTGAAGGCTGTATTCACTGATTCGAATGAAACTATCACTTTTTCTGTTCTAGAATCCGGCAAGGCATGGACCATGAACTTGCAATACGCCAACGTTGTCAAATCACTTAACGGGCGTTTTCCGGCATATTATGATGTATGGGTAGAAAATGCATCCGGTCAACGGATGACATATATACAAAGGTATCAAGCCGAAACTGCTAAGTCAATACATGAAGACTGGGTTTTATTCGAAAATTCATTAGGAGGCATTGATACATTTCGTGCATATGGTACAGAATCAATCAATAACCAGCATACGCATAATATTGCAGAACTTGACGAAGAATATGTAGAATATCGCGTTGATACCGAAAGATTGCATACGAAAAACACTGGATATCTGACACCAGAAGAAAGCAGATGGTTGGTTGACTTCTTTCCTGCAGGGAAGAAGTATATTTACCTTGGTGATTATCTTCGCTCGATCGTAGTAACAGAAAGTGAAGTACAGCGGGATAATAAACTGGTACCAACGTCGTACAGCTTCACATATAAGTATGCCGATGCCCGTCCTCTGCTGAACCTCCCGCGAACTGACGAACCAGCCGATATGCTGGAACTAGAGATCCCGGAAGTTGGAAATTTTACTATACCCCCTCGGCTGGCTGAAGTGCCACGTCTTCCCCTGTCCGAGGGGGATCTATTCCCAGTACAGAACCCGTATAGCGAAACCTGGAGTACGACCACTACTGGTGCATTGGCTTCTGTTATCGGCCAGATACTGTCTGCCGCAGCTGGAACTGGAGGAGGAATTGGGCATTCGCATGCGAATATAGATCTTCTGAATAAACTCTCTTATACGCTCGGATATCTGCTAGTGAATAGCGAAAAAATAAAAGCCGGCTATGCGGACGAAGCGGGGAAAGTGAAGGATGGAGTGTATATTCGTAAGGATCAACCTGATCAGACTGAGTACCTGGTCAAATTCCTGGCCGGGTTGCAAGCCGGGGAATTCGAGAAAGGAGTAAAGGGTGTAGGCGTATATCAGGATGATACCGGTAACTGGCACATTGAAACAGACTACCTTGATGTACGTCTGAAATTTACTGCCACTACTGTCGAGATTCAGAAATCCTATCATATTGGAGGAGCACAGATTAAGTCAGCAGCCGCCATGAAGTGCGTGCGCGTGGAAGAGCTGGAGGATGTCTACAGATGCTATATGAATGTCACCGACGACGACGGTAACGAAGTGACCAACGACTTCCGCGTCAACGACCAGGCGTATGTTAACACATTCAATCTGGTGAAGCAGGCCGACGGAAAGACTGGTAATCACTTCCTGTGGCGACTAGTGACATCCGTCGGAACAAACTATATTGACCTAAGTAAGACCGTCTGCGCCGAACAGAGTGATGCACCGCTATCTGGAGACGACATCGTACTGCTTGGTTATCAGGGTATGGACGCACCGGAGAGACAGGTGGCCGTGATAGATGCCGGAGCGGGATCAGATGCACCTTATTACCGCCAGTTTGTAGGAATCAATACCTTCAGTTTACCTGCGCCGGAAACACAGCTAAAGCCGGGAAATAATGAGATATCCGGTCGCTTTCATATCGGACAAGGTTCAACCGGATGGGAAAACATGGACGGCCTGCCTGAAGAAATCCAGCAGGCAGCAGACCTCGCCTCTGACGCGATGGAAGCTGCCGACAATGCCGCAGAACTGGCTGATGGAGCAGCTCAGGTGGCCGCCGATGCCCAGGACAGGCTGGACGAATGGGCCGATGACGGGATCATATCTCCAACTGAGAAACTCACGTTGAAACAGGAACTTTCGGACTTGCTGGCAGAATATGAGGCAACGCTGTCGGATGCTGCAAAATACGGGATTGACACATCGGAATATACTTCGGCATGGAATACTTATAAAACGGAACTCGAATACCACAGTGCCGACACACCGGAAAACATTGAAATCCGGCCTGCTTTTGCCACATCTCAGTCGGCTTTTTACAAGGCACGTACAAACTTGTTGGGGACGATTGCTGATAAGGCAAAGGACTATGTGGATACTTCAATCAACGGTATTGGCGTGGGTGGCGTTAATTTGCTACTTAACTCGGGCTTTACAGGGAACTATGAAACTGAAAATCTTAAGTCAGACACACCGCTCAGTGAAAATACAGAGCTATACAGCAAATCACTCAATCACTGGAGTGGAATCGCCACCGTGCAGGAGGATGCGGAAGCGGCATCCGGTCGGTCTGCCACTATCGGCAGCCTGTCTCAGTCTGTAACACTTATAACCAACGAGTCTTATGTTATTTCGTATAAAGCTAAGGGCACCCAAGTGGCTGTGTCGTGCGGTGATTTTAGCGCATCTCAACCTCTTACATCCTCATATCAGCGGTGTGTGCACAAGTTCACCTTCACAGGTACTGCTGTATTCATGCTTAGCGGTACCGCAACCATTTGTGACATTCAGTTAGAACGTGGTACCATCGCTACAGACTGGAGCTCTTCTCCTCAAGACAACGACAAAAGTATGTCCAAGTTCCAGACAATACAATATATTTTCAATGCTATTAAGAATGGCAGTGTAGATATTGCTGGAGGCTTGATATTGGCTAACATGATTCTGGTTGGTAACTATAAAGATGGAATTCTGCAAAAGGTTACCGCAGGTATATCTGGCATCTACAATGATGATAACGATGTGTTTGCCTTTGGTGGAGGATCATTAGAGCAGGCTATCTACACTGTAATGAAATACAAAGATAACCCGATGTACCAGCCAACGGATGAGGAGTTGTTGAACATGGCGAAAGTGGTTATCACCCACGGAGGACGAGCAATATTGAACGATGTAATCGTCAGGGGATATGTTTACGCTTTGGGTGGTTTCTTCAAGGGCGCTATCGAACAGGCTGGCGGCTTCAACCGGATGAACGAGGATGGAAGCGTAAGCTTCGCAAACGGCAAGATTAAATGGGGCGTTGACGGGAAACCCGTTATCGAGGGTAAGGTGACAACGGCAGTAGGCGGAAGACGCATCGAAATATCTGCAGAGGACAACCGAATAATCATGTACAACGATGATGAGAAAGAAGTGGGTCGGATTGACTTTGTTGAATCATCATACAACGGGACTATTATCACTATTCCCCGCATGATCCTGAAAAATGTCGTGACCAAGAATGGAGTGAGTTCAGAAGTTCACACGATAACAATCAGTACAGGTAGTATCACTATAGACCAGGTATATTCCGACGGCAAATACAGCGTATTGCTTGACCCGTCCGGTCTTGAATTCCGAAAGGATGGTGTCATGACCAAAAAGTATAATAACGTATAAGATATATGGAACTGAATACAATTAACAATACCGATAACTGGGGGAATACGGCATCAAGGCTGAACGAGAATTTCAGCAAGATTGCAACAGAGGTTGATAAGGCAAAGTACTCCACTTCGAAGAATAAAGGTTTATTCTCGACACTGTCCGACCTGAAAGCGACTCATCCATCGCCGCAGGTGGGAGACTGGGCTGTTGTTGGAAGCACTATACCTGGTCCGATTTATCAATGCAAGACAGCGGGTACTTGGACGGCTACCGGGCAAACTGGCGGTGGTGATGAAGTAAACTTGGCTGACTACCTGACAGCTACTGAAATCACAGATATCACAACCATTTTGTAAAATGAAACAGATAAATTATAAATCAGACTTCAAGCTGTTCGAAAATGGAGACTTGCATACGTCTCCTTTCGAATTAGAGTACAGCACGACCTTTGGTAGAAGCTACAAGGCGAGCTACATTGAAGGTGTGTACACCAACTGCAGCATGCTCGATGATGGCCGGCTGATGGTTATCTTTGACAATCACGGGCTCCCTCCTGGAATCCTGCGCGTCACACGTCGTTACTACCTTACCGACAAGGATTATCACGACGGGATCTGCGATCTTGTAAGCAAGGAAGACACAGGTGTTATACTGACCGCTGGAAAGACGGATTGGTGCGAGGTTGAGGTACAGGTACCTCCTCATTACATGCAGGGTGATCCAGGCAAATCAGCCTATCAGATTGCAGTAGAAAATGGATATGAAGGAAGCGAAGAAGAGTGGCTTCAATCACTGAAAGGAGAAGCATTCAGGTATGAAGACTTCACATCTGAACAGCTGGACGAAATCAAAAGACCGTCAGTAGAAGCTGCCAATTCAGCCAATGAAGCTGCAAAACAGGCATTAGCCGGGGCAGAGCTGGCCAATCAGGCGGCCTCTCTGGCAACCGAAAAAGCGTCGATGGCAAATTTAGCTTCCAGTTCTGCCAGCCAAGCTGCAAACTCAGCTACCCAAGCGGCTACTCAAGCCAACGCAGCTGCAGATTCAGCAAATCAAGCCGCAGAGAAAGCAAATGAAGCCGTCAGCGGCATGCTTATTACCGAAGAAATAACAGACATAACGGACGTTTTAAATTAAATCATTATGGGAAAAATACATAAAATTACAAAGAACGGCCAGACCATCTATCCGGCCACAACGACAGATGCTGTCGCACATCCTACACTCAAGGTTCCGGTATCAAAGCTGATCGGAGAGATTAATGTGTCTAACCTATTCCCTACAGGCGGTACTAATGGTACAAATAAATATACACTCGAATCTGCTATCGCCAAGATCCCTACAGATCTTCGTATCGTCGGGATAAAATGTTCGTTTTTGAGCGACGCTGGAACCGTGGAAGAATGGGTG
>ENA-UOJS01002424-UOJS01002424.1-human-gut-metagenome-genome-assembly--contig:-C74-NODE-2424-length-12747-cov-9.509140_pt1 | contig 12747 bp, 9 predicted proteins | sample MGYA00242355_ERZ723902 | MGnify/ENA metagenome assembly ERZ723902 | reverse complement strand
TTCTTCCTCAGTTCCGAACCCTCAACAACATCTGATACGGTACTCCCGGGGGGTGCAGTGCTTGATCTCCCGGAAGGTCTTGATAAAGTAGCTGGCGTCGGAAAAACCGCATTCCAACCCCACCTCACCGGTCTTGAGTCGGGTGGAGCGTAGCAGCTCGGCGGCTTTTTCCACCCGGAACTGTTTGACGTACTGGATGGGCGTGATGCCCAGAAACTGCCGGAAGCTGCGCAGACAGGCGCTTTCGCTCAGGGCAACGCACCCGGCCAGTTTTTCCACGGTCAGCTCCTCGGTGTAGTGCTCCTCTACATAGCGGAGCATCTGCTTCATCCGTTCCGAGGCGATCTGTTCCTGCTCCGATACCTTCACCTTGCCACTGACGCATTGGGTAATGAGTAGCCGCAGCGCGGCGGTAAGGTGGTAGCGCACCCGGTTCTCGTAGTCAAAGGGCTCGTCCGCCACGCCCTTCCACGCCTCCCGCAGGCAGAGCAGCACCTGCCGCTGCCATGGCACGGCCTCATCCAGCAAAAAGAAGGGCGGTGTGCCTGGCTGCAAAAGCGGGCGGATGAGCTTTTGCCAGAATACGGTGTCCATGCCGCCGACCAGCCGTGGTTGGAACACGCCGGAGTGCAGCAGCGCCCTGTCCTCGGCAGGCTCTACCGCGTGCAGCGCCCCGGAGTTGATGAACACCCCCTGCCCGGTCTGCAGGGTCAGCCGGGTCTTGTTCACATCCACATGAATGGGCCCCAACGCCGCCAGAATGAACTCAAATTCCTCGTGCCAGTGCCACGCCACCGAAAAACAGGAAAGATCCTCGGCATAGCAGGCGATGGGGAACAGCGGGCTGCCGTGCTGGGTCTGCTCCCGCCCGGCGGCATCGGCCACCACGGCAGTAGCGCTGGACAGCCCCACCCGGCCACTGGTATAGGATGCACAGCTTGTCTGATATGCCATATTCACCAATTCCTTTCCGCAATACTTTGAATGTTTTTTATCAATGCCGGTTTTGTTGCATATACTATGCGGTTCTGTTCTATTATTTGCGATTGTTTTGTGGTATTATCCTATCAGAGCTTCCAAGCTCAGTATAGCACCAAGGCAGCCGGGACGCAAGCTGTGCAAGCGTTTCCACTGCCGGGCAAAACCGCTATTCTCCCGCCGCCTGTCCAAAGAGGACTGGACGGCAAGTGTAACATAAACCATTTCATCAAGGAGGTATTCCTATGCTTCGGATCGAGTATTTTGATAAGGAACGTTTCATGCGCCAGCTTTCTGCCAGCCACGGCAGCGTGCTGCTGCATCTGGACAACGGCAAGACCTGCGACCTGAAAAAGGACGCTACCGCATGCTCCATGCTGCAGATGATGGACACTGCCCCCAAGAAGGGCTTTGACCTCACCGTGACCGACCCCGCCGACGTGACCGGCTTCCTGCGCTATATGCTGGAGGCAGGCCGCACCGAGCGCGTGGCCGGCTGAGTAATGCCAATCTCTTATTCCCATAAGTGTCACAGCAATGCAAAACGCCCGCTCCGGTCATGCCGGGGCGGGCGTTTTGCTCATTTTACCGGAAGGCTTGCACAGGCGGGCAGTCTGTGGTAAGCTGAAAGCAGAAAAAACAAGATGGAGGGAACGACTATGAACCTGAAGGAAGCATTCCGCTACCAGAACAAGCTCCAGTCTCTGCTGGATGAGGCGCAGGGCATTCTGGATTGCGATGCCAACGTGACCAAGGTGGCCAACACCTATCTGCGCCATAAGGTGATGCCCGAGGCCGAGGATGAGACCGTTATGGACGTGGCACAGACCGAATATGCGGAGCAGATCACCGACATTGCCCGGTTCATGCTCTATCTGCTGGAGGAGAAGAGCCGCCTGTTTGCCGCCATCCGCAAGGCAAAGGATGCGCTGGACATGGATATGGACAGCGAGGTCAGCCTGAATGCCGCGCGGCAGAGCATTGCCCGCACCTTCAAACGGATGAACGACCTGCGCAGTTCTGAGCAGCTGCTCTCCGGCGGGGGCACCGGCTACCGCTTCAACGCCGAGGGCAACCAGATCTCCTACTGCTGCGATGTAAAGCGGGTGACCACCATCAACTACGACCGCAAGGTCATCCATGCGGCGCTGAGCAAGCTGAACCGGCAGGCAGACGAAACCTCCAACCGGCTGGACCTCTGCCTTGTGACCTCCAAGGTGGACTACACTGTCCCCTTTGATGTAAATGCCAGCTTTGCCGAAGCCTTTGAGACCTATCTGGAAAACGCCAAAAACTAAATAAACGTTCCACCGGCTATTTTGGGTGCGGCAAGCGCCGGGCGCGCGGCTGCCGGTTCAGGTGCAGATGAACTATAACGCTGCATATTTCCGCAAGGAAGTTTTGGTACGGCTCACCTTACGAGCCAGCTATTATGAAAAAATCTTGCGTTCGGCTTTTCCGCCACCGCCAGACGCTTTTTCGCCGAAACCGTCCCTTGCTCCTTCCCGCATTCCTGCTTTTGCGCTTACGTCTCCATGGGCAGGCAGGCAAGCCACCCTTCATGAATTTGCCCCGCAGACTGCTGCGGGCACACACTTTCTGCGTGCCGGGTGGGCGCTCTGCGCCCCTTTGCACGCGGAGTAAAATGGCAGCCGCCCCTGCGCTTGCCGTATCCAAAATAGCCGGTGAAAAAAACAAAACCGGAGGGATAAGCCATGAAAAAATGGAATCTATTTTATCTCAGCGGACTGCTGTCTTTTCTTACTGCGATGTTGAATTTTATCACTGCGAAAAATCGCTCCACGGCGGTGGTGTGGCTCTGCCTTGGCTCGACCTTTCTATGTCTGGGTGCTTCACATCAGAAAAAATAAAGCATTCCTGCAGCCCCGGTGGTGGAAAAATCTGGCCGGGGCTGCAATTCTTTGCGGGGCTCGTTCGTATTCCAGACAGAACAACGAAATTTCGACAAAGACGAGGTATGTGTATGTCAACCAAACCGATCGATTCTACTGCCGCGACCCGCTTTGACCTGAGCGCAGCGGCTCTTCATATCCTTGCCATGGCGCTGATGCTGATGGACCACCTGTGGGCGACGCTGCTGCCCGCGCAGGAATGGCTGACCTGTGCGGGACGTGTGGCCTTTCCCATCTTTGCCTTTATGGCGGTGGAGGGCTATTTTCACACCCACGACCTGAAAAAATACACCCTGCGTCTGCTGCTGTTTGCCCTGCTTTCGGAAGTGCCCTTCGATTTGATGTACGGCGGTACATGGTTCTACCCGGTGCACCAGAACGTCATCTGGACGTTGCTTTTGGGCATTCTGGGCATCCACTTGATGGAAACGGTGCGCAAAAAGCAAAAAACAGGACTGTACCTGCTGGTATCCGCCCTTGTGGTGGTGGCGGGCGCGGTGCTGGGCACGCTGGGCATGGTGGACTACTACGGCGCAGGGGTGCTGACTGTGTTCATCTTCTACTTCTTCCATGGACGCAAGTGGTGGTGTCTGCTGGGGCAGCTGGCTGCGCTGTACTGGGTCAACGTGGAGCTGTTGGGCGGGCTTATGTACCCCATTCAGCTCTTCGGCATGGACTTTGAGCTTTGCCAGCAGGGGCTGGCGCTGCTGGCACTGGTGCCCATCTGGCTGTACCGTGGTCGGCAGGGCTATCACAGCAAGCCTTTCCAGTATGCCTGCTACGCCTTTTACCCCGTGCACATGCTGCTGCTGTTTCTGGTGCTGAATTTCGTGAACCGGTAAGGAAAACGGAGCGCTCCAAAGGCATTTTCACGCGTGGGGCGTAGAGGGGGATTCCCGCCCGAAATAGCCAAAGCGCATGCGGAAACTATTTCAATATCCCGCCGGTACAAGGCCGCTGCACAAACTCTGTGCGGCGGCTTTTTTGCAGCAAAAACCGACACTTGTTCACAAAAAGTTCAGCCTTTTGAGCAAAAAATACTATTTTTTTCGTGTAAAATAAACAACATGGATTGAATGCCGCCCGCGATTGGATTATAATAATAGTGTATGCAAAAACGCATTTGCTGCATTTTTTATAGCGAATGCTGCTTGAAAACAGCGTAGCTGCGCAATGCGCGGTGCTGGAAAGAGAAAGCTGCCGTTGCGGGTCTTTGCCGCAAGCGGCTGTTTGCCATGGCAGCCGGGGCGTTATGCTCCGGTTATTTGTCCTTAGGAGGAAAAACAAGGTGAGAGTAGGTCTTGACATCGGCAGTACCACCATCAAGTGTGTGGTGCTGGGCGAGCATGATGAACTGCTGTATTCTACATACGAACGACATTATAGTCATATTCTGGAAAAGGCGCAGGAGCTGCTGCGCCGCATTGACGCCGAGCAGCTGCACGGGCAGAAAGCACTGCTGAGCATTTCCGGCTCGGCGGGCATGGGTCTGGCCGACAGCTGCGGCGTGCCCTTCGTGCAGGAGGTGTTCTCCACCCGCGTGGCGGTCAAACGCTTTGTGCCCGCCACCGACTGCGTCATTGAGCTGGGCGGCGAGGATGCCAAGATCCTGTTTCTGACCAACGGCACCGAGGTGCGCATGAACGGCAGCTGTGCCGGCGGCACCGGTGCCTTCATCGACCAGATGGCTACCCTGCTGAAGATGAGCGCCGATGAGATGAACAAGGCTGCAGAGCAGGCGCAGCGCACCTATACCATCGCCTCCCGCTGCGGCGTGTTTGCCAAAAGTGATGTGCAGCCTTTGATCAATCAGGGTGCCCGCACCGAGGATATCGCCGCCAGCATCTATAAGGCTGTGGTCAACCAGACCATCGCCGGTCTGGCACAGGGCCGCCCCATCAAGGGCAATATCCTTTATCTGGGCGGGCCGCTCACCTTCAGCACCGTGCTGCGCAAGAGCTTTGACGAAGCGCTGAACGTGACCGGCATCTGCCCGGAGAACAGCCTGCTGTATGTAGCGCTGGGCGCTGCCCTGTATGCCGACAAGGAATTTGTGCTCACCGAGGTGGCCGCTGCGCTGGACAAGTACGCCGCCACCGCAACCTATGCCAGCGAGCCGCCGCTGTTCGCCAGCAAAGAAGAGTACGAGGCTTTCCACGCACGGCACATGTCCCACAGCGTGCCCCGCGTGGCCTTTGGTGCCCACTGCGGGCCGGTGCATATCGGCATCGACTCCGGCTCTACCACCGTCAAGCTGGTGGTGGTGGACGAAAAGAGCCAGATCTTGTACACCAACTATCAGCCCAACCTTGGCAACCCGCTGCCCCTCATCCGGGAGCAGCTGCTCAAGATTTACAAAGAGCACCCGGGGCTGCAGGTGGCAAGCGTCACCACCACCGGCTACGGAGAGGAATTAGTGAAAAACGCTTTCCGCTGCGATTACGGTCTGGTGGAAACGGTGGCACATTTCACCGCTGCCAAATACTTTATGCCGGACGTGGATTTCATCATTGATATCGGCGGGCAGGACATGAAGTGCTTCAAGATCGAGGATGGCGCCATCAGCAACATCTTCCTGAACGAGGCCTGCTCCTCCGGCTGCGGCAGCTTTTTGCAGACCTTTGCACAGGCACTGGGCTACGACGTCAAGGAGTTTGCCGCACTGGGTCTGTTCGCAGACCGCCCGGTGGACTTGGGCAGCCGCTGCACCGTGTTCATGAACAGCTCGGTCAAGCAGGCACAGAAGGACGGTGCCAGCATCGAGAATATCTCGGCAGGTCTGTCCATCAGCGTGGTCAAGAACGCGCTGTACAAGGTGATCCGCGCCTCCAGCCCGGAAGAGCTGGGCCGCAAGATCGTGGTACAGGGCGGTACCTTCTATAATGAAGCTGTGCTTCGCGCCTTTGAAAAAGAGATGGGCGTGGAGGTCATCCGGCCGGACATTGCCGGTCTGATGGGTGCTTACGGCGCTGCTTTGTACGGCCTGCGCCAGAGCCATAAAAACAATCAGACCACCTCTGCCATGATGGACGAGCAGGAACTGGAAAAGTTTGCACAGCAGGTGGTCAGCGTCAAGTGCGGCGGCTGCGGCAACCATTGCCAGCTGACCGTCAACACCTTTGCCGATGGCCGCAAGTTCATCTCCGGCAACCGCTGCGATAAGCCCGTTACCGGCAAAAGCGAGGACAACAGTCTGAACCTGTACGCCTACAAGCAGCAGCTGCTGGCAAGCTACAAGCCTGTGCCCGGCAAACGCGGTTCCATCGGCATCCCGCTGTGTCTGGGCTTCTACGAGCTGCTGCCCTTCTGGTATGCCTTCTGGACGAGCCTTGGCTTTGCGGTGCACACCAGTCCGGTGTCCACCCGTGGGCTGTATCTGGCCGGACAGGCTACCATCCCCAGCGATACCGCCTGCTTCCCGGCAAAGCTGAGCCACGGCCACATCAAGGCACTGAGCCAGATGCAGCTGGACGCCATCTTCTACCCCTGCCTGACCTACAATGTGGACGAGGGACTGGGCGACAACCATTATAACTGCCCGGTGGTGGCCTACTACCCGGAGGTTCTGGCAGGCAACTGCCCGGAGCTGGAAGGCAAAAAGTTCATCTATGATTATGTGGGCATCCACCGTCCCAAGGACTTTGTGCACAAGATGGCCAAGAACGTGCTGCCCAAGTATTTTGGCGGCATCTCCGAGAAGGAAGTGCAGGAAGCCGCCGACGCCGCTTACGCTGAGTACGAGGCCCATATGGCCAAAATTCGCGTGAAGGGCAGCGAGATCATCGACGAGGCACGCCGTCAGGGCAAGCGCATCATCGTGCTGGCGGGCCGCCCCTACCATGTGGACCCGGAGGTCAACCACGGCATCGACCGTCTGATCACCCGCCACGGGGCTGCCGTCGTCACCGAGGACAGCATCTCCAACCGGGTGCAGAAGTTCCCCACCAGCGTGCTGAACCAGTGGACCTACCACAGCCGCCTGTATGCCGCCGCCAAATACTGCACCACCCAGAAGGATATGGATCTGGTGCAGCTGGTGTCCTTCGGCTGCGGCGTGGATGCCATTACCACCGACGAGACCCGCGAGATTTTGCAGCGGGGCAACAAGCTGTATACCCAGCTGAAGATCGACGAGATCACGAACCTTGGTGCCGTGAACATCCGTCTGCGCAGCCTGTTTGCCGCACTGGACGAGCGGGACGAGGTCGCCGCAGAAAAGGCAGAGTAAAAGTAACCCTGAGATAGGCTGAAAGGCTTCCCCCCGCCGGGGGGAAGTCTTTGCGGGAACTATCTTGTTTAGAGCAACATAGGAGGAACCTATGGAATATCATTATCCTAAATTTACCCCGGAGATGAAAAAGACCCACACCATCCTCATCCCCAACATGGCCGTGACCCAGTTCCGGCTCATGGAGTACGCACTGCGCTGCGAAGGCTATAAGTGCGAGCTGCTGGGCAACTGCGGCAGCGCTGTGGCGCAGCTGGGGCTGAAGTATGTCCATAACGATACCTGCTACCCGGCGCTGCTGGTCATCGGCCAGTTCCTGGATGCGCTGAACAGCGGCAAGTATGATCTGGAGCACACTGCCTTGCTGATCACCCAGACCGGCGGCGGCTGTCGCGCCTCCAATTACATCCATCTGTTGCGTAAGGCGCTGGTCAAGGCCGGTTACCCGCAGATCCCGGTGGCAAGCCTGAACTTTTCCGGTCTGGAAAAGGACAGCGGCTTCCAGATGACCCTCCCGCTGGCGCGCAAGTGCATCGCCTGCATCTTCTACGGCGATATGCTGTGTGCGCTGCGCAATCAGGTGGCTCCCTACGAGAACGAAAAGGGCGCTGCTGACCGCATGGTGGATCGCTGGATCGCCCGTCTTGGCCGTGCACTGCTGGCAGGCAAGGGCTTTACTTCCCGGGAAATGAAGCACACCTTCCCGCTCATCGCAAAGGAATTTGCCACTATCCCGGTCACCCGGGTGCCCAAGGTCAAGGTGGGTGTTGTGGGCGAGATCTACGTCAAGTACAGCCCGCTGGGCAACAATGACCTGCAAAAATTCCTGGAAAGTCAGGACTGCGAGGTGAACTTCCCCGGTCTGATGGGCTTTGTGCAGTACTGCGCTTTCAACATGGGCGAGGATCATGTGCTTTACGGCGGCAAGCTGGCTGTAAAGGTGGGCACCGACCAGTTCCTCAACTGGCTGGACAGCGTGGAGCGTGTCATGCTCAAGGCAGAGACGGACGCCGGGTTCTATGCGCCGGGCCCCTTCAAGGAGCTGGTGGAAAAGCCCAAGGGCGTTATCTCGCTGGGCGCAAAAATGGGTGAGGGCTGGCTGCTGACCGCCGAGATGATCGAGCTGGTGCAGAGCGGCTACGGCAACATCGTGTGTGCACAGCCTTTTGGCTGTCTGCCCAACCATATCGTGGGCAAGGGCATGGTGAACAAGATCCGTGCGCTGTACCCCAGCGCCAACATCACCCCCATTGACTACGACCCCAGCGCCACCCGGGTCAATCAGGAAAACCGCATCAAGCTGATGCTGGCGGTGGCAAAGGAGCGCCTGAACGCCCCCGCAGAAGCCCAGCCGCTTACGGCGGAGCAGCTCGCAGGCGGCGCCCCTCAGGTCGGCGCTACCGTGTAACAAAAGCAAATACGATAAAAACAGGGGAGCCGCTGCACGGCATTTTTACGCAGCAGCTCCCTTTTTGCAGGAAAGGAACCCCTATGGAAAAGCCCGCAGCTGCCTGTTATCATCTGCCCGGCCTGTTTGAGTTTTACGAGCTGTACCGCCGCTTTTTGCCGCTGTACCGGGAGCACCGGGAATATTTTTACGACTGGTGCACCATCGGCTCTATCTACGGTGCCCCGGCGGGCTGCATCTGGGGCGGGGGACGCATTTCCAGCGGCGGGGCAGCTGCGCGCGAGGTGCTGGCGCTGCTGCGGGAATACGGCATCTCCGGGCGGCTGACCTTCAGTAACTCCCTGCTGCGGGCCCAGCACCTTGCCGACCCGCAGTGCAACGCCCTGTGTGAGCAGTTTGCCAAAGCTGGCAGTGTGCCAAACGGCGTCATCGTCCACTCCGACCTGCTGGCGGACTATCTGCAGCAGCGCTGGCCGGAGCTGTATCTGGTGTCCTCCACCACAAAAGTGCTCACCGATTTCGCGCAGTTGCAGCAGGAACTGGAAAAGCCGCAGTTCCGGTATGTGGTGCCGGATTTCCGGCTGAACCCGGCACTGGAACAGCTACGCACCCTGCCGCCGGAGCAAAAGGCCAAGGTGGAATTTTTGTGCAATGAGTGCTGTTGGTTCGGCTGCACAGAGCGCAAGCGCTGCTACGAGACGGTCAGCCGTCAAAATCTGGGCGAGGACTGCCCGGACCACCGCTGCACCGCCCCGGATGCCGCCGAGGGCTACCGCTTTTCTAAGGCGATGCGCAGCCCCGGGTTTATCGGAGCAGATGACATCCGGCAGCGGTATCTGCCCGCAGGCTTTTCCCAGTTCAAGATAGAGGGCAGGGGGCTTGGCAGCGCATTGGTGCTGGAATTTCTGCTTTACTACATGACAAAGCCGGAATACCAGCTGCAGGTGCGGGAGGCAATCTATCTGGACAATATGCTGGATCTTTTTTAAGAAAATCGCACCGGGCAGACCATTTTCTGTCCGGTGCTGTTTTTTGCCTGCGGGATTTGCGCCCGAAAACTTTCTTTTCCCGGCAAAGCGTGTTACAATAAACAGGAAATAATAGTTATAGGAGCAGTGCATGGAAACAACGCAAAAACAGATCGTACTGGGCATTCTGGCCCATGTGGACTCCGGCAAGACCACCCTCTCCGAGGCCATGCTCTACCGCGCCGGTGCTATCCGTAAGCTGGGGCGGGTGGATCACGGGGACGCCTTTCTGGATACCGATAGCTTGGAAAAAGCACGCGGCATCACCATCTTTTCCAAGCAGGCGCTGCTTACGGCGGGCAATACCTCTATTACCCTGCTGGATACCCCCGGCCATGTGGATTTTTCCACCGAGACCGAGCGCACCTTGCAGGTGCTGGACTACGCCGTGCTGGTGGTCAGCGGAACGGACGGCGTGCAAAGCCATACCGAAACGCTGTGGCGGTTGCTGCGGCGCTACCATGTGCCCACCTTTGTGTTCGTGAACAAGATGGACCTGCCCGGCATGACCCGGGAACAGTTACTCAGCCAGCTGAATCACCGCCTTGGCGAGGGTTTTGTGGATTTTGGCGCAGAGCCTGCCGCCCGCAACGAAGCACTGGCGCTGTGCGATGAGCAGCTGATGGAAAAAATGCTGGATGCGGGAACCTTGACCGATGCAGACATTATCCCCGCAGTTGCCCGGCGGCACGTTTTTCCGTGCTGGTTCGGGGCGGCGCTGCGGCTGGACGGGGTGGATGCACTTCTGGACGGGCTGGACCGTTACACCCGCCCCGCCCCGGCGCTGCACGCCTTTGGTGCAAGGGTGTTCAAGGTATCACAGGATGAGCAGGGCGCACGCCTGACATGGCTGCGGGTCACCGGCGGGAAGCTGAAGGTAAAGGCTCTGCTCTCCGGCGAAGCGGACGGCGAGCCGTGGGCAGAAAAGGCGAACCAGCTGCGGCTGTACTCCGGCGCAAAATATACCATGACCGAGGCCATCGGCCCGGGACAGGTGTGCGCCGTGACCGGCCTGAACCATGCAAAGCCCGGCACCGGGCTTGGGGCAGAGCGGGACAGTGATGTGCCGGTGCTGGAACCGGTGCTCAGCTATCAGGTATTGCTGCCGGAGGGCGCGGATGTGCACGCCGCGCTGGGCAAGCTGCATCGGCTGGAAGAGGAAGAACCGCAGCTCCATGTGGTGTGGAACGAGACACTGGGCGAAATCCATGTGCAGCTGATGGGCGAGGTGCAGCTGGAAGTGCTGCGCAGCCTGCTGGCAGAGCGGTTCGGGCTGGAGGTATCCTTTGGCCCGGGTGGTATTTTGTATAAGGAGACCATCACCGAGCCCATGGAGGGCGTAGGCCACTACGAGCCGCTGCGCCACTATGCCGAGGTGCATCTGCTGCTGGAACCGCTGCCCCGGGGCAGCGGGATGCAGTTTGCCGCCGACTGCCGGGAAGAGGTGCTGGACAAAAACTGGCAGCGGCTGGTGCTGACCCATCTGGAAGAAAAGCAGCACCTTGGCGTTCTGACCGGTGCACCGCTGACGGATGTGAAAATCACTCTGCTCACCGGCAGAGCGCACCTCAAGCACACCGAGGGCGGAGATTTCCGGCAGGCCACCTACCGCGCCGTGCGGCAGGGGCTGATGCTGGCAAAAAGCCAGCTGTTAGAGCCGTGGTATGCCTTCCGGCTGGAAGTGCCGGTGGAGAACATCGGCCGTGCCATGAGCGATATCCAGCGCATGGAGGGCAGCTTTGACCCGCCGGAAAGCGGTGCGGAGACTGCCACCCTGACCGGCTTTGCGCCGGTATCCACCATGCGCAGCTACCCCATGGAGGTGGTCAGCTACACCCGGGGCAGGGGGCGCCTGAGCCTGACGCTGGACGGTTACCGCCCCTGCCACAACGCGCAGCAGGTCATTGCAGAAATCGGCTACCAGCCGGAGCATGATCTGGAAAACCCCGCAGATTCCGTATTCTGCGCCCATGGTGCAGGCTTTGTGGTGCCGTGGAGTGAGGTGCGCAGCCACATGCACGTTGAAAGCGGCTGGGGCAAGGCAAAGCCCGCCAGCCCGGAGGTGCAGGCTGCGCCTCAGCGCCGCGCCATGGCTTACCGCGCCACGCTGGAGGAGGACGCCGAGCTGCTCAAGATCTTTGAGCGCACCTATGGCCCTATCAAGCGCGACCCGCTGGCGGCGTTCCGCCCGGTGCAAAAGACTGAACGCCCGGATTTTGACGCAGAACAGTGGGAGATCGCCCCGGAATATCTATTGGTGGACGGCTACAACATCATCTTTGCGTGGGACGAGCTGAACGCGCTGTCAAAGGAAAGCTTAGACGCCGCCCGCCATCGGCTGATGGATATCCTGTGCAACTATCAGGGCTACCAGAAATGCGTGCTCATCTTGGTATTTGATGCCTACCGCGTGCCCGGCAGCCCCGGTGCTATCGAGCAGTACCACAATATCCATGTGGTCTACACCAAGGAGGCCGAGACCGCCGATATGTTCATCGAGCGGGTCACCCATGAGATCGGCAAGAGCCGCCGCGTCCGCGTGGCGACCTCGGACGGTATGGAGCAGGTCATTATCCTTGGTCACGGCGCACTGCGCGTGTCTGCCCGGATGTTCCACGAGGAAGTGCAGAACGTGGAAAAACAGATTCGCGCCCTTGTGCAGGGACAGGCGTAATGCTATCCCGAAAAAATCCTCTCTTGTGAAAAAGTCGGTTTGGAAAATCCGCAGATTTTCCAAACCGACAATCTTAAAATAATGATTCCGCTAGAAATGCCCACAGCAATGCGGAGGGCATTCAAATCGTTCTCTGGAGGTGCACCATGGCTGTGGAAATTACCGAAGAATTTGTCTGGCAAAGCATTCCGCCCCGTGCCCGGGAAAGCCACAAGGGCAGCTTTGGCAGCGTGCTGGCGGTGGCGGGCAGCGCCTTTTACCGGGGCGCGGCACTGCTGGCGGTGGAAGGCGCACTGCGCACCGGGGCGGGCATCGTTACCCTTGCCAGTGTAGAGCCGGTGGTCAGCGCCGCCGTCACCCGCCTGCCGGAGTGCTGCCTGTGCCCCTGTAAGGAGGGCGCACAGGGCGGCATTGCACCGGAAAATGTGCCGCTGCTCCGACGGCAGAAGGCCACCGTGCTGCTGGTTGGCCCTGGCCTTGGCAGCACAGCGCAAAGTGCTGCCCGGGCCGCCGAGACC
>ENA-UOJS01002423-UOJS01002423.1-human-gut-metagenome-genome-assembly--contig:-C74-NODE-2423-length-12751-cov-42.560176_pt1 | contig 12751 bp, 10 predicted proteins | sample MGYA00242355_ERZ723902 | MGnify/ENA metagenome assembly ERZ723902 | reverse complement strand
TCTGCCGCACCTCGCTCGCCGTATCGGCACTTAGAATTATGCGGTATTGCCTTAATTTACTTATCCTGCGCGTTATGCTTCGCGGCAAACGGCAGCTTGCCATAGATTCCGCCGGTCGTCTCCTTGGCGGCACAGATTTTATCTGCCAGGCACACCAGCCACGCTTCACGGCAGGTGGGTGGGATGGGGGTTAAGGGGAACATGTGCTTTTTGATGATCTCCCGCTCCACCGGGGTCAGCTTCCAATCCTCGTTTGCGTTGTGCAGGGCGGTGCCTGGGTGGGTAAAACCGTGCCAGTGGTGGCCGTTGGCTTTATCGTGCCAGTCATACAAAAAGTAATCATGCAGCAATGCACCGCGGATCAGCGCCCGCTCGTTTACGCGCAGGTGCAGCGTTTCCGCCAAGATGCAGGCGGTATCCGCCACGCTGACGCAGTGGGCATACACGCTGACCTTGCCGTGCTGGATGCACCGCCGGGTTGCCGTGTAGCGGCCCTCTTTTTCCAGCCGGGCGGCTGCGGCTGCCACGCGGGCTTCGATTGCCCTGCGGCGTTCCCCGCTCAACTGAAGGTCACCACATCATCACGCGGGGCCGCGGCAGGCTCCACGTTGATGGCCATCAGCACCGGGCCGACAGAATCCGGGGTCTGGCCCTTGTAAATCGGGTGGTATTTCAGGTTCACCTTTGCCGTTACCGTGATCCAGTCACGCTGCTTCAGGTTCTTGTACTCCGTGTACTTGCAGGGGAAGCCCACAAACTGGATATCCTGCACGCAGCAGGTCATGGCAAAGCGGCCGGGCACAAAGCTGTCCTTGCCGGCGCGGTTGGTCTGGCACACCTGAGCCAGGAATTTCACCGTTTTGCCGTCGTACTTCTGCATCTCATCCATGCAGTCCATATACCACACGCCAAAGAACTCTTCGGGAATCTCGATCACCGGGGCGTTTACATCGAACGGCAGCGGGTCCGGGATATCGTCATAGGCAACGCTGCCATCCTTGAACTCATAGGCGATATCGCAGCGGCGGCTGGCCTGGCGCACCAGCTTGTGGATCAGCTGGTGGCTTTCGTCATCGTTTACCGCCTCGGCACGGTTCACCACCAGCAGCTCGCTGCCGCGCAGCTTGTCCAGCAGCAGGCCGCGCATGGCATTGTCGTTGGCATAGGTCTTGATGGTAGTGCCGTCTGCGGTGGCCAGGCACTGGTAAATCAGCCAGTTATCCGGCAGGGCATCGTACAGCTCCTGCACCAGCCACATGCCGTTGTATTCAATGATCACACGCCCACAGTCAGACTTTTCAGCCAGCTGCTGCAGGTGTTCGCGGTTCAGTTCCGCTTTGTTCTCAATGGTGGCAACGGTCACGCCGCCAAAGGCAAATCGCTCGGAATCATATTCCTCTTCGCCTTCCTCACAGATCAACAGCAGCGTTTTGTCGCCGGAATCAAACTGCGGGTCCTCCATTGTTTCCTGAATAAACTTGGTTTTGCCGCTTTCCAGCATACCCACAAAGAGGTAACAGGGAATCTCTTTCTGCGCCATGTTTTACTCCTTTACAAATCAGGCGTGGAACAGCTCTTCCACCTCATGTTCCTTCAGCTGGGAACCGATCACGCACACCTTGCCGGTAACATCGGGGCCGCAGGTGCGGATCTCATGCTCACCGGGCACCATATCGAACTCGTACCAGGTGTCGCCGCCGTCCACAATGCCCTTGGCACGCAGCACAGCGCCGTACTCGCCGGAATCCAGCGTGGTCAGGATGCTCTCCAGCTCGTCATGGCTGTACTTGTGGGCAGTCTCGTGGCCCCAGCTGGTGAACACTTCGTCTGCATCGTGGTCATGATGATGGTGATGATGGCCGCAGCAGCACTCGCCGTCATGGTGGTGATGATGGTGCTCATGCTCGTCATCGTCATCGTCGTCATCATGGTCGTGGTGGTGATGGCAGCATTCGTGGCCGTGGTCATCATCCTCGTCATGATGGTGGTGATGCTCGTGCTCATCCTCATCATCATCGTCATCATCATGGTCGTGGTGATGGTGGCAGCACTCGTGGCCGTCCTCATCATGGTCATGGTGGTGGTGATGATGCTCTTCCTCATCCTCGTCCGCATGGGCAGCATTGGAAGCCTGTGCTTCGCTCAGAAGCTCGGCAACCAGGTCGCGCTTACCATCCATAACGGAAACGATCTGTGCACCGGTCAGTTCGTTCCAATCGGTGGTCACAATGGTGGCGGTGGGGTTCTTTTCCTGGATCAGGGCAACGGCTGCGGCAACCTTCTTCTCGTCTGCGCTGCCGGTGCGGCTCAGGATGATGCAGGATGCGTGGCTGATCTGGTCATCATAGAACTCGCCAAAGTTCTTCATATACATTTTGACCTTGTTCACATCGGCCACAGTCACAAAGCTGTTCAGGCTGACCGGCAGGGTCTCGCCCACACCCTCAACAGCGCGGGTCACATCACTCAGCTTGCCAACGCCGGAAGGCTCGATCAGGATGCGGTCAGGGTGATAGGTCTCCACGACCTTTTTCAGCGCCTCGCGGAAATCGCCCACCAGAGAGCAGCAGATACAGCCGGAGTTCAGCTCGTTGACCTGAATGCCAGCCTCACGCATAAAGCCGCCATCAATGCCGATCTCGCCGAATTCGTTTTCGATCAGCACAATCTTTTCACCCTGGAACGCTTCCTTGATGAGCTTTTTGATCAGGGTCGTTTTGCCTGCACCCAAAAAGCCGGAGAAAATATCAATTTTAGTTACCTGTTCTGCCATGGTAATATTCCCTTCTATCTTAAAGTTTGTTTGTGTTGTTAGCAATCTTGTTTTCTTACTGCTAACCTTATTATATCAAACCCGTCAAGAGCTTTTCGCCCATTTGGGCCTGCCAAAATTTGAAATTTTTGAAAACTTCTTGCCCCGTCAGCGCCTTTTTACCGCGGCGTTTCCCCCGTTTGCTGCAAAATCCTCTCACCTTTCAGCAGTTTGCCCGAAAAACCGCCCAGTATCGCCTGAAAAACCGTTTTTTCTATTGAATTTTGCGCCGGGCGCGTGTTACACTTGATGTATGCTGTTTTTACCGGAATTTTGCCTTGTTCATGCCCTGTTTTGGAGGTGAGCACCTTGCCCGCTGCCCCTGCATCCCGCGCCGCCGGGCGCGAAGTGACCCCCGTGGAACTGTTCCGCCTGCTGCCCGCCCATTTCGCCGCGGTACTGGTTTGTACCTTGCTGGGAGGTATTCTGGCCTTTGCTGCCGCACGCCTTGCCCCGCGCAGCTACCAGGCCGAAGCCCAGCTGTATGTTGCCGCCGCACAGGAGGGGCTGACCTCCGGCTATGCGGAACTGCAATTAACGGCTGATTATCAGGAGCTTTTGACCAGCCGCACCATGCTGGAATCCGTTATTTCCACCCTTGGCCTTTCCACGGATACTGCCCACTTAAAAGACCAGATTACCATTCTGCACCCGGCAGATACCCATATTCTGCGCATTGTTGCGGCCGATTCCTCCCCACAGCGCGCAGCAGATATTGCCAACGCACTGGCTGCCCTTGCGTTGGATGATCTCTCTGCCCGCATGGGCACCACCCCACCCCGCCTGGTGGAGCAGGCAGCCCCGCCGCAGCGCTTTTCCGGGCCGGGGGCTGTGTTCCACGCAACGTTTGGCGCTGGCATCGGCTTTTTGCTCTGCTTTGCTTTCCTCTGCCTGCATTACCTGCGGGATGACCACATTTATACGGCAGACGATCTGACCCGTTGCCTTGGCTCTTCGCCGCTGGCCTGCATCCCGGATGCCACGCCCCGCCGCCTCCATACCCGGAAAGGCGGCCGCCCATGAAAGAACTTGCTTTGAACCACCTGCCGGAGCTGGCACCCCGGACGGTTGAATCCCTGAATCTGCTGCGCCTGCGTCTGGAACAGACAGCCCCAGACGCCAAAATCATTCTGCTCACCAGCACTACCCCGCAGGAAGGTAAAACTACTCTGGCTTTGCAGTTCTGGCAGCTGCTTGCCGGGCTTGGCCAGCGCTGCCTGCTGGTTGACGGTGACCTGCGCCATTCCGGCATCTGCCGCCAGTGCGGGCTGACCGGTGAACACAAAGTGCCGGGTCTGGCACACTATCTTTCCGGCAGCGTCCCTCTGGAGGAAGTTCTCTACCACACCGAGATCCGCGGCACCTGCCTGGTTCCGGCCTCCGGCACCACCAGCCGCCCGGCCCTGCTGCTGGAACACCCCCGTTTTGCCCGCATGGTGGAAAGCTGTGCACCAAAGTTTGCTTATCTTTTGGTAGATGCTCCAGCCCTGAGCGAATGCAGTGACGCTCTCAGCCTTGCCAAAGTATGTGACGGTGCCCTGCTTGTGGTACAAAGCGGCGGCGTTACCCACCAGGAGCTGCGCCAGGCGGCTCACCTTCTGCAGGGCTGCGGCCTGCCGCTGCTGGGCACTGTGCTGAACCGCACCCCGTATTGACCTTTTATGAAAACATGTTAGAATGGACTTGTTCAACATTCTGCATATAAGGAGAGGACTATTTTGACGACCAATGAAAAAATCGCCGCTCTGCGCGCCGCTGCCCAGGCAGCCGGTGCCCACGGTGTTTTGCTGATGACCAGCGACCCACACTCCAGTGAATATCTGCCCGCTTATTACAACAGCCTGCCGTTTTTCTCCGGCTTTACCGGCGAAAACTCCACCCTTGTTGTCACCCTGACCGGCAGCGCCCTGTGGTGCGATGGCCGCTTTTATGTTCAGGGTGACCGTCAGCTGGCCGGTACCGAAATTGAGTGCATGCACGCCGGTTCCGCCGGGGTGCCCACCGTGGAAGAGTACCTGACCGCCCATTTTGCCGCAGGCCAGACCCTGCTGCTGGATGGCAGCTGCGTGCCTGCCACCATTGCCAACGGCTATGCCGCCGCTCTGGCCAAGAGCGGCGCCAAGCTGGAAAGCAAGGATATCGTCTCCCCCCTGTGGGAGAGCCTGACCACCCGCCCCAGCCTGCCCAACACCCCCTGCGAGCTGCTGACTGTTGAGCAGACCGGCGCCACCGCCGCCCAGCGCATTGCCATGGTGCGTGACGAGCTGAAAAAAGCCGGTGCCACCGCCCTGGCTGTGACTGGTCTGGACTGTGTGGGCTGGCTGACCAACATGCGCGCACGCGACCTGCCCTGTACCCCGCTGGCCGTTGCTTATGCCCTTGTCACGATGGACAGCTGCACCCTGTTTATCGCCCCCGGCCGCCTGAATGATGCCGACGCAAAAACGTTGGCCGATAACGGCGTTTCCCTGCGCGACTACCCGGAGCTGATCGATACCGTACACGCTCTGCCCGCAGAGGAAGTGTTCCTCGTAGACGAGAAAGCCACCAACTATGACCTGTACTGCGCCCTGAACGAGCACAAGACCGTTACCGGTGCCGACCCGATCTTTGCACTGAAAGGTGTCAAAAACCCGGTCGAACTTGCCAACATCCGCGAATGCCATGTGCGTGACGGCGTTGCCATGGTGCGTTTCCAGATGGACTTGGAAAAGGCCATCGCCGAGGGCAAAATCCTGCACGAGACTGACATTGAAAAGATGCTGCAAAAGCGCCGTGCCGAAATGCCCGGCTATTTTGAGGACAGCTTTGATACCATTGCCGCTTACGGCCCCAACGCCGCCATGATGCACTACCATGCCGAGGGCGAAGTGGACAGCGTGATTGAGCCGCGCGGCTTCCTGCTGGTGGATAACGGCGGCCAGTATGACTGCGGCACCACCGATATCACCCGCACCTATCCCGTCGGCCCCCTGACCGAGAACGAGCGCAAATACTACACCTGGACCCTGCAGAGCCACATTGACATTGCCCGCGCGGTCTTCCTGGATTACTGCACCGGCTTTGCACTGGACAGCTTTGCCCGCGGCCCGCTGTGGGCACACAAAATCAACTACCGCTGCGGCACCGGCCACGGCGTTGGCTACATCTCCTCGGTGCACGAAGGCCCCCAGAGCCTGCGCCCCCAGAACCCCATTGTCTTCAAAGAGGGCATGACCATCACCGATGAGCCGGGCGTTTATGAGACCGATGAAGTCGGCATCCGTATTGAGAACGAGCTGGAATGCGTGGATGCCGGCACCAACCAATATGGTCACTGGCTGAAATTTGAGCCGCTGACCCTGGTGCCCATCTCCACCGAGCCGGTCATTGTGGACGAACTGACCCGTGACCAGATCAACTGGCTGAACGCCTACCATGCCCATGTATACGAGATGCTCAGCCCCCGCCTGACCGAGGAGGAAAAGACCTGGCTGAAAGCCAAGACTGCCCCCATCGACCGGTAAAGCTTTCTTTTCCGCATTTTTGAGTTATTTGAATCACTGAATTTATCGGCCCCTGCCGCACCAAGGCAGGGGCCGATTTTGTTTTGCCTTGGGCAACACCGCACAATTCCCGCCTAGCGGCTTAAGCACCGCTCCGGCAGCTGCGGCACGGCATCTGCGTTGCCAAAATGCTCGATAATGTCGGGTTGCGGTACCCGCATCGTGCTTCGGGGGCAAAAGCCCCTCGCACTCTGCGACCGCTGCCCCTGCTTCGGTTCGCTGTTTCCGCCACTGGCGGCGCTCACCTTTGCAGCATCCAGTATTATCTGCGCTTTTGGCTTGGCATCTGCCGCACCTCGCTCGCCGTATCGGCACTTAGAATTATGCGGTATTGCCCTAATTTCAAACTTACTTACGGGTTTTTCTATGAAATTTTCTCAAAAACTTGTCTGCATCATGCTGCTGGTCATCGCCGCGTTTTTTGCCGTGGGCGGTGCGGTGCTGGTCAACGGCAGCTTTATGGACCGCCTGAGCGCAGCCGCCGAGCAGGAACAAAGCATGCACGCCATGCTGTGCGGCGTGGTGGAGGATTACTACCTGGACCAGACCGGCCGCGGCGAAGATACCTGCGGGGATGATTTTATCACCGCCGCCACCTGGCGCGCAGGGGATCTGGCCCGTGGGGTTTATTCCCAGGGGCTGTTCCGCGCATCCGCTGACCCCGCCCAGGACGAAGCCTATGCCATATACGGCCTGCAGGACGGCCAAAGCATTTTGCAGTACGGCCCCAATGTGACCCGCACCTACCGCAGCGATCTGCTGGGCGGCCTTGTGATGGTAACCACCTTTGATGTAACGGAGATTTTTGCCGCGCGCAACCGCAGCCTGCAGCGCTTTTTCCTGCTGGAAGCTGCCGTGGTGGCCGGGGCTGCCGTGGTGGTCTGGCTTGTCAGCCGCCGCCTGACCCACCCACTGACCGTACTGACCGCCGCCAGCGCCCGCATTGCCGCGGGTGATTATGCCTTGCGCACCAGGATGCACACCGGGGATGAGCTTGAAATCCTGAGCCAGGGCTTTGACCAGATGGCCGGTGCCGTGCAGGACAAAGTGGAAGCTCTGGAGCTTTCGGTCCAGCAGCGGGATGATTTTGTGGGTGCGTTTACCCATGAGCTCAAAACCCCCATGACCGGCATCATCGGCTATGCCGACCTTTTGCGCAGCATGCAGCCAGACCCCGAAGAACAGCGTGAAGCCGCCGGGGCCATCTTCCATGAAGCCCAGCGGCTGGAATCCTTAAGCGGAAAGCTGCTGCAGCTGATGGGCCTGGGTGAGCACGCCCCCCAACTGGTACCCGTGCAGCTGGATTCTGTTTTTGCCGAAGCGCGCCGCGCCGTTGCCCCCGCTCTGAACGGCTGCATTCTGACCATGCAGTCCAACGGCCTGACCGTGCAGGGAGATGCCGACCTGCTGTGTGATCTCGTCATCAACCTTGTCACCAACGCCGCCAAGGCCAGCACCCCCGGCAGCGCCATTGCGGTCTGCGCCGAACAGGCAGATGGTTCCATCCGGCTGACGGTTCAGGACCACGGCCAGGGCATCCCGGCGGACAAGCTGGCCCGCGTGGTGGAGCCGTTTTATATGGTGGATAAATCCCGTTCCCGCCGCCAGGGCGGCAGCGGCCTGGGCCTGGCCCTGTGCAGCCGCATTGCCCAGGCCCACGGCGGAACGCTTGCCATGGAAAGCGAGCTTGGCAAAGGCACCACCGTAACCGTCACCCTGCCCGCACCGAACCAAACCGCCGCCGAACTCGCACAGGAGGAACCCGTATGAAAACCACAAAACGCGGCAAGCTGCTGATGCTGGCCTGCGCCGCCCTGGTGGCTGTGCTGGCCTGCCTGCCGCTGCTCTGGTTCCGCGCACAGGATGCCCGCATGTTCGGCACCGTCAATCAAAGCTCTGGCCTGTATGAATCCCGCGAAGTCAGCGGGGATGATTTTTATCTATTACAGCAGGTCAAAAACCGCACCCAGATGAACCGCACGGACTGGATGGTTTCCGCCGGGCTGGACGGTACAGCAGCCCTGTATACCCCCGCCGGGAACAGCCGCTACAACATGACCTCCAGCGATACCGCCGCTGATTTTGCCGCCAGCCTGCTGACCCAGCTCCATGATGCCGAGGTATTGCCGGACACCTGGTACCATGTGGCAGCCGATAACCTGAGCAGCTACAGCAGCGGCGAGCTGTATACTTCCAGTGATTCCCTTGGCATTACGCGGCTGCTGCGCTACCCCCATGCCGCCTATGATGAAATCGACCCCGAATACAACGAATCCCCCACATTCGCCCTGGATTATGATAATAAAACCGGCCGCCTGCTGAACCTGTGGGTTCAGGCCCCGCTGGACGATCCCACCCTGCTGTCCAGCAGCCCGGTATCGCTGAATATCTCCGACCTGCTGAACGCCTGGGTGCAGTGGGAGGGCCTTACCGACCTGGGCGACTGGACCGTGCCTTACGGCAGCGATTACGCCGAAACCGGCCTGTACAGCGCCAGAGGCAACGCCCTGCTGACCTGTGTGTACGGCTCCTTTACCCTTGACGATGTTCCCCGCGCCTATTATAGCATGCAGCTGACCTGGCAGCCCTATGCCCCCACCCCGCAGCCGGGCAGCACCCATCTGCTGCCCGCCGAGCCGCTGCCAGAAACCAGCGATTATTATTACACTGACGTCATCGCTTACCAGTGGGACGATGACCGCGCTGCCGCTGTGTTTGATAATGATGCCAACCTGATCCTTCGCACTAACCTGAGCACCGGCGTGCAGACCGTGTTCTGTGATGTGCCCGGCTGCACCCATACCACCAACAGCTGCCCTGCCCGCATCACGGACCAGATGTATTCTCTGGTTCCCGCCGGGGATTGCGTTTACCTTGTTTACGGCACCTATTCGCCCACAACGGCAAAGGGCGCTTCCGGCGCGGATATCAACGCCATGTCGGACGATGAAATCATGCGCTGGGCGCGCGCGGCAGATGCCGGGGTTCCGCTGGCCCTTTATACCCAGGAGCTGGAGCCTTACACCCAGGAGGATGTTACCGCCGCCCGCCGCTTGATGCAGAACGCCTTTGGCCAGGGCCGCATTGAAATGCTGGACGGCACCACCCGCACCGAGCTTGTCCGGCTGGATCATGATGCCGTGTATATCGGCGGCTGCGATTCCACCTATTTATACGGTATCATGCGGAGCCAGCAGGGCGAAGAGCCCACCCGCTGGTTCCGCATGGAGCGCACCACCGGCCAGTACGAAACCATGCCCATCCCGGATACCGACCACCTCTGCGGTGTCTGGAACAACCAGCTTGTGCTGTTCCGGGAGCGCTGCGCCGAACCATTCACTTCCGATAAAATGTCCGATTACAGCCTGGCCGGCAGTTATTCTTCCCGGTTCCAGAACACCAGTTATGACGTTGTGCTGTACGACCCCGTCACCGCCCAAAGCCGGCGGTTATACAGCCTGAACGAAAATTCCGGTTCTTTCACCCATGCCGCGCTGTATGGGGATTCTCTCTATCTGAATACCAGCATTTGGGAGAATCCGGATGATACCCCGTTCAACGCCATCCGGCTCAACCTGCGCAACGGGGAGCAGACCGCGCTGGAATCCCTTTTGGGGATCGACCGTTCCGATTATCCTTACGGTTATCTGTTGGGTTCTTCCACGGTTGCCAACCTCTACTCCCAAAAATGGGGCACCATGATGCTGTTTCGTTCCAACAGCGGTCAGGGCGGCGAAAGCCTGCTGCTGAACTTTGCCGCCGGCAGCGTGTTCCACACCAGCTGGCAGGCAGGTGAAAGCACCTATATTGCCGCCGAATCCCCTGTGGGCCAGTTGTTGCTGCTTTCCTGGGTGTATGATGATCTTTCGGACAACTGGTTCCAGACCTACCAGCAGTACCTTGCCCCCGCCAGTGATCCCACCATTATGACCCCCGTTTCCATGTGGGAACCGGGGCAGTAAACCTCCGCCCCGTAGGCGGTCGTAACCAATTTTTTACCAGTGTAAATTGATGGTTTGTTCACGGTTTGTTTACGTCGCGGTGGTTGTTATTGCCGGGGCAGTGTGGTATACTCACCCCCAAGATGTATCTGAAAGCAAAGAAGTCGACGAATTTTTCGCCTTTTCAGCTACACCCTAAGAAAGGGGGAATCTGCATGAAACATCTGCGTTCCTTTTTTGCGGTGCTACTGGCCGCAGCCGTCTGCGCGGCGGTGGTGCTGTTTTCCGGCTGTGGGGCATCCGTTCAGGTGCAGCAGCCTACCATCCCCGGCGAGCGCGGCAGCATCCATGCCACGCTGACCACCCCTGCCAATGCCGAAAACATGCCTGCCGTGGTGATCTGCCACGGCTTTACCGGCAACCGCCAGCTGGACGGCCACGCCAAGCCGCTGGCCAAAACGCTGGCCCAGCACGGCATTGCCAGCATCGCCATTGACTTTGCGGGCAGCGGCGAAAGCGAGGAGCCGTTCACCGCTTACACCCCCGCCAACATGCGGGATGATATCACTTCTGCCATCACCTACCTGACTGACACTGTGGGTGCCGACCCGGAGCGCATCGGCCTGCTGGGCCACAGCATGGGCGGCCGCGCCGTCAGCGTCTACCTGAAAGATTCCATCAAAGCCGCTGCCCTGTGGGCACCGGCGGATAACACAGGGCTGGACGGGCTGGAATTTCTGGACCACAGCGCCGAGGGCCGCCAGGCTATTTATGACGGTGCCATACAGAACGGCGTGCTGGACCTGCCCAAATGGGGCGTAACGATCAGCGCCGATTTTGTGCAGCAGGTTGCCGACCAGGACCCCACCGCCAGCCTGCGCACCTACAACGGCCCTCTGCTGCTGGCTTATACCGCCGGGGATGCCGAATTGCTGAGCCAGACCACCATTGACCTGACCCGCCAGGCTGCCGCCGAACACAGCGGCCCTCTGGTGGACCTGACCGGCCAGTATGAGGACGCCACTCACAATTTCACCGCCGCATCCGGCAAAAAAATCGACGATTTCTCCGTCCGCCGCCGCATCGAATCCGCCACCGCAGAATTTTTTGAAGAATATCTATAACCCATCCCTATTTGCCGCCGCCCCACCGGGCCGCGGCATTTTTTATGATAATTTTAAGGTTCATGGCGCAGAGAACCCCTGCCATATATCCCTCAACAAAATTTCATTCCTAGGCCCCTCCGGGACGTCGAGGACGCCGTCCCCTACATATATTTTCATGATTCATCACAAATTTATTTTGCTCCATTCCCCCCGCCCTACCCACCACCTTTCCCCGCCCCAATTCCTAATTTCTAATTCCTAATTAACTCCTACCTCCTCCCTCCTAACGCCTAACTACTTCCTTCGCCCCACCGCAATTTTACAACTCCGCCCCCTTTCCGCCGGGGGTAAAATGTGATATAGTATAGAGGTATAGGATTTTGTCAAAAAGGGAGGGCTGAAATGGCACCCATTATCCATACCGTCAACCTGCGCAAGGTGTATGCCGTGGGCAAAGAACGGGTCGTTGCCCTGAACGATGTTTCTATCTCCATTGAAAATGGGGAATTCTGCTGCATCGTGGGCCAGTCCGGCAGTGGCAAAAGCACCCTGCTGAATCAGCTGGCCGGGCTGGAAAAACCGACCCGCGGCAAGGTATTCATCGGTTCGCACGAGATCAGCGCTATGACCGAAGATGAGCTGGCCAAGTTCCGCCAGGCACACCTGGGCTTTATTTTTCAGAGCTACAACCTGCTGCCCACCATGACGGCGGCCGAAAACGTTGCTCTGCCGCTGATGTTCAAGGGCATTTCCCGCTCCCAGCGCCTGGCCATGGCCCGCAAAGAGTTAAAAAACATGGGCCTTGGCGGCCGTGCCGAACACATGCCCACCGAGATGAGCGGCGGCCAGCAGCAGCGCGTGGGCATCGCCCGCGCCTTTGTCAGCAAGCCGCGCGTGATCTTTGCGGACGAACCCACCGGCAACCTGGACTCTATCACATCCAAACAGGTGCTCTACCGCATGCTGCAAATATCCAAGCAGATGGGCACCACCTTTGTCATGGTCACCCATGAACCGGAGCTGGCCTCCTGTGCAGACCGCATTATTACCATTCTGGACGGCAAGGTGCAGTCCGATGTGGTGCAGGATCCCGCCACAAGGGAGCGCAACCGCGAAGCCCTGTTCGCCAGCCTGGAGGGCAACATGCGGATCGGCGGCGACTCTGCCAGCGGCGAAGTTCACCAGAAAACCGCAGCCGAGCTTGCCTCTTACGCAGCCCCTGCTGCCGCAGCCCAGCAGCCCGAACAACCCAAACCGTAAATTTTGCCCACTCATTCAGGAATATCAAAGCCATAGGCAATACCGCATAATTCTAAGTGCCGATACGGCGAGCGAGGTGCGGCAGCT
>ENA-UOJS01002407-UOJS01002407.1-human-gut-metagenome-genome-assembly--contig:-C74-NODE-2407-length-12836-cov-7.779516_pt1 | contig 12836 bp, 10 predicted proteins | sample MGYA00242355_ERZ723902 | MGnify/ENA metagenome assembly ERZ723902 | reverse complement strand
GGGCCTCCTCGAAGAAGCGGGCAGCTTCGGCTTTGCGGTCGTCGGAGGCAGTGGGGGGAGGGGGAGTGCGTTTCAGGTAGTGTGCCAGCTTTTCGAGCAGGGTTCCCGCCGGATCGTCCCCGGTGCTGTAAGCTTCGGCGGTGAACAGCACGGTTCCTCCCGGCGCGTAGAGCAGCAGCCGGCAAAAGTATTCGTCGGCGCTCCGGCCCGGACCGAGCTCCAGCGCCAGCAGCCGGGAGGCGGCGGCGAGTTTGCCGAAACTTCCGGTCAACTGCCGTTCCCGGATCAGTGTGTCGAGTTCTTCGCGTTCCAGCAGTACGAGCCGGTCGAGGCGCAGCAGCCGCCGCTGGAATTCGTCGGCGGTGCGATGGGCGTCGATCCAGTGACGCCGGGGCAGGGCACGGTCGCGGATGCCGGTGGCCGACAGGAACACGGTTTGTCCCGGAGCTTCGATGAGAGTTTGTTTTTGCCGGATCAGCCCCGCAGCGGCCTGCTCCGGGTTTTCGGCGGGCAGCTGCTCGTCCGCGAGCCGGAAGCCGTTGGCCGGTTCGAAGATCAGCAGCCGCGCCCGCGCTTCCTCCTTATCCGCCGAAACCAGTACGAAAAGATCGGCCTTCAGCAGCGGGGCGAGACGCCGGACAGCGACGGAATCAAGCCTGTCGCCGGAGAGTTTGCGCTCCTGAAGCACCGCCTGAATCCGGTCGCGCTCGACAAAGTCGAATTCAGGGCTTGACGCGAAAATGCGGTCGGCCAGGTTCTGCCCGGCTTCGCCGCGTCCGAGCAGGGCGACCGTGGAAGCCATCGCCTGTTGCGCGGCAAGGAAAAAGAACAGGATGATCAGGTGTTTCATGGTTCCGGCTTAAATGTTGAGTAAACGTTTCTCGATCCGGTAATCCGCATCGCGGGCGGTATAATTACATCCTGTTTTCATTACGCCGATGTCGCGCAATTTGACGGTTTCACCGTTGCCGAGGGTCAGGGCGAGGCTGAATTCCAGAATCTGGTCCCGGTCCGGTCCCCGCTGCAGGCTGACTGCCCCTTTCAGGCGATCTGCCGTGAGCTCGAAATAATCGTCGGCGCCGGCCGCCAGCTCCAATATGGCTACTTGCCGGTCGTTCCGGTCGTAGACGGCGAGTTCGACCATCCGGGTGGGACGGCCGTTCTGCCGGTCGAAGGTGACCGGTTCGCCGTTGACCATGCCGATGCCGCTGTCCGGACTGAACAATGCGACCAGCTGCCGGAGCCGGTCCGCCGCTTCGCCTTCCTGCGCCTGCCGCTTTTCTTCGGAGGCCAGCAGCACGGCGGCTCCCGCGATCAGCAGCAGCGAAGCCGCCGCCAGACCCCAGATGGCGCGGCGCAGCGGCCGGGCTTTGGCGCTCTGCATCCGGGAGCGCCGGAAAAACATCTGCTTGAATTCTGTGGCGGAGCAGAATTCCGAAGCGGGGGCCGGGCGTTTTTCCCGGGCCTGTTCGAGCAGTTCGTCGATTCTGTCCTTATTCATATTGCACCTCCCGGTATGTTTGCCGGAGCAGTTGTTTGGCCTTGTGAATCCGCTGATACAAGGTATTGGGGGAGCAGCCGAGCTGTTCGGCGGCGGTCCTCCCGTCGAGATCGCTGAGCACACCCAGCACGATCGCTTCCCGGTAAAGTTCGGGAAGTTCCGCAATCGCCGCTTCGAGCCGTTCCACATCGGAGCTGTCGTTTTCCGGAACGGCCGGAGTGGCGGCATAGGCGGCGAGTTTGCGCGATTCGCGCTCCCGCGCCCGCAGAATGTCGTAGCCGGCGTTGACCGTGATCCGGTAGACCCAGCTCGACATTTTCGCATTGCCCCGGAACGTGTCGAATTTTTTCCACGCCGACAGCAGCGCCAGTTGAATCGCCTCATCCGTATCCGCCGCGTTGCCGGTGATCCGGTACGCCACGCTGCGCAACATCGGCAGATGTTCATCGATCAGATGATTGAATACCGCTTCGCGATCATCCATTGAAGTAACCTTGTGAATTTTCCGTTTTCGCAGTGTAAGACGCGGGGAGGGAAGCGGTTCTTAGCGGCGGCGGGCCGGACCGGGAACTTTTTCGATGAAAACGTAAAAAGCCGCCCGGGCTGGAGGCGGCCGAACGTGACGGGAAATGTGTCAGTTGCCGCCGAGCAGGGCGATCGCCCCGGCGATGCGGCGCATGGATTCCTCTTTGCCGAGGATGTTCATGATCTCCGGCGCGCCGCCGGGAGTGACCGCAAGCCCGGCCACCGCGATGCGCAGCGCCCACGCGACGCGGGCGAGCTTCACCTCGCGGCTGGCGGCGTAATCGCTGACGAGGGCGTTGAGCCGGTCGAGCGACCAGTCGTTTTCGGCGTCGAGCAGCGGCTGAAGCTCTTTGAGGGTCTCCAGCGCGTTCTCCGGATTGGACTTGCTCTTCTTGTGGTTGTAGAGGGCGATCTCGTACTCCGGCTGACGGTGCAGAAAGCCGATCATGCCGGGGATGTCGCGGAAGGTTTCGACGCGCTGGTGCAGCAGCCGGGCGATTTCGGGCCACCGGGCCTGAAGCGGGGTGCCGTCGACTCCGGCGAAGCGTTCCGCCTGCGCGGTGAAATCCTCAAGCGGCATCTGCTTGATGTATTCGCCGTTCATCCAGCGCAGTTTGTCGTAGTCGAACACCGCCGGGGATTTGTTGAGGCCGTTCACATTGAAGATTTCCTCAAGTTCGGCGAGGGTGAAAAGCTCCCGGTCGTTCTTGGGGGACCAGCCGAGCAGCGAGATATAGTTGATGATCGCGCCGGGCAGATAGCCGTCTTCGAGCAGGTTTTCAAAGCTGACCGAACCGTGGCGCTTGGAGAGTTTCGCGATGGTGCCGTCCTCGTTGCGCCCCATGATCAGCGGCAGGTGCACATACTGCGGAACCGGCCAGCCGAACGCCCGGTAAAGCAGATTGTATTTCGGGGTGGAGGGGAGGTATTCGGAGCCGCGCACCACATGGCTGATCTTCATCAAGTGGTCGTCCACGACGTTGGCGAAGTTGTAGGTCGGCATGCCGTCGCGCTTGAGCAGGATCTGGTCGTCGAGCACTTTGTTTTCGATGGTGATGTCGCCGAACACGAGGTCGTGGAAGGTGGTGGAGCCTTCCTTGTCGATCTTCTGGCGGATCACATAGGGTTTGCCGGCGGCGAGATTGGCCTCGACCTCGGCGGGGGAGAGTTTGCGGCAGCGGCCGTCATAGCCGATGGTTTCGGAGGTGTGTTCCTCCTCAGTGGCCTCCTCGGTTTTATCGCAGAAGCAGTAATAGGCCGCTCCCTTTTTGACCAGTTCTTCGGCATACTCCTTGTAAAGCGGCTTGCGTTCGCTCTGGACGTAGGGGCCGTATTCGCCGCCGACGTCGGGGCCTTCGTCGTGGCTGAGCCCGGCGAGCTTCATGGTGTTGTAGATGACCTTGACGGCGTCTTTGACGAGGCGGTTCCGGTCGGTGTCCTCGATGCGCAGCACGAATTTGCCGCGGCTGGAACGGGCGAGCAAATAGGCGTAGAGAGCGGTGCGCAGGTTGCCGACGTGCATGAAGCCGGTCGGACTGGGGGCGAAGCGGGTTCTGACTTCGTTGAAAGTCTCACTCATGATATGATGATCTCCGGTAATGGGTTATTGCAATTGATAAATGTACAATCGTTTGCGGGGGATTGCAAACTTCGGCAGGGAACGGGGCGGGATATTTTTATTTTTTTGCAGATTCCCGGTTGACTTTTCCGGAATTTCAGCTACATTAAAGTAACATCATCAGTTGATGCGACTAGCGTCCCCATCGTCTAGAGGCCTAGGACACAGGGTTCTCATCCCTGCAACTGGGGTTCGAATCCCCATGGGGATGCCATTTTTTTATGGCCATCCGGTTCAGGATGGCCTTTTTGTTTTGAAAATGGCCATCCGGTTCAGGATGCCATTTAGCATCTTTAGTCATAACCAGCTTCATTTCAAACTCGCTTTCGGGGTGTTTGTGCGAAAAAAGCAGCTCCGGTTCCCCGGAGCGCTGTTCTTTTAGTGTTTCCGGGGGACGGGGGAGAGCGTCCAGACGGTCAGGCCGGTGAGGCTTTCCGTGACCGAAGCGGGACGGACGAGCGAGTAGGCGAATGCCGCCGCCAGCATCACCAGATTGCAGACGGGGCCGGCCATGTAGATGTGGATGTTCCAACGCAGCGGTTCCGGCAGCCAGCCGAAGTAGTTCAGGATGTTGTAGAAGCTGAAAAGCAGCGCCGCGTACATCCCGAAGAGAATCGCCCGGTTGCCGATCCGCGTCGTGAAAAAGCCGAGCATGAAGGGCATCAGCCCCGCTGAGCAGAGCAGCGCCCCGAGGATGTTGCCGAGGTCGTAAACACTTTCGCGCGGAATCTGCGAGATCCCCCATGCGCCGGCGATCATTACGATTCCGGCGACGCCGGAGGCCAGTTTGGCGTTGAGCAGTTCAAAGTGGTCGTTCGCCTTATGGCGGATCAGCCGCAGGCAGTCCACGGTCCAGATGGTCGAAATCGCGTTGATTGAACCGGAAAGCGAACTCATCGCCGCTGCAAGGCACGCCGCGATGATTACGCCGCCGACGCCCGGCCAGATCCGGGTCAGGATGAAGTGAGGAAACACGTCATCCGGCTTCATCCGGGCAACCGCAGCGGAGGGGAATACCTGATAGAAAGCGAAAAGGCAGGTTCCCATGAACAGAAAGAGCAGCCAGGTCGGCACGCACATGAATGCGCATACCAGCGTCGCCTTGCGCGCTTCGCGTACCGTCGGGGCGGCGATGTAACGCTGTACCACCGTCTGATTGCAGGAGAACTCGGAGAGGGCGCTGAAAATTCCGATCAGTCCCATCACCACGATAGTACGTTCGTCGAAACTGAATTCCATCGGACCGAGGCTGAATTTGTCGTACTGCATGCCGATGTCGAAAATCTGGGGAAGGCCGCCGGGCATCTGGAACACCACCGCCAGAATGCAGACCAGCGCGCCTCCGAGCAGGATCAGTGTTTGCACCACGTCGGTCCAGATTACCGCCTCGATGCCGCCGAATACCGTGTAGAAACAGGTGATCACTCCGAAAAGCAGGATTGCCGTTCCTTCGCCGATATGGAGCAGTTCGGAGAGCGGCAGCACCACCAGATAGAGGATCAGCGCCAGCCGCAGCAACTGTCCCAGCATGGAGTAGACCGCCGCGTAGAGCCGGATGCCGGTGCCGTACCGTCCCTCCAGATATTCGTAAGCCGTGGTGATGCGGCTGCGGCGGAAGAACGGGATAAAGAGCCATACCGCGATCAGCGCCACGACCGGCAGTGCGAGATTCGGCGTGAACCAGCGGTAATCCAGCACATACGCGGCGGCGGGCAGCGCCAGGAACGTGATCGAACTGATCGCGTTCCCGACCATTGAGATTCCGAGCGCCCAGCCCGGGATCCGGCGCCCGCCGAGGAAATACGCCTCGGTGTCGCTGTTGCGTTTCATGAAGTAGACGCCCATGCCCGCCATCGCGAGCAAATAGAGGACGACTACACAGAGGTTGGCGATCGTTGCGGTGTTCACTTGCGTTTCCCCTGCATCAGTGCTTGGTCCACTCGCCGACCTTGACCGGCTTGAGCTGGCTGCGGTAGAGATAGTAGACCTTGCCGTCCTCCGCGCCGACGATCAGGTCCTCTTTGCCGTCGCCGTCGAGGTCGGTCGGGAAGAGCGAACTGTTGTGGTTGCCGAAGGCATACCAGTTCCCATCCGGCTTTTTCAGCGCGTACAGGGTGCCGAAGTGCGGCTTCTCATTGGTGCCGGTATTCGGGAAACAGCAGAGCGTGGCGTCGCGGGGCTGTTCCGTCCCCTTCGGCCAGACCTCGCGGTAGGCGTTGGCGAGATGGCCCCACAGGATGTCCCATCTGCCGTCGCCGTCCCAGTCGGTGACGGCGAATTTCGCGCGTCCCCAGAGCTGGTTCACGCCGCTGACCGAAAGCGGTTTGCCGGAGCCGTCGGTCAGGCGCACGATTTCGGCGATCTTCGCAGAACCCTTTTTCTCGGGAATCGCGACCGACAAATAGCCGTTGAAGTCGAGAAAAAGCAACACCGGCATATTTTTATTCGCATAGTTGTATTTTGCCGGAACGATCGCCGGACGGCTGCGCATTGCAGTGACGAGCTTTTGGCCGCGATAGGTGAAAAATTCGGATTTCACCTGATACGGGTCTGCCGCTGCGTGCCGGTAGAGTTTGAGTTCGCCCTTGATATCGTTGGTGATGATGTCGTTGCAGCCGTCGCCGTCCCAGTCGCCGAGTGTCGGCTGCAGATATCCCCACTGCCGTTCGGCGGGGCCCTGGATGGAGCCGGTCAGCCCGGCCCGGTGGCGGACGGGGTTGCCGTTTTCGCGCAAATGCCGCGGAGTGCCGTAGACCAGCGGATCGGCGGTGCCGGGCCAGCAGATCAAATAGCCGGAGGCGTCGCCGGTGATCAGATCCGGGTATTTGTCGCCGTTCCAGTCGCCGCGCGCGGGAGTCACCAGCGATTCGGCCTGCAGGCTGCCGCCCTGCTGCAGGACGGCGGCTTCGGTGAAATCGCCGGGCTTCGTGCCTTTATAGACGGTGATCCGGCCGGTGTTGCCTCCGGCGATCAATTCCTCGCGCCCGTCGCCGTCGATATCGGCGGCGCGCATGCTGCAGATGATGTAGTTGGTCGGCATTTCCGGAGAGGCCAGCAGCGGGTGGGAGTCATAGGCGCGGATTGTGCCGTTTCCCGTTTTGATGCGGACGCAGTAGAGCTTGTCCACGTCGCAGGCGATCGCGAGGAAACGTTCGCCGCCGATGTTCAGCACGGCCGGGGCGGAGGGGAACAGCAGGGCTTTCACCTGAAGCGGGGTTTCGGGATGGTGGGTGCCGTAGAAAATCTGCTGCGGTTTGCCGAAATTCAGTCCGTCGGGAGCGGCCTGGCCGCGCGCCCAGAAGAAGTAGTGGATGCTCTCGCGTCCGAGCCAGTTGCCGGTGATATCGTAGCCGCGTCCGGGACCGGAGTTCCGGTAGCTGCGCCCGTCCCAGATGGGGGTGCGGTCGGGAATGCTGTTCAGGAAGGCGTCGTGCGGCTGGGTGCTGAATACCAGGTCGGGTACGCCGTCGCCGTCGAGGTCGCCGATATCCCAGATGGCGGCGGAGCGGTTGCCGATTTCACCCGGATAGAATTTTCCGCCGACCGTTACCGGCGTTGCGGCGTTGAAAACCGGCGCTCCCGGTTTGCCGCTGTTGCGGTAATAGATCAACTGGCCGCCGAGCGGCGTATTCGCGCCGTAGGCGATCAGGTCGAACAGGCCGTCTTTTCGGAGGATGGTTTTAAACTCGCGCCCGCTGAGGGCGATATCCTCGCCGGAGTCGAAGACCGGGCTGCCGTTTTCAGTACGGTTCAGATTGCGGTGGAGTTTGAGCTGATGCCCGAAGAAATAATGCCCGGTCGGGTCGCTCTGGCCGGAGAGCAGCAGGTCGCGCGTTCCGGGGCCGCTCCACGGCACGACTTCGGCGGTCTGCGTGATCGGGCCGGTGATCGGTTCGACGGCGTCATCGGCGATTTTGAGCTGCGCATAGGCGGGGAGCGCCTTTTCATGCTTCCACGGGATTTGCGAACCGCCCCAGTTCTTATTGAAATCGGCGAACATCTCTTCGCGGCTCAGCGCCTTTTCGATCAGCCGGACCCGGGCGATCTCCCCGTCGAGGCGGCGCTGCAGCGCCATGCCGCGCCCCGCGATCAGCCGGGTGAAGGGTTTCGCCTGTGCCGGACAGCGGTTGGAGGCGGTTTCGATGCCGTCCACAAAGAGGGACATCCGGCTGCCGTTCCAGACGACTCCCAGTTCAAACCAGTGCTTGAGCGGCAGTCGGAGACGGCCGTCGGCGGCTTTTCCCTGCCGGATATCGCCGTGGGCGTAAAGTTCGGCGTAGCTGCCGCGGATGCGCAGTTCCAGTGCGCTCCTGCCGTCGGCGGAATAGAGTGAGGCTACGCCGCCCGGGCTGGTTGCGGTGAATGCCTCTGCCGGGTAAGCATTCAGCCGCAGCCGGATGAGCAGCGTGAACGGGCCGGAAAGCGGCTTTTCAAGCTGGACGATCCTCTCTTTGGCGCCGGTACGGCACTCCAGCATTGTATTCTCTTTTTCAAAGTCGAGGTCTACCGCTCCGGAAAGCGGCAGGCTGCCGAACAGGACAAGCGCCGGAATCAGGCGGGAAAATCCGATTGTCATTCTTTTAGTCTCCTATCTCTTTCAGGCCGAAGTTTCTGCGGGTCCCCGCATTGTAAATCGTCGGATTCGGAACGCCGGTCACGTGCAGGTCGCAGTAGAGGATGTTGGGGCCCCGGTTCCGGTAGTGCCTGCGCCCGGCGCGTCCCATCGGATAACTGGTTCCGTCCGTCGCCACCCAGCCGGTCACGGAAAAACCGCAGCCGTTCAGGTTCTTAGCCGCTACCTGGTCGGCGACCAGCAGCACTTCGCTCGGATTAGCCAGCTGTTTGAAGGGAATCGTATAGGTGCCGATCTGCAGTTTCCCTGCGGAAGTGAGGTCGCCGACCAGGCTCCGGTTGATGCCGTAGTCGAAGGTATAGGACATATCTCCCCACGGCACCAGCACCGTTTTTTCCACATAATGCTCCGTGACCGAGGGGCAGTACCACAGTTTGCTGTGCTTGGTGTTGACGCCGCCGGCAATCAGCATCCGATACCAGTTGTGCAGCGGCGAAGGACCGGTGGAAGGGGTGGGATAACCGGCATAGGCGTCGATATATTGCGCCTGCGCCAGCCCGATCTGCTTGAGGTTGTTGATACAGCTGGAGGCTTTGGCCGTCTCACGCGCCTGGTTCAGCGCGGGCAGCAGCATACCAGCCAGAATTGCTATGATTGCTACCACGACGAGCAGCTCGATAAGGGTGAAACGACATGTTTTCATATTGCGGTTTCTCCTGTTAATTGGGGTTGACTGTTGCGGGCGAATGCCTGTACGCCGGTGTGAAAGGCGCGCAACTGGATCATCTGATCCCGATCCAGTTCGTCGCAGGCGACGCGGCAGAAATCAGTCAGCGGTACGCCGCATTCGCGCAGGAACAGTTTGGCCGAGCGCGGGTATTTGAATTCGACGTGACGCTGGACCAGATTGAAAAACTGCTGCAGCTCCCGCGCCCGTGCCGTATCGGAACGGAAGCAGGCCGCCTGCTCCGCCAGCAATCCCGGATAGAAATTCGCTGAAGTGCCGCTGTATCCGGCGGCTCCGAGCTGCAGCGATTCGAGGCAGGTGGTCAGGTGGGCGTTATAGAGCTTGAGCGGGGTTCCGGTGCACGCTGCGAGCTTGGCCGCGATGACGGCGGCGTCGCAGCAGGTGTCTTTCAGGAACGCGAGCCGCTCTCCCGCCAGCCGCGCGAGTTCGCCGAGCAGCGCGGGGGAAATCAGCCGGTGGTACGGATGGGGGCATTCATACAGCCAGAACCGGATGCCGGCAGTGCGGCCGAGCAGCGTTTCAAACGCGCGGCGGAATCCGGCTTCATCCGCCGTCTCCGGCACGAGCTGGCAGGCCGGAATCACCACCGCGTCCACGCCGGTGGCGGCCATGTCGAAGACCGACTGCATTTTTTCCGCCTCGCTGTTGCCGAGAAAGGCGGAAGCCACCACCGGAACCCGTCCGGCGGAAACCGCGACCGCTTCACGTGCCAGCGTCAGCCGTTCTTCCGGGGTCAGTTCATACAGTTCGCTGCTCATGCAGACCGCGAACAATCCGGCCACGCCGTTGCCGATATAATATTCCAGCAGGGCGCGGTAGGCGGTCATGTCGAGTCCGCCGTCCTCCCGGAACGGAGTCAGCACTACCGGCCAGACTCCATCTTTGAATACAGGTTTCATCACAAATTTTCTCCCGTCGGTTTGATCTGTTTATATTATGACATGAAAACGCCCGGCAGGCAAGGGGAGTTGGTTTGCAATATTTTTTATGATTTTGCAATTTCTTTCATTGTTTATCTGAAATAGCCTGTTTGAAATGGAAAAACAATTTTTTTTGCAAAAACAAATTGCAATTTCCGCAAACATCATCTATACTGGAAACCGGAATCACGCAGGGAAAGGGAATGACCGGTTTCAGTGAAGTCAAATACAGAGTCAGGCAGGCGGCGGGAAAGGTGGATGATCCGTCGAGCTACCTGTCCGGCCGCCGCGGCGGTATGCCGGAGGAACCGGACAACATTCTGCTGTTCCGGCGCTGCCGGGAGCGGAAGATCAATGCCGTGACCGAGCCGGACAAGCTCTATCACCGCCGTTATGTGCTGACCGTGAATCTCGCGGCGGAGGGGTTGATCTGTGTGAATGAGAAATCGTTTCCGCTGCCGGTGGATTATGCGGCTCTGGTCTATCCGTATCAGTCGCATCACTATCTGGTGGATCAGAACAACTTTTTCTGGCTGGTGATCACGTTTGAACTGCATCAGGGGGCGCGGATTCCGAACCTGATGTACCGCAGCTCCGGGCTGGAGGAAATCCACTGGCGGCTGATCGAACGGATGCTGCAGCTTTACCTTGCGCCGCCGGAGTCGGAACACGGCGTTTCCGCGCGGCTGCTGCAGCGTTATCTGGGCAGCTTCCTGCTGGAGCTGAGCGGATGTACGGAGCGCATCGACGCTGACCGCCATTTGAGCGCGGACAATGCGAGGCTCCGGCTGTTTGAGGAGATCAACGGATATATTTTCCAGAAACTTTCCGATCCGGGGCTGTCGGTCGAGGAAATTGCGCGGCGGCATGAGATTTCGCCGGTGTTTCTGTACCGTTTGTTCAACAATATGGCCGGATGCAATCCGGGCGAATACATCCGCTGCATCCGCATCCGGCAGGCGGTGAAACTGCTGGAGAGCCGTGAGCTGCTGGTGTCGGAGGTGGCGGACCGGACCGGCTTTTCATCGCTGCCGGTTTTCAGCCGTTGTTTCCGTCGGGTAACCGGTGTTTCTCCAAGCGAGTACCTGCACGAAGCTCGGCGTGGGGAAAGCCGCGGAGATTGAACAACTGTTCTGCTCCCGGTTCCGCATTGCCGGGCGCCTTTATGGAACCTCTCTGACTAGGTTAGTTTGGATGGCGAAGTTTTATTTTCGATTTATTTCGCTTTTTTATACTGATTGCTCTTGACAAGGTCAATTGTTTTTGTCATAATATTAGTGTAAGGAAGCTCAAGGAAAAACGATGGCGGATAAAATCACAGAGGTCAGGGAGCATATCCTCGGCGGTTTGGAGTCCGGAGAACTGGCGGGCGGCGACAAGCTGCCGGGCGCCCGGGAATTCTCCGAACGGATCGGGGTGTCGCTGGCAATCGTGCAGAGCGCGTTCACGTCGCTGGTCCGGGAAGGGATTCTCGAAAGCGTTTCGCGCAGCGGCACCTTTGTCCGGCACGACTGGCGGGAACGGATTCTGCCCGGCAGCTTCGTATCCTTCCGCCGCTTCTGGCCGAACCTGATCGGGGAGTTCCGGGAGGCGATTCCCGGAATCGAACCTCTGAACAGTTTTGAAAAGGGGATGTTCGAGGTCCGCGCCACTCTCGACGTGCAGCAGAACCGGGACGAATATCTCGATCTTGCCGGACTGTTCGATGCGGAATATCCGGAAAAGGGTTGTTTTTTTGAGGCCCCCTTCAAAAACTTCCGCACCGTCGACGGCAGGCTGTTCGGGATTCCGCTGATCTTCTCGCCGCGCGTATTCTGCTATAACCCGGAACTGCTGGCCCGTCTGGGTTGCCCGGAGCCGCACTCCGGCTGGAATTTCGACGAATTTCTTGACGATGTCCGCATCCTGCGCAGGTCGCTTCCTCCGAACCGGATTTTCAACTGGAGCAACTATTCATTCTTCTGGATCAATTTTATTTTCCGGGCGGGAGGAAGCATCATCGATGGCGGCAAGGTCATGATAGATCATCCGCGCACTCTCGCCGGAATCTTCTGCGTCAAAGCGCTTTACGAGGCGCTGGGCGTCAGGGAGCTGAAGGTGGGCTGGGATTATGCGGAACATTTCAATGCGGGAGAGTGCGCTTTTCTGTTCGCCGCCCGCGAGGAAGTCGATTTCAACGCCCGCTGCCGGTGGAAGAACGTGCCGATGCCGCTGATTCCGGGCGGGGCGGACCTGACCGCTCAGGCTACCGATCTGCTCTGCATCCGCCGCCATAACGGGGATATCGAGCTGGCCGGAAAGATGGTCAGAACCATGCTTTCGGAAACGTTTCAGGATCGGCTCGGGGAACTCCGTTACGGGATTCCGATCCGTAAAACTTCGGCGATCAACAGCTTTGACGCGAATGACCCGCGCGATCTGCTGTTCCTGTCGGAGATGACCAAGATTTCCGCCGGATACAACATCGATTCCCCGGAAATCAGCAACCTGATCAGCAACGGGGTCTGCGAGATTCTCTATAATGGAGCCGATCCGATCGAAGTGACCACGGAACTTGGGAATGTGTTGCGTTCCGTGTTGCGCCTCAGAGCCTTTACGCCGAAAGCAGTCAGGAAGAATTTGCAGGATAAGGAAAGAGAGGTGGTGTGCGCCGGAGCCGCCGGAGAATTTTCCGCGGTGTAAGGTCGATTTCGCATAATGCCCAGCATGTTAAGCGGGCGGCAAGGTAACCGCTGCCGGGTACGGCGGCAAGGTGCCGCTGCCGAGTGCGCACGCCAATACCCCTGCGGGGGGCGTGCGGCATCTAGAACAGGCGAGCCTTGGTTGGTCGGCAAAGCTATTTATACAGTACAATAAGGCCGAATCGCTATTTTTGCGGTGATAGGTAATACCACGCCGCCTTTTACGCGGCGCACAACAAGCGCGGTCAGCGCCGCGAACGAATGTGAGGG
>ENA-UOJS01002400-UOJS01002400.1-human-gut-metagenome-genome-assembly--contig:-C74-NODE-2400-length-12869-cov-13.095911_pt1 | contig 12869 bp, 10 predicted proteins | sample MGYA00242355_ERZ723902 | MGnify/ENA metagenome assembly ERZ723902 | reverse complement strand
ATTTCTGCTTTCGCACATCCATCGTTTATCGGTCTGCAAAGAAGATTTCTCGCTTTCGCTCGAAATGACGATACGAGAGAGTGACTCGTCACCCTGCGCCCCTAATCCCTAGACACGGGTCACTCATCCCTGCTTTCAAACCTTTGGGGATATCCCTTTTCCCGTATCGTCATCCCGAGCGCAGCCGAGGGATCTTTCTTGCACTGCGGTTAGTATCACGTAGGCACAGGCAGGGAAACGACGACTTGGCGCTACGTATTTCTGCTTTCACACATGCATTGTTTATCGGTCTGCAAGGAAGATTTCTCGCTTTGCTCGAAATGACGATACGGGAGTCTGATGTCTTCTAGTTTTTTAGGCACCAGTCGTTCGAGACACCTAATCCCTAGCTACCAGTCACTAGACACTAGTCCCTAATCCCTGCTTTCAAACTTTTGGGGCTATCCTTTTCCCGTATCGTCATCCCGAGCGCAGCCGAGGGATCTTTCTTGCACTGCGGTCAGTATCACATAGCACTGGCAGGGAAACGGCGTCTTGGTGCCACGTATTTCTGCGTTCACACATGCATCGTTTATCGGTCTGCAAGGAAGATTTCTCGCTTCGCTCGAAATGACGATACGAGAGTCCCCCCTAGAGAAACACTGATTAAATCGTTGTCAGATTTCATTCTTGGATTTTTATACAGAGCAAGGAATCATCTGACGCGAATAGCGAGCTATTTAAGGAGGATGATGACGAAGCTATGTATAAAAATCCATATGAAATTCGACTCTGCGATTGAATCAGCGTTTCCCTAGTATTGCGTTTTCTAAACAACTGGCATTTAAGTCAACATCCAAATCAAGTTAGGAGTGAGGAGTGAAGGTACGGCGCATAAAATGAGGAAGCGCCGCGGAGGTTTGAAAACTAGCGGCTTTCTCGTATCGCAAACCTAATCCCTAGCTACTAATCCCTAGCTACCAGTCACCAGCCACTACTCGTTTTGTTCCGCCAGCGCCTTCACGAGATGATATACCTCCGCAAAGGGCAGGTGGTTTTTTTCTGCGATGGCCTTCACCGATTCATACTCGGGGTAGAAGCGTCTCTCCCCGGGGAGGGCGACTTCCTTCACCTCCGCGATTCCGAAGGGCGTTTCCACCTGCCTCTGGTTGCGGTGAAGGATGGAGCGCATGACGCTCGGAAATTCGCGGATACCGATGGTCGTCGTTTCTTTGAAGATGATGTCTTCGATTTCTTCCATCTTGCTCTTCTTACAGATCACGGTGAGCTCCCACGCGGGACGGTTCTTCTTCATGTAGACCGGACTGTAATGGACGTCGAGCGCGCCCGCCTGCATGAGGCGGTCGATGGTATAGCCGAGTGCTTCGCCGGTGCTGTCGTCGATGTCGGTCTCGAGCTTCACGATCTCATCCTTGCCCTCTTCCATGGCATTCCCTTCGATGAGGTATGCGCGAAGGATATTCGTGCGCTCGGTGTAGGCTCTCTTGCCTGCGCCAAGGCCTGTGCGCACGATGCGGAAGGCTTTCGGCAGCTGGTGCGTCGTGCAGATGGCCGCCGCGATGGCTGCGCCGGTCGGTGTGACGTATTCCCCCTTCGCCTCCATGATGGTGAGCGGCATATCGTAGGCTTCGATGATATTCATGGTCGCCGGGACGGGGACGGGCAGCACGCCGTGCTGGCAGCGGACGGTGCCTCTGCCCTCGGTGAGGCAGGGGATGATGACATCCGTGATCCCCAGGCTGTCAAAGGTGACCGCCGCGGCAATGATGTCAACGATGGAGTCGATGGCGCCGACTTCATGGAAATGCACCTCTTCCAGCGGCATGTGATGGGCGAGAGACTCTGCTTCTGCTACGATGTGGAACATCTTGCCCGCCAGTGCTTTCGCGGAGTCTGTCATGTCTGTCGCGTCGATGATGTCTAAGATCTCTGCCAGATGGCGTCCGTGGTGGTGATGCTCATGGTGATGATGAGACTCTTCGCCTCCGTGTCCATGGCAATGATGTGCTTCCTCGTCCTCATGACAATGGCAGTGATGCGCTTCCTCGTCCTCGTGACAGTGGCAATGATGTGCTTCTTCTTCCTCGTGACAGTGGCAGTGATGTGCTTCCTCGTCCTCGTGGCAATGGCAGTGATGCGCTTCCTCCTGCGGAGCTGCCGAGCTGACCGGCGCCGGGCCATAGAGGTAGGCCATATCATGGTCATGATTCTCATGGGCTGCATCCAGAATGACATTGAAATCACAGCACGCAATGCCGGATTTCTTGACGCTGGAGATCTCCACCATGAAACCGTCCGCGGGGATGGAATTCAGCGCGCGTTCCAGTGCCTCCGGGTCTGCACCGAGGTCGATCATCGCTGCAACGAACATATCTCCGCTGATGCCGGAGGAAGTTTCAAGGTATAATGTTTTTCCCATATGGTTTCTCCTTGTTGGTTGTTGATTATTGGTTGGAATCAGGAGTGACTGGTGACTGGATTCTAGTGGCTAGGGATTAGGAGCTTCGAATGACTGGTGACTTGAATACGACTTTTGGGCATCGCCCCGTTTCGTCATCCTGAGCGGCGAGAAACGTCGCACTTGAGATAACGAATGCCAGAACAGCTGCGACCTGAGCCGAAGGATCTCGGCGAAGCCGCCACCTTCATTCCTCATTCCTCATTCCTAATTATGGCACGTAATCATAACAAGAAATATGGCGATATGGTTACTTTCAAATCCGTCCCATTTCCGCCAATCGGTTGATCTGTGTCGCGACATAGCCGGCGCCGAAGCCATTGTCGATATTGACCGTGACGATGCCGTTCGCGCAGGAATTGATCATCGTCAAGAGCGCCGAAAGGCCGTGGAAGCTGGCGCCGTAGCCCACCGACGTCGGCACCGCGATGACGGGATTCTTCACAAGCCCGCCGATGACCGAGGCGAGCGCCCCTTCCATGCCTGCCACCGCGATGACACAGTTCGCACGGCGCACGATCGCCTCCTTCGAAAGGATGCGGTGGATGCCGCTGACGCCCACATCATAGACACGTTCGACATGCGTCCCGAAGTACTCTGCCGTCTGTGCCGCTTCCTCTGCGACGGAAATATCTGCCGTGCCGCCCGTGCAGATGGCCACGCAGCCGATGTGCTCCTTCTCCTTTTCCAGCTTCAGGATATGCGACACCGGGTCATAGGAGATCTCCGGCAGGAATTCCTTCACGATCTCATACTGGTGGGGAGAGGCGCGGGTGCCAAAGACTTCCCCCTCCACCTCATAGAGCCTTCGGAAGATCTGTCCGATGAATTCGTCAGATTTCCCTTGGCAGTAGATCACTTCTGCAAAGCCGGAACGCTTCTTCCGATCCGTATCGAGCTTGGCAAATCCCATTTCCTCATAGGATCGCTCCGCCGGATTCTCACGGATGAGCGCCTCTGCCGCAGAGAGCGACAGCGCGCCGGACTTCACTTGGGTCAATATTTCTTGAATACTCATATATGTGTCCTTTGGTTGATTGGTTGTTGGTTTAGGTTCAAAGTTCAGGGTTAGTCCACGGAGCGTGCTGCCCTTTGATTGCGTTTGAAAGTTTCGCTTGAATGAGAAATTAGAAATGAGAAATGCGAAATGGTAGTGCGGCGCATAAAAATATGGAAGCGCCACGGAGTATAAATAGTGGCGATGCCCGAAAGTAATATTCAAGTCACCAGTCACTAGTTACTCGAGGCTCCTAATCCCTAGTCACTAGTCACTAGCCACCAGTCCCTATTTCCCATCCATCGATCCCGAGCGGAACCCTTCCAGGTCCATGGTCACGTAGCGGAAGCCGAGCGCATGAAAGCGCACGATGACTGCCTCACGATTTTCCACGAGCTTTGGGAGCTGAGCGGGGAGCACCTCGATGCGGGCGATATCTCCATGGCAGCGCACGCGAAACTGCAAAAAGCCCAGATCGAAAAGCAGCTGCTCAGCCGCTTCGACCGCGCGGAGCTTCTCCTCCGTGATCTTCGTGCCATAGGGGAAACGGGTCGCCAGACACGCAAAGGATGGCTTATTCCATGTGGGAAGTCCTTCCTTCTCTGACAGGATGCGGATCTCCTCCTTCGTAAGCGCCGCCTCCTTCAAAGGGCTCACGACACCCAGCTCGGCAAGCGCTTTCAGACCGGGGCGATAGCCCTTCGTATCACTGAAATTTGTCCCGTCGATGATATAAGCGATCTGATGCTCCTTCGCCAGCTCGCCAAGAGACGAGAAGAGATAGGTCTTGCACCAGTAGCAGCGATCCTTCGGATTGTCAGCAAAGCCCGGCGCAGCGAACTGGTCCCTTTCCACGATCACCTGCCGGATGCCGCGGGATGTGCAGAAATCCTTCGCCTCTTCGATCTCACGCGCGGGGACGGAATTCAGTTTCATCGTCACCGCGACAGCCTTATCACCGAGCACCTTGCAGGCCTCATGAAGAAGAAAGGTCGAGTCCACACCGCTGGAAAAAGCGACGGCGGCCGAGCCAAGTGTTTTCAAATGTGCTTCAAGCGTTTTCTGCTTGAGAAGAATGCTTTCATGGATCATAGGAGAGTCTCCTTTGTTAGGGTTTAAGGTTCAGGGTTCAGGGTTAGCCCGTGGGACGTGCTGCCCTTTGATTGTGGGTGAAAGCCTCGCGCGCTCTCTAGTGAGGAGTTAGGAGTTAGGAGTGGTGGTGCGGCACATAAAAATAGGGAAGCGCCGCGAGTATATATGGGGCGATGCCCGAAGGTGGCATTTAAGTCACTAGTCACTAGCCACCAGCCACTAATCCCTAGCTACTAGAATCCAGTCACCCCAAAATATACTTCTTTCGCGTCTTGAAAAGCAGGACAGAAAGTCCGACGGCCGTGACGAACCAGCTCAGCGGATACACCGTCATAAGGCAGTCAAAGCTGGGGATGGCAGGAAATACGGTCCCCATGTAAAGGATACGGAAGCCGCAGATCCCGACGATCGTGATGAGCGCCGGAGAAAGTGAATTGCCAAAGCCACGGAGATAGGCGGAGATCATTTCGATGGCCAGATTCAAAGGCTCCGCCAGAATGATATAGCCCATGCGGGTGACGCCATAGCTGATGACCATCACATCGCTGGTAAAAAGCGCAAGCAGTGATGGTGAAAAATACAGGATGGGCGCTCCGATGATGACGCAGACGACCAGATTCTGCAAGGTGGTGATGACCCCAACGCGGCGGCAGCGCGCCATGTCGCCGGCCCCGTAGTTCTGCCCGACGAATGTCGTACATGCCTGCCCGAACGCATTGACAAAGATATAGCAAAGAATATCCAGATTGAACGCCGCCGCCGTTGCCGCCATGACATCCGCGCCAAGGCTGTTGATTGCCGACTGGATCACGATGTTCGACAGACAGAAGACCGCCGCCTGCAACCCGGCCGGTGTGCCGATGCGAAGGATCTCCCGTAAAATATACAGATCAAAGAATGATGCCCTGCATTCCAGATGGATCACATGCGTGCTGCGAAGCAGGATCGTCACCAGCATGGCGGAAGAAAGAAGCGTCGCACATGTCGTAGAGATCGCCACAGCTGCCACGCCCTGATGAAAAAACGCCACCAGCGTGTAGCTGATGATGACCTTGATGACCCCTGCCACCGCCAGACAGAAGAGGGGCGTCTTCGTATCTCCCTGACTTCGGAAAATGGCAGACGCAAAATTATAGACCAGGATCCCCGGCAGAGCCAGGAAAAAAATGCGCAGATACTCTGCGGAGAGCGGCATGAGCGCATCCGGCACCTGAAGCAGCGAGAGCAGAGGCTCTGCGACAGCTTCGCTCAGACAGGTCATCACGATTCCTGCGGCAAGCGCAAAGGCAAGCGTCGAAAAGACCGCCCGATGGATCCCCTCCCGATTTTTCTTCCCTGTCATTTGGGAAATCACGACATTCGCCCCGATCGAAATACCGATGAAAAATGTCACGATGAAGCCGATGATGGGCGTATTGCTCCCAACAGCCGCCATCGCTTCCTTCCCGACAAACTGCCCCATGATGATGGTGTCGATGGTATTGAACACCTGCTGCAGCATGCCCGTCAGTGCCAGGAGCAGCGCAAAACGGATCGTTTTCCTTCCGATCGGTCCATGCGTCATATCTATTTTTTTCATATATACCTCTTACCCGACAGGCGAAGGGCAGCGATCGGGGGGAAAGGGAAATCATCTCTGCGCCCCGAAGCCGCCGGATGGCCTGCTACATATATTTCTTATTATATCATTCCTGACAACCTGCCTTGCAAGCGCGCCGCCTCTTGCCAAGACCGGCCATTGGCTCTATGATATAGAGGAATACAAATGTATGCAAATACCTTCTGGCTATCGGAAGGCATGCCTAAATAGTGACTAGTGACTGGGACTGGATTCTAGTAGCTAGGGACTAGTGGCTAGGGATTAGGAGTGGCTTGGAGACATCCGACTCCCGTATCGTCATTTCGAGCGAAGCCCTCAAATCTTTGCCATTCGCATGCAAGTGGTCGATGTCAGGAGCCCCCAAACGGGAAGCCTGTTATCTCAATAACCTTCGGGCATCGCCCCCTTTACAAAAATCGACACGAAGCGTCGCTCCGCCTAAGCCTTCCCCTCGAGGGGAAGGCTGGCGATACGGGGGAAACCTGCCATCGCAAACTTTCGGGCATCGCCCCGTTTCGTCATCCTGAGCGGCGAGAAACGTCGTATGTGAGATAACGAATGCCAGAACAGCTGCGACCTGAGTCGAAGGATCTAGGCGAAGCCGCCACCACGATCCTGAAGTTTGAAAGCAGACTATTCTTATTCCCTATTTATGAAGCCTCATAGGTTAAACGGGTTCTGAAGGTTCAAAAGGTTCACAGGTTTCTCATCTTTCGTAAATACCATATATTCTAAAACTCTGCGGCGCATTTCGTCATCCTGAGCCCTGCGCCCTGGGTCCTGAACCCTGAACCCCGAACCCTGAACCCTTGTCCCTTTATTGATTTCCTCTAAGGAGGCATCGCTTATGGATCTATTCGGACACGAAGACCCGGAAGAATATATCGTCCGCCGCAGGCAGGAGATGGAGCGCCCCACCGGCTTTGCCACGCATGAAGCGCTGAAGGAAGCCATCACCTCCTGCAGTCGCTGCCCGCTTCGCCGCGAAGGCGGTCTTGGCCCCGTGCTCTCCACCGGCCCTGCGGATGCCCCGCTCATGATCGTCGGCGAAGGCCCGGGGGGTGTCGAGGATGACTACGGCGGCCCTCTGATCGGCCCCTCCGGGCAGCTGCTGGACAAGGCGCTCGCCTCCGTCGGCATCACCCGCGACCATGTCTACGTGACAAACATCGTAAAATGCCGTCCGCGCGGCAACCGCACTCCCACCATGGACGAAGGGCATTTCTGCGGAAGCATCTGGCTTTTGCAGGAGATCGCACTCGCACGCCCTGCCGTCATCATCGGTCTTGGCAAAGTCGCGCTCCGCTTCTTCCTAGGCCGCGAAGCCGGCATCATCCGCTCCCGCGGTCACTGGATCGATTTCCATGGCATCCCCGTCATGCCGACCTTCCATCCCGCTTACCTTCTCCGCCAGAGCGGCCGCGCACTGGTCGATGCGAAATGGCAGGTCTACTACGACCTCAAAGCCGCCAAGGAACGCGCCGCCGCCCTCCGCCCGGACTGGGTATGGCAAAGCGACACCCCGCCGGATCTTCTCGCCGCGCTCGCCGGGGAAAGAGCGAAACGGCATGGGGGAGAGTGACTAGTGACTGGTGACTAGTGACTGGTGACTGGTGACTAGTAACTTGGGATTGGTAGCTGGGGATTAGGGGCTCCATTTCCCTGTACTACGCTCTCCTTCCACTGGAGAGGCGGGGCAGTCGCTATTCGCCGGCCTTCGAGTATCACCTCATATAAAGGAAACGCTGATTAAATCGCAGAGTCAGATTTTACAAGAATTTTTATACATAGCTTCGTCATAACCCTCCTTAAATAGCTCGCTATTCGCGTCAGGTTATTCCTTGCTATCCATAAAAATTCAAGAGTAAAATCTGACAACGATTGAATCAGTGTTTCCTAAAATCCGCGCGTAGCACCGCCACCTTCATTTTTCACGCCTACCAATGATTTCTCCACGAAAGGACTTTTATGAATACCATTCTCACCCTTCTCATCGGCCTTGCCATCGCCGGCTGGTTCCTCTACTGCCTCTACCGCATGCTGCGCGGCGCGCGCGGCAGGGACTGCGCCAGCTGTCACCTCGCCGGCGGCTTCGACTACAAAAGCAGTGCGCCTGTCAAGCCCGCTAACATGAAGCGCAAAGAGATCGTCACTGACACCGGCCATCTCATCATCGTCGACGAAGAAGCGGCGAAGAGACGCCGCGAACGGATCCGGAGGATGATGGAGCAACCAAAGGATGAGAAACGCAGCTGATAGAAGACGATACGGAAAAGCGGCACACTCCCTCCTTCCCATGGAAGGAGGTGCCCCGAAGGGGCGGAGGTTGGCTTCCTAAGCGGGATGAAAAAATGGGAAACAGCCCTGCTCTCGTTTCGTCATCCCGAGCACAGCCGAGGGATCTTTTTCGTTTGCCGTTTTCTTTTTCCTGTGTACATACATCTGCATGAAACACCGTGCTTCCAAGTCGTTGGGAGTGCGGTGTTTCCCGTGCCCCCTCTCCTCACATTGCTTACCGGACCGCAAACGAAAAAGATTTCTCGCTTCCGCTCGAAATGACGATGCGGGAAGGCGGCACACTCCCTCCTTCCCATGGAAGGAGATGCCCCGAAGGGGCGGAAGTTGGCTCACTCCCTAAGCGGGATGAAAAAATGGGAGGCGCCCCTTATCGGACATGGCGGCAAAGCCGCCACTTTTTCCCACAAAAAAACAAGCCATCTTTTACCACGAAAAGATGGCTTGTTTTTTTACAGTTTTACAATGTCCGTCCCATATCGACGGCCATCTGCTTATCTCTTTCCGGCGAACGGCCAGCTATGGTGAGATAGCCGCCGATCATCGCGCCATTGAGCCCCGCCGAGAGGGCAAAGGCCTGCATGTCGCGGAGCGAATTTTCACGTCCCGCGCATACGCGCATGATGGCGTGAGGCAGGATAAAGCGGTACATGGCGAACATCCGAAGAATCTCGATCGGCTTCGGAGGCTTATTCTTACCAAAGGGCGTTCCCGGGATGGGATTGAAAATATTGAGCGGCACAGAGGTGACGTGATGCTCACGAAGAGCAAAGGCCATGTCTATCCGATCTTCCTCCGTTTCCCCCAGCCCGAAGATACCGCCGGAGCAGACCTCCAGACCCGCCTGCTGGATGCGGCGGATGTGCGCTTCCTTTTCCTCATACGTGTGTGTGGTGCAGATGGCGGGGAAATGGCGCTTCGCCGTTTCCAGATTGCAGTGGATGCGCTGGCAGCCTGCCGCCTTCAGCGTCTTCAGCTGCTCTTCGGTCAGAAGTCCGAGCGAGCAGCAGACGGAGAGCTTCGTCTCTTTGCTGATCCGCTTCACCGCTTCTACGATGGAAGCAAACTGCACGGGATCGCTCTGCCCGCGGCCGGAGGTGACGATGCCGAAGCGTTCTGCGCCATAGGCCTCTGCCTGTTTGGCTTCGCGGAGCAGATCCTCCGGGCTTCTTAGCGGATACTCCTTGACGCCGGTGTGATACCAGCCCGACTGCGCGCAGAACTTGCAATTCTCCGTACAGCGTCCGCTTCTGGCATTCACATCGCTGCAAAAGCGCATCTGATCGCCGCAGAAGGTCTTCCGGATCTTGTCTGCTGCCGCCATAAGGAAGAAAGGCTCCTCCTTTCCGGCCGCAAAGAGCGTCTCTGCCTCCTCTCTGGAGATCTCTCTCCCTGCGAGGACCTGATCCATACACTGCGTGATGGTTGCTATATGTTCATCCATGATTTTCCTCACCATTTTCTTTCAGGAAAACACCGATTCGGTCTAAGGAAACACTGATTAAATCGTTGTCAGATTTCATTCTTGGATTTTTATACAGAGCGAGGAATCATCTGACGCGAATAGCGAGCTATTTAAGAAAGATGATGACGAAGCTATGTATAAAAATCCATGTGAAATCCGACTCTGCGATTTAATCAGCGTTTCCTTAACCCTTGCATGATCCCGCAAAAAGCAGGCGGAAGGTGTGAAGGTGACAGCCTCACCCCTCAACGCATGATACCGGCGGTGCGGATCAGCGTCCTCGCTTCCTCTTCTGTGATCGCTCCGCCATTCAAAACCTTTTCCGTCCACTTCAAGATCTGTCCGCAGCTGCTTTCCATTGTAAAACACTCCTTTTTTTAATCCTCCGGCCGCATGGCCGGGTCTTGCCTTTGTCATACCTTACGTGTCATACGTAATAGAACTATTTGTGTTTGACAATGGGAATATTTCTATGCATTTGTGCTGGTTATTGTAAAATCGGGACTGGAAATCAGACGTCTGATGTCTGATTTCCAGTCCCGAGTCACTCTCAAAGCTTCGGTGTCGTCATGGAACGTCCGAGATCCTCCGTCATGCGGATATCCTCCTTCGGGTCGCGGCCGCCTGTCGTCAGATAGCCGCCCACCATGATGCCGTTCAGCCCGCCTGTCAGCGCATACGCCTGCAGGCTTCGCAGGTTCACCTCACGGCCGCCTGCGGTGCGGATCAGCGCCTTCGGCAGGACGAAACGGAACATCGCAAACGTGCGGAGCACCTCCAGCGGCGGCAGACGCTTATTCGTATAGAAAGGCGTCCCCTTCACCGGATTCAGGATATTCAGCGGTACCGAGTCGATATGCATCTCCTTCAGGTGGAAGGCCATCTCCACCCGCTGATCCAGAGACTCCCCGAGCCCGATGATCCCGCCGGAGCACACGCGGATCCCTGCCGACTGTGCGGTATGGATGATATCTTCCTTATCCTCCATCGTATGCGTCGAGCAGATCTCCGGGAAATAGGAAGGCGACGTCTCGATATTGCAGTGGATGCGCGTGATGCCCGCCTCTTTCAGCTGGAGTGCCTGCTCCTTGGAGATCAACCCCAGCGAGCAGCACACCTCGATGCCCACCTGTTCTCTGATCTTCTTCACGATATCGATGATCTCATCGAACTCATTCGGATTATCCTGGTTACGGCCGGAAGTCACCAAAGAGAAACGGACAGCCCCTGCTTCCTTCGCCTTCTTCGCTGCCGCAAGGATCTCCTCCTCCGGCAGAAGACGGTACACCTTTGCGCCCGTGTGATACCAGCCCGACTGCGCGCAGAACTTGCAATTTTCCTGGCAATGCCCGCTTCTTGCATTGATGATCGCGCAGAAATCCACCGCATTCCCATTGAACTTCTGACGAATCTTATCGGCCATCGCAAGCAGCAGCATGGTATCCTCATCCTTCGTGCGGATGAGACTCTTCGCTTCCTCCTGCGTGATCTCATCCCCATCCATGACCTTCTCCGCCAATCTGATGATCTCTGCACAAGCACTTTCCATGATGATTCTCCCTTTCCTTCATTCCTTCGGGCCACTCGCCCCTTTGAATTGTTACCTTGTAGGTAAGTATAGAATAAACAATCGAATGTGTCAATCAAGAAAATAATTGCAGTTGACAATAAAGAGAGAAAAGCGGAGAGGTGCGCGGCATATGTGGGGGAAGCGCGAGTCCCTGACCGCGAATGACAACGATTGAATCAGTGCTTCCTTAAAATCATTCGCGCCCCTTCCTCTGGAAGGGGCAGACGAGCGAAGCGAGGCGGGGTTGGCTTCCCTGAATGTGGGAGCACCGTTTCACGCGACCAACCTCCGCCCCTTCGTGGCACCTCCTTCCAAAGGAAGGAGGGAGAAAAAAGGCGCTGCGTGTATCGTCATAGGTATATTTGCGGCGAAGCCGACGCCTTCTCTGCTATATCCGCTGCCCCTGACCCCGCCCCTACCATTTCTTTTCCAGAGGAAAGCGGAGAGGTACACGGCACATGTGGGAAAAGCGTGAGTCCCTGACCGCAAATGACAACGATTGAATCAGTGTTTCCTTAAAAATCATTCGCGTCCCTTCCTTTGGAAGGGGCAGCCGAGTGAAGCGAGGCGGGGTTGGCTTCCCTGAATGTGGGAGTACCGTTTCACGCGACCAACCTCCGCCCCTTCGGGGCACCTCCTTCCAAAGGAAGGAGGGAGAAAAAAAGGTGCTAATGTCTTCCGATCTCCCAGTCTCTTAGTCTCTTAAGCTCCCAGTCATCCCATACACCACAAAACCCCTGACCGGAAAATTTCCGATCAGGGGCTTTCTATGCGATCGCATCAGCGTCTCTCGAAAGACCTTAGTCGATCGTGATCTGACGCGATGGTTCTGCCTTCTTTTCTTCTTCCTTCGGCAGTGTGATGGTCAGGATGCCATCCTTCAGCGCCGCTTTGATGCCTTCCTCCTTGATGCCTTTCACCGTGAACTGACGGCTGAAGGAGACAGAAGCACGTTCGCGGCGGATGTAGTGATGCTCTGTATCATCGGCATCCTTCTTGTCTTCCTTCTTTGCGCCCAGAGACAGGATCCCATTCTCATAAGAAATATGGATCTCTTCCTTCTTGAACCCCGGCATATCGCAAGTGATCTCGTAATGATCCTTCTTATCTTCAATATCGACCTTCGGGACAGCGGTGTAATCCTGATACACCGTCGGCATATCATCATCAAAGAAGTGATCCAGAACCGTATTGCCAAACAGACCATCAAATGGAATCAAACTACGCATATCAAAGACCTCTTTCTTTTTATAATTTTCTTCAGGAACCCTTTCGGTTCTCCCTTGAACAACTATAGTATAGCACTTTTAGCACTCATGTCAATAGAGTGCTAAAATATTGTAAGTGTCAAGTTTTCCTCGGTAATTCATTTGACTGTCGATAATTACTATC
>ENA-UOJS01002397-UOJS01002397.1-human-gut-metagenome-genome-assembly--contig:-C74-NODE-2397-length-12874-cov-5.639910_pt1 | contig 12874 bp, 12 predicted proteins | sample MGYA00242355_ERZ723902 | MGnify/ENA metagenome assembly ERZ723902 | reverse complement strand
GGCATTGGCCGAACCTTCCAGAATATCCGCCTGTTTACGGATATGACCGTTCTGGACAACGTCAAGGTCGGTCTGCACAATTCCATGAGGTGTTCCTTCTTCTCAAGCGTTTTGCATCTGCCCGGCTACTTCAAGGCCGAGAAGCGCGCCAATGAGAAGGCTATGGAGCTGCTGGATTTCATGGGGCTTGCGGAACATGCCAATGAGAAGGCAGGAAGCCTGCCCTACGGCGTCCAGCGCCGTCTGGAGATCGTCCGGGCGCTGGCGACCAATCCTTCCGTGATTCTGCTGGATGAGCCTGCCGCCGGTATGAACCCCAGTGAGACAACCGAACTGATGCATCAGATACGGCGGATTCGGGATACCTTCCACGTTGCCATTTTCCTGATCGAGCACGACATGAATCTGGTTATGAACGTGTGCGAGGCCATCGCCGTGGTGAATTACGGCCGGATCATTGCCAAGGGAACCCCTGAGGAGATTCAGGCGAATCCTGCGGTCATCGAGGCATACCTTGGCAAAGAGGAGGGGAAAGCAGATGCTGAAAATTGAAGACATGCACGTGTATTACGGCGCGATTCACGCGGTGAAGGGCGTGTCCTTTGAAGTCGGCGAGGGCGAGATCGTGGCGCTGATCGGCGCCAACGGCGCGGGCAAGTCCACCATCCTGAAGACGGTTTCCGGCCTGATGCATCCCCGCAGCGGCTCCATCCACTTCTGCGATCAGGATATCACCCATATGGAAGCCTATAAGCTTCTGCGTACCGGTCTGGCGCACGTCCCTGAAGGACGGCGGATTTTCCAGCAGATGACGGTTCAGGAAAATCTGGAAATGGGCGCTTACATCAAAAAGGATGTGTCCCAGAAAGATCTGGAGACGGTGTTCACCTACTTCCCCCGTCTGAAAGAGCGTCGCAAGCAGATTGCGGGGACCCTTTCCGGCGGCGAGCAGCAGATGCTGGCCATGGGCCGCGCCCTAATGAGCCACCCCAAGCTCATGATGCTGGACGAGCCGTCCATGGGTCTTGCGCCCATTCTGGTTGATCAGATTTTTGACATCATCAAGGAGCTGCACAAGGCCGGCACAACCATCCTTCTCGTGGAGCAGAACGCCCGGAAGGCGCTGCAGATCGCTGACCGTGCCTACGTCCTGGAAACCGGCAGCATCACCTTAAGCGGCACCGGCGCGGAGCTTGCCAGCTCTGACGCGGTGAAGAAGGCTTACCTCGGCGGTTAAAAATTGGACACCCCCTGCATAGGATAGGCAGGGGGTGTTTTTATGTGCCGGAAAAACCACCTGCATGGGTGCTGCTGCCTGTTCTTCGGACTGGGGCTGATCGTGGGGCATTGTGTTTCCAGCTGGTTCGTCTGCTGCTGCGGCGGAATCGCGCTTCTGGCGCTCGGTTTTTGCATTATGCGAAGAAGATGACATTCGTTTGTCATAAACTTGTCCGGCGTTGAATAGACTGTATCGACAACGTGGGATAAGGAGTGATCCAACTTGGAATTTGAGTTTCAGAAATCCGCCTGCCCCTGCATGGAAACGGTGCTGCGGGAGGTTCAGAATGTGGAGCAGACCCAGGAGATCAAGTTGTCCGATGGAATGCCGGACATCGGCAGAGTCCTTGCCGCATGGGGACAGACCATCCTCCGGGGGAAAGAATGGCGCAGCGACAGCGTCTCCTTTTCCGGCGGGATGATGGTCTGGATTCTCTATGCGCCGGAGGATGGCAGCGAGGAGCGGTGCATCGACGGCTGGATACCCTTCCAGATGAAGTGGGATCTGCCCGAACGGACGGAGGAGGGGAGCATCCGCATCCAGTGTCTGACCCGGTTCGTGGACGCCCGGTCGGTGTCCGCCCGAAAGCTGATGGTGCGTGTGGGCGCAGCGGCTATGGCGGAGGCCTGTGTGCCGAAGACTGCGGAAATCGCCGCCCCAGCGGAACCAATCGAGGGCGTGGAGCTGCTGACAAGCAGCTACCCGGTCAGAATGCCCAGAGAGGCCGGGGAAAAGGCGTTCGCGCTGGACGAAGAACTGACGCTTCCCGAATCCAGCCCATTGCCTGAGAAGCTGGTCTATTACTGCCTGCACCCCAGAATAACGGAGAAAAAGGTGCTGTCCAACAAGGTGGTGTTCCGGGGAAACGGGAACCTGCACGTGCTTTACCGCTCGGAGGAGGGGCAGCTCCACGGATGGGATTTTGAGCTGCCTTTTTCCCAGCTGGCAGACCTTTCCGGGGAACACAGCGGCGACGCCCAGGCGGACATTCTGTTAAGCCCCACCAGCCTGGAGCTGGAGGTGGACGACGAGGGACATATGCGCCTGAAATGCGGCATTGTGGGGCAGTATCTGATTTCCGACCGGGAAATGCTGACCCTGACGGAAGACGCCTACAGCCCGGGGCGGGAGTTGTCCACGCAAACGGAGCAGCTGGAAGTCCCCGCCATTCTGGAAAGCCGCCGGGAGAGCGTCTACGGCGAACAGAGCATCCCCGCAGAGGCCAACCTGACGGCGGACGTCAGCTTCCTCGTGGACTTCCCCCGGCAGCGCAGGACTCAGAAGGGCGTGGAAATGGAGATTCCCGGCTCGTTTCTGGTGCTGTACTACGGCGAGGACGGCATCCTCCATTCCGCCACGACCCGCTGGGAGGGGCAGTGCGTCCTGAACGCGGACGAAAACACTGTGATCACGGCGATCCCCATGCCGCCAGAACAGATGCAGGCCAGTCTTGGAAGCGGCAGCGTGACCGTCAAGGGGGAAGTCCCTCTGGAAATGACGTCGGAAAGCAGCCGGGGCTTCTCCATGATCACCGGCGTGGAGCTGGGTGAGGAAAAGGAGCCGGACGCGAACCGGCCGTCGCTGATCCTGCGCAGAGCGGGGAATGGCCGCCTGTGGGACATTGCCAAGGAAAGCGGCTCCACCATGGACGCCATCCGCAAGGCAAACGGCCTTCAGGAGGAACCGGCGGCAGGGCAGATGCTGCTGATTCCGGTATCATAAGCAAGGAAATGCGCTCCGGTGAACGCCGGGGCGCATTAGACAGTTAACAGATGCAGTGGGATAATGAACTGCACCTCTTGCCTCTCCCTATGGGCGAGGTGGCCGAGCGCAGCAAACTGTACCCATAAAAATGGACACGGAGGGTGAGGGGTATCCCTGAAAAGTGGACATCCCTCAGAGGGGAAAACCCCAATTCGTGGACAGTATCATGAGGTTGCAGGATATGCTAAAATGTACCCATGTGCAAGGCGAACAAAGGGAGGGTACACAATGGCAAATTTTACAGACGAACAGATCGCCCAGCTTTCCGGCAACCAGAATGTGCAATGGGTATCAAGAACCGGAGTTCAGTTCACCCCGGAGTTCAAGCTCCTGGCATGGGAGCAAAAGCAGCAAGGGAGACGGATGAAAGACATCTTCCGAGACAATGGCATCGACCCGGATATTCTGGGCAGAAAGCGGATTGAGAATTTCTCCGTCCGGCTGGATGACGCAGTGCGGGAGGGCCGATTCTTACCAGACAGGCGCATTTACAACAGTCGCCCGGCAGGGGCAGCAGCCCCGGAACAGATGCCTCTTGAGGAGCGTGTCCGCTGGCTCATCCATGAATTGGAGTATGCAAAGCAGGAAGTCGAGTTCTTAAAAAAACTGCAAATGGCGAATACGGAGGCCCGGAAAGAATGGGAATCGAAGCACCGGCACGGGTAAAGTACGCGCTCATCCGAGAGGCAGCGGAACGGGACGGCAATATGCTCAACGTCAGCTGGATGTGCCGAATTGCCGGGGTGACACGCAGCGGTTACTATGCCTGGCTTGACGCTGCTCCTGCCCGTCAGAGCCGTGAGGAAGCTGACCAAATAGACTTTGCCAACATCCTGGAAGCCTACCGTTTCCGGGGCCGTCCCAAGGGCGCACGAGGCATTCACATGAGGCTGCTGCATACAGGAATCCGCATGAACCTAAAGAAAATCCGCCGGTTAATGGGAAAATATGGGCTAAAATGTCCCGTTCGGAAAGAAAACCCGTACAGACAGATGGCAAGGCAGCTACGAACCAGCAATGTAGCCCCCAACCTGGTGCAGCGCAATTTCCATGGTTTCGGCCCCAGGAAAATCCTCCTGACGGACATCACCTATCTGTTCTACAAAGGTGGGAAATGTTACTTGTCAACCATTCTGGATGCCATGACCAGAGAGATTCTGGCCTACCGGCTGAATCCCTCTCTGGAGGTGTCCTTCGTGTTGGAAACGGTGGATGCTCTGGTGCGGGACTACGGCAGCCAGCTGGATAATACCACCATTGTCCATTCAGACTAGGGATGCCACTACACCAGCTGCGCTTTCCTCCAAAAGCTGAGGGACAGTGAATTTCTGCAATCCATGTCCAGGAAGGGAAATTGCTGGGACAACGCGCCCCAGGAAAGTTTCTTCGGACACATGAAAGATGAAATCCGGGATGCTGTGTCCTGCTGCTGCTCCTTTGGGAGCGTTCAGGAAATTATCGACGACCAGATGGACTATTACAACAATGACCGCTACCAGTGGGACTTGCTGAAGCTGTCTCCGCGGGAGTATTACGGCTACCTGACAACCGGCATTTACCCGCTTCAACTTTGCACCGCTGGGAACTGACAGTTTGTTCCAAGAAGGTAGAAAAAAGGCAGCACATGATGTACTGCCTGGCACAAATCCATTCCGACCGTTCGTGCCGCTCCTCAACGCTGCACAATCCTTCTGGGATGGTAAAACAGTATCATATCATGAGGGCGTAAATTTTTCCACCCCTCAGAATTAAAATGTCCTTGACATGGGGTACACTTCACAGCGAGGACGGAGAGGGTAAACAAGGGTGCAAGGCCCTCTCAGTCACCTTCGGTGACAGCTCTCCCAGAGGGAGAGCCAAGGGGCTGTACCTCGACACGAGAAATGGAGCGTATCTGTACCGATACGCTCCATTCACTGTTTCACAACCACCCATCAAACGTCGGGGCGGCACTTTTCGCCTGCAAAAAGAAAAATATGGTAGAAAAATTTCTTGTAGCAGTTGACAAGAAGTGATATAATAATTCTTAGAGAATTTTATACAGAAGGTGTTTTTTATGACAAAAATTGATATTTTCTCCGGCTTCCTCGGCGCGGGCAAGACGACCCTGATCAAAAAGATGATCGCCGAAAGCTACAAGGGGCAGAAGCTGGTGCTGATCGAGAACGAGTTCGGCGAGATCGGCATTGACGGCGGCTTTTTGCAGGATTCCGGCATCAACATCACCGAGATGAACTCCGGCTGCATCTGCTGCTCTCTGGTGGGCGATTTTGGCAAGGCGCTGAAGAAGGTCATTGCCGAGTACCATCCCGACCGTATTCTGATCGAGCCGTCCGGCGTGGGCAAGCTGTCCGACGTCATCGCCGCTGTGAGCAAGGTGACGAATGACGAGGTCACGCTGGGCTACACCGTGGCCGTGGCCGACGCGGGCAAGGTCAAGGTGTATATGAAGAACTTCGGCGAGTTCTACAACAACCAGATCGAGACCGCCTCCACCATCGTCCTGTCCCGTACCGATTCCATCCCCCAGAGCAAGCTGGACGCGGCCGTTGCCATGCTGCGGGAGCATAATTCCGTTGCCACCATCGTCACCACCCCTTGGGGCGAGCTGACGGGCGAGCAGCTGATCGAGGCGCTGGAAGGCAAGGCGTCCGTCGCGGCGGAGCTGGCCAAGATGGAGATGGAGCGCCTTGCGGAAGAGGACGAGGAAGAAGAGCATCATTGCTGCCACCACCATCACGACGATGATGACGAGGACGAACACGATCATAACTGCTGCCACCATCACCATGATGACGACGATGATGAGGATGAACACGACCATCATCACCATCACGCTGATGACGAGGACGAGCACGATCATCACTGCTGCCACCATCATCACGACGACGATGAGGACGAGCATGAGCATCACCATCATCATCACCACGCCGACGAGGTGTTCACCTCCTGGGGCGTTGAGACCGCCAAGAAGTTCGACAAGGCGGCCATTGAAGCGGCGCTGCATGAGCTGGATTCCGGCAAGTATGGCACCATCCTCAGAGCGAAGGGTATCCTGCCCGCCGTGGACGGCACTTGGATTCACTTTGACTATGTTCCCGAGGAATGCAACGTCCGTACCGGCAGCGCTGATATTACCGGCAAGCTCTGCGTCATCGGCTCCAAGCTGGATGAAGCGGGCGTAGCCGCACTGTTCGGGGTGTAACACATGGTGCAGATTCCCGTATATGCCTTTACCGGGTTTCTGGATTCCGGTAAGACCAAGTTCATTCAGGAGACGCTGGAGGACGAGCGCTTCAACGCCGGCGAGCGGACGCTGCTGCTGGTGTTTGAGGAAGGGGAAGAGGAGTACGATTTCTCCACTTATCCCCACAAGAACGTGTATCTGGAAACGCTGGATCAGCAGACCGTCACCACCAAGGAGCTTCAGGCGCTGGCGAAAAAGTACAGGGCGGAGCGCGTGGTCGCTGAGCTGAACGGTATGCAGCAGGTGGGCGACTTGTATATGCGCTTCCCGGAGAACTGGGCGGTTGCTCAGGAGGTCATGTTCGCCGACTCCACCACCATCATGACCTATAACGCAAATATGCGCAATCTTGTGATGGACAAGCTGGTGGGCGCCCAGATGGTGGTGTTCAACCGGCTGGAAAAGGGCGCGGACGTCATGCCCCTGCACAAGCTGGCCCGGGCGGCCAACCGCCGCATCGACATTCTGTACGATTACACCGACGGTTCGACCTCCTACGACGATATCGAAGACCCGCTGCCCTTTGACATCAACGCCCCTGTCATTCAGGTGAAGGACGAGGACTACGCCCTGTTTTACCGGGACGTGTCCGAGGAACCGAAGAAGTACGACGGCAAGACCGTCAGCTTCAAGGGGCAGGTGGCCATGCTCCGCCGGGACAAGAACGGTATGTTTGCGCCCGGCCGATTCGTGATGACCTGCTGTGTGGAGGACATCCAGTTCTGCGGCATTCCCTGCCGGTACGATCAGGCGGGGACGCTGGAACCCCGTTCATGGGTCATGGTCACAGCAAAGATCACGGCGGAGAAGCACCCCCTGTACAAAGGGGAGGTTGGTCCTGTCCTGACGGCGCTGGAGGTCACAAAAAACGCCCAGCCCGCCGACCCGGACGTTGCGACGTTCTGATTAAAAAGTCCCCTCTACTTAGAGGGGACTTTTTTGAACAAAATTTCGCAAAAAAGTTGATGCAATTTTGCCGGGAATATGGTATAGTGTAAAAAAGAAAGCAGCTAACGCAGGAAAGGGCATCCATATGTATCAACCACTCGCCGATCTTTTGCGGCCGCAGACACTGGACGAGGTCTACGGCCAGGAGCATATTCTGGGGAAGGGCGCAGTGCTGCGCCGCCTGATCGACTCCGGGAACATCCCCAACATGGTGTTCTACGGCCCCAGCGGCACGGGAAAGACCACCGTCGCCAATATCATCGCAAAGCAGACCAACCGCACCCTCTACAAGCTCAACGCCACCACCGCTTCCACGGCAGACATCAAGGAGATCGTGGCGCAGCTGGACACCTTCATGGCTCCCAACGGGGTGCTGCTGTATCTGGACGAAATTCAGTCCTTCAACAAAAAGCAGCAGCAGTCCCTGCTGGAACACATCGAAAACGGCAAGATCACCCTGATCGCTTCCACCACGGAAAATCCCTATTTCTACGTGTTCAACGCGATCTTAAGCCGCTCCACCGTCTTTGAATTTAAGCAGATCTCCGCGTCCGCCGCCTTGCAGGCGGTACGACGGGCGGTTTCCTTCATGGAGCAGCGCACCGCGCTGACCGCCGTTCCCGAAGACGGGGCGCTGGAATACATCGCCTCCTCCTGCGGCGGCGACCTGCGCAAGGCCATGAACGCGGTGGAGGTGCTGTTTTCCGCGGGGATTCCTCAGGACGGGAAACTTCCTCTGACCCTGGCGGACGCCAAGGAGGTCACCCAGAAAAGCGCCCTCCGCGCCGACCGGGACGGGGACAACTATTACGACCTGCTGTCCGCCCTCCACAAGTCCATCCGCGGCTCCGACCCGGACGCCGCCTGCCACTATCTGGCAAGGCTTCTGGAGGCCGGGCAGATGCCCTCTGCCTGCCGCCGCCTGATGTGCGTCGCGGCGGAGGACGTGGGGCTGGCCTATCCTCAGATCCTGCCCATCGTCAACGCCTGCGTGGACATGGCGCTGAAGCTGGGAATGCCGGAAGCGCGGCTTCCGCTGGCGGATGCCGCCGTGCTGATGGCCACCAGTCCAAAGTCCAATTCTGCCTATCTTGCCATTGATGCGGCGCTGGACGACGTGCGCAAGGGAAAGTCCGGGGATTTCCCCCGGCATTTGCAGAACGTCCACGCGGATACCTACACCATGGAGCGGGAACAGGGGTATCTCTACCCCCACAACTACCCAAACCATTGGGTGAAGCAGCAGTACCTGCCGGACGAACTGGTGGGCGCGCATTATTACGAGTACGGCCCCAACAAGCTGGAACAGGCGGCAAAACAATACTGGGACAGCATCAAAAAGGAGTAAAGCATGGACATTCGCGTGAACGACATCCTCGTCATGAAAAAGCCCCACCCCTGCGGGGAAAAGCGCTGGCTGGTTCTGCGCACCGGCGCAGACTTCCGCCTGCGGTGCCTGGGCTGCGGCCACGAGCTGATGACACCCCGGTTCAAGGCAGAAAAAAATATCCGCTCCGTGGAGCGGAAAGAAGTCTCCGATAGCTAATTGCAGAAGCCGACTTGCCAAGAGCCTCGCAGAGGAAAGCCGCCCGCAGCCTGCAATCCCCTTTGCCCCAAAAGGCCAGCGGCCTTTTGGGGCAGTCTAGCCTCCGACAGCTAATGTCGGAGGTTTTTCGTTCCCCGCCGCCGATGCCGCCGAAAGGACGGCGGGGTGGGGGAAACTTGCGGCGAAGGGGAGACACGGTTGCGACCGACTTTTCCCGGGAGAGGGGGTATACTTTTGCCATACCGGCTGGAGGTGATGCGTTGAAAATCTATCTGGACTTGGTGGTAATCCTGAACTTTCTGGTGGATTTTTTGCTGCTTTTGGGGACAAACCGTTTATCGGGCTTCCCGGCGTCGCCCCTCCGGGCGGCGGCATCGGCGGCGCTGGGGGCGGTCTACAGCGGGGTGTGCATGATGCCCCGGGTGCGGTTCCGCGGGGGGCTGCTGTGGCGGATCGTCAGCCTTGCCGGGATGGCGGTCATCGCCTTCGGCTGGGACAAAAGCGCATGGAAGCGCAGCGGCGTGTTCGTGCTTCTCAGCATGGCGCTGGGCGGCGCGTCATTGAGCATCGGCCGGGGAAATTTCCTGACGCTGGTGCTGACCGCCGGCGGCGTGTGGGCGCTGTGCATCGTGGCCTTCGGCGGACGGGTGGGGGGCAGAGAGTATGTCCCGGTGGAGCTGACCTATGGCGAGAAAATTGTCAGCATCGTCGCCCTGCGGGATTCCGGGAACACTCTGCGCGACCCCGTTTCCGGGGAGCAGGTGCTTGTGGTTTCGGGGGAGGTGGCGGAAAGACTGACGGGTCTGACCCAGGAGCAGCTCCGTGCGCCCCTGAAAACGCTGATGTGCCGCCCGGTTCCGGGGCTTCGCCTGATCCCCTACCGGGCGGTGGGGCAGGCGGGGGACATGCTGCTGGCCATGCGGTTTGACGGGGTGAAGATCGGCAATCGGACGCAGAGCGCCGTGGTGGCTTTTGCGGCGGAAGGACTTGGCAGGGGAGACGTATATCAGGCACTGACAGGAGGGGTCATATGAAGCTGTTGGACATTTTGCGCAAGCTGGGACTGATCCGGGAGAACGGCATCTTTTACATCGGGGGCAGCGACGTGCTTCCTCCTCCGCTGAAGGGGGCGGAGGAGCTGTTAACGCTTCAGGCGCTGGAGCAGGGGGACGAGGACGCGCGGCAGCGGCTGGTGGAGCACAATCTCCGACTGGTGGTGTACATCGCCCGGCGGTTCGAGAACACCGGCGTCAATCTGGAAGATCTGATCTCCATCGGAACCATTGGTTTAATTAAGGCCATCAGCACCTACAGGCTGGACAAGAAGATCAAGCTGGCGACCTACGCCTCCCGGTGCATCGAAAACGAGATCCTCATGTACATCCGCAAAACCGCCAACCAGAAGACGGAGGTGTCCCTGGACGAACCCATCAACATGGATTGCGACGGCAACGAGCTGCTGCTATCCGACATTCTCGGCACCGACGAGGACATGATCATGCGGCCGCTGGAAGAGGACGTGGACATCTGCGTTCTGCGGCAGGCGCTCCGCGACCTGCCCGACCGGGAGCGGGAGATTGTGCTGATGCGCTTCGGTCTGGAGGGGCGGCGGGAGCTGACCCAGAAGGAGGTGGCGCAGAAAATGGGCATTTCCCAGTCCTACATTTCCCGGCTGGAAAAGCGGATCATGCTGCGGCTGAAAAAAGAATTTCTCCGTCAGACAAGCTGCGCTTGATTTTTCGGAATCGGTATGGTATAATCGATAAAGGAATTATCGATATGATTTCGTATCGATTGCAATCGAGGTTATTATGGAAGAGAAGAAAGTTTCCAAATCGGTTCTAAAACGCTTGCCGGGGTATCTGGCGTACCTGAAAAATATGCCGGAAAATGCCCCTGCCCATATTTCCGCCACGGCGCTGGCCAACGCTCTGGGAATGGGAGAGGTGCAGGTTCGTAAGGATCTGGCCATGGTCTCCGACGGCGGACGCCCCAAAATCGGCTATCTGCGGGAGACCCTGATCGACGATATCGAGCAGTTTCTGGGATACGACAATACCACCGATGCCGTTCTGATCGGCGCGGGCAAGCTGGGGCAGGCGCTGATGGGCTACAGCGGCTTTGACGAGTACGGTCTGAACATTCTGGCGGCCTTTGACGCAAGCCCCAAGGCGGAAAAGACCGAGGAAGGTAAGCCCATTTATCACATTTCCCAGCTGACCCATTTCTGCCGCACCCACAAGGTGCTGATGGGCATTATCACCGTCCCGGCGGAGGCGGCGCAGCAGGTGGCCGACCAGCTCATTGCCGGGGGAATCAAGGGCATCTGGAATTTTGCCCCTACCCATCTGGACGTGCCGCCCAATATTCTGGTGCAGTATGAGAACATGGCGACATCCCTCGCGGTGCTGTCCGTGCATCTGCAGGCACAGATCAAGGAAGAAAAGGAAGTCAGGAAATAATCGGAAGAAATCAGCCCCGCGCTTCAAAAGGCGCGGGGTATGTCTTTCCGTCCGGTACGGTTGACGGCTTCACGGAAACGTGGTAAACTGACAAAAAACCAAAACGCGAGGTTCCCCTATGAAGAAAATCCTTGCCTGCCTGCTGTTCATGTTCCTGACGGCGGCGCTGCTGTTTAAGGCAGCGCCGGAGGCGGCTGCCTACGAACCGGGCGACCCCTACAGCCCCGATCTGTCCGAGCTGATCCGCGACGCCGACCACCGAATCTATGTGGAAACGCTGACCGACTATTATATGCGCACCAACACCAGCGTGTGGAAGGCTTTGCGGAAGGGACAGTGCGCCATGTTCCTGTTTGAGGGCTGTTCCGACAATCTGAACGACAGAAGGCTGGCTGATTTGTCCTTTTACCGGGTCTCGGCGGTGTGTCTGGTGGTTCGTCTGGATAAGTCGGGGGAGCCGTATATCGTTTATTTCAACCAGAATTGCAGTACCATTCCGGACCGCCCGCTGGAATACGGCGCGTGGGAGCTGGAAGACGTGGGGGAGGTCGGCCCCGCAACGGTTCGTGACGGAACCTATGAATTGTATTCCGTGAAGCACATGGGCGCGTATGAGGCGCTGCACGTCCGGGACAGCGAGAAGGACGAGAAGATTTCCGCGGTCTACATGACCCCGGACGGATTTGTCGCCACGGAAGCCGACTGCATCAACATCCACACCCGCACGGGCAATCATGTAGCCGGCAAGGGAATGTGGTCGGCGGGGTGTATGCTGGTGGGAGACGGGGACTTCAGCGAGTTTTCAGAGCTGATGGATTCCACTTATTACACGCTCTACGACGAATTTGACGTGGGGCAGAAGGTGGGCGTGGTGGTCATCAACCGCCAGCGGATGAAAAACAAGCTCTTTGCCCTCTACCAGAACTGGGACGCGGTGAACAAAATTCTGGAAAAATCTCGGCCAACTCTACCGGAAAAATATCTCGCGCTCTGCGCAGAGCAGCCGCTTACTCCTCAAGGGGAGACCCTGCGGACGGTGCGGGACACGAAGCTGATGACGCTGCCCTGCGGCAATGAGACGGACGCAAGATCAGTTGCGGTGCAGACGCTGCCCGAAGGTACACAGCTGGAGATCACCTCCATTATTCACAACACCCGGGGAAGTGAGTGGTACGCGGTGAACTTTGGTCTGGAGACACGCTATGTCTACAGCGGCGACACGGAGCCGTCCACATGGTTCAGCAAGTTTGTGGATTTCTGGGCGAATAAGTGGAGAAAAGATACGGAAAGTTGAATCGGCGGCTTTGGCCTGCACTTGAGAAAAAGACGACGCGGCCTTTACGGCCGCGTCGATTTTTCAGGGGAATAAAGCGTTGTCACCAAAATAAACGGAGAAGTTAGAACCATGGGGTAGGCATACCGAAATTCGGAATATACCGGTGTCCCGAGCCACAAACCCACCAGCAGAACCAGCACTGGAATAGCAATCAACCACTGCTTATTCTTTTTCAACGCGTTTATCAGACAGCAGGCAACCAGCATCCAGACCCGCAGTCCGATGCTGTACAGCGGCTGCATGACTACGGGCTTTTCTGCTGTCCGGAACCAGGCGGCATAGCAGGATGCAA
>ENA-UOJS01002385-UOJS01002385.1-human-gut-metagenome-genome-assembly--contig:-C74-NODE-2385-length-12917-cov-4.782615_pt1 | contig 12917 bp, 8 predicted proteins | sample MGYA00242355_ERZ723902 | MGnify/ENA metagenome assembly ERZ723902 | reverse complement strand
CTTTGTGGCCGTATAAAATTTATGCACCTGGCGATGCAGATAACGGGAAGTGGATTTATCGTAAAGTGTTTATAGATCGTCGTGGTTCTTTTTCTTATCATAGAATGCCATTAAATTTTGATAATACAATGTTTTATGCTACATATCCTCAAACACCAGGTAATCCTTATATAGAGAAGAATCCTAATCATTAAGTTTAGATTGTAGATTAAACTTTATTCGGAATAAATATAAATTTAATGTAATCATGAAAAAAGTAGTGTTTTTATATATTTCATTGTTGGCGTTTATTTTTACTTCGTGTGAGTATGACAATTATGATGCCCCATCTCTTAGTTTGAATGGAAATATAGTTTATAATGGTAAGAACTTGCAGTGGGATGGAAATGCGAGTCGTACTATTCTCAGGGTCTTCCAACAAGGATTTGGAAAAGTTGATAATGGAACTTTTATACAAGTAAAAGATGATGGTTCTTTTAATCAACTATTGTTCCATGGAGATTATTGGCTAACACCGTATAATAATCAATTCCCATTTGAGTTTTTACAGTTCAATTATGAAAGTGGGGTAGGTTATGATAGCATTTATATTGATATGCAACATGACTTAACAATGGATATAGAAGTACTTCCTTATTATGAAATGCAAGATTTTTCCGTTAGTTTGGAAGGTGATAATATAATAATGCGTAGTACTATTCATAAGATAGAAGGAACAAAGAATCCAACTCCTCCTATTGTAAATGTTAGGGGGTATATTAGTACATCAAGATTAGTTAATAGTGCAACCACATGTGCTGTAACAGAATCGGTAAAAATCAATACTGATGGGATAGTAGAAGTTGCTCTTCCTATATCAGCATATCAAAATGGTTATGTTAATAATTTTAGAGATTATGGATTTTGCCGTATGGCAATAGAATTAGAAAATATTCCTAATTACTACTTGTTTACAGATATACAGAAAATAGAGGGACTTCCTGTTAAAGAGTGGAAATCTAATTGATAAAATTTGTATGGTAATAGGTTGTTTTCAGGAAACTTTTTTATAAATTAAAAAAATGAATGATGACTAAGCGTGAAGTAGTAAAAATGGTTCTGGACGGTAAGAAACCGCCGTATGTACCATGGTCTTTCAAATTTACGAAAGAACCTAATGAAGAGTTGCAGAGCTATTATGGCGTAGAAGATTTGGATGTGGTTTTAGGTAACCACATACTTCAGTTGGGCAGTGATATTGGTTTCTTTGAGCATTTAGGAGGTGACCTTTATCAGGATGTGTTCAAGGTTGTTTGGGACCGGAGTATTGATAAGGACATAGGTGATGTGCGAAGCGTGGTATTACCTGAACCTACTTTGGACGGTTATACATTTCCCGATCCTTTAGATCCTCGTTTTTTTGCCAATATTGAGTCGGAGATAGCAGCGAAGCCGGACTTGTTCCGCTGTTTCCAAATAGGTTTTTCCCTTTACGAACGTGCATGGACAATGCGTGGCATGGAAAATCTTTTGATGGACTTTATAATCAATCCGGATTTTGTACACCAACTGCTGGATGCAATCTGTGACTATAATCTGGCTCAGGTGGATAAAGCTCTTGAGTATGACATCGATGCTGTTTATTTCGGTGACGACTGGGGACAGCAGCATGGCCTTATAATGGGTTATGATATTTGGAAGGAATTCATTTATCCCCGTTTGCAACGTATGTATGGCCATGTACGTGCCGCTGGCAAATATGTCATGATCCATAGTTGCGGTGATGTTGATGAACTGTTTGATGACCTGATTGATGCAGGTTTGAACTGTTTCAATCCTTTCCAGCCTGAAGTGATGGATGTATATGATATATTACCTCGTTATCGCGGCCGGTTGGCTTTTCATGGTGGACTTTCCATGCAGAAGGTTCTTCCATTCGGAACCCGTGATGAAGTTGTAAGGGAGTCGGAACGTTTGCTTGAATTGGGACGTGAAGGTGGTTATATATTCTCTCCATCGCATTCGGTTGAGGGCGATACACCGTTTGAGAATATGTTGGCATTTATAGAAGTGGCACAGAGACAGCTGCGCTGAAGTATTAGTACAAATGAAAAAAGAGGAATGTAAATGGAAAAAAGTATGATGGAGTTGAATGCTCTAAAAGATTTTATAGTAACCGGTAAACTGGAAGAGGCAAAACAGGTGGTTAATGCAGCAATATCCGATGGGGTAGATGCCCAGTATATCATAAACGGATATTTGATAAAGGGTATGGAGGAGATTGGACGTCGTTTTGAAGAAGGCAAGGCATTTGTTCCGAATCTGTTGCTTTCGGCACGGGCTATGAAAGGTTGCCTGGAAATATTGAAGCCTTTGCTGAAAGATGCTTCGGGTGCCTCATTGGGAACACTGGTTATTGGCACAGTGAAGGGGGACTTGCATGATATCGGAAAGAATCTGGTTGCTTCCATGCTTGAAGGTTGCGGCTTTGAAGTAATCAATCTGGGAGTGGACATATCAGACAGCCAATTTGTCGAAGCTGTGCAGCAATATAATCCTCAAATAGTTTGTCTGTCGGCTCTTTTGACAACAACAATGAATTATATGCAGAATGTGATTGATGCACTGAAGGAGGCTGGTTTACGTGACCGTGTGAAAGTGCTGGTTGGTGGTGCTCCGGTGAATGAGGATTTTGCAAGACGGATAGGTGCTGACGGTTATAGTTCAAACGCCAATGGGGCGGTTGTATTGGCAAAGAAGGTTTTGGGAGTATGTTAGAACAACGTCAAATGAGGCTGGATGCATCTTCTATCCCTTTAGAGGATATTTATATGGCCATGGGATATAGGGGAGCCCAACCGGAAGTCCAGATACGCAAGTGGATATCAGAAGTCTATTCTGACATCGTCCCAATTTGTGCTCCCCGTTATATGTATCAGATACTGGAGGTTGACAAACTGTCGGGCAGGTGCTTGCAGATAGGCGGGATTGATTTCCACGTAGGTGGGATAATTGGTTCATACTTGCCGGGAATGACGCATGCTTGTCTGTTTGTGACTACGGCCGGACAGGAGTATGATGCTTATCTGAATTCGCTGAAGAAGGCAGATAATATTATAAAGGAATATATAGCGGATGCTATTGGAAGTGCTGTCGCGGAATTTTGTGTCAATACTTTGTCCAAAGAACTGGATTTGGCATGTGGGTCGCTGCAACATAGTTTGCCTTATAGCCCGGGATATTGTGGATGGGACATTCGTGAACAGCAGAAGCTGTTTTCGCTTTTCCCTCCGCATCCTTGTGGCATCACTTTGTCCGACTCGTCTCTTATGTCACCGGTCAAGTCGGTGAGTGGTTTCTTTGGTTTGGGGAAAGAACTGCATCCGCAGCCTTATCGTTGTGAGATTTGTATGAATAAACATTGTTATAAAAGAAAAGAAAGAACAGTATGATGGATATGAGAAAATGGGCTGCAGATATTATTTCGTCTCCTTGCCGGGCTGCGGTTCCTATAATGACACATCCTGGCATTGAGATGTGTGGCTATTCGGTGAGACAAGCTGTCACAGACGGTAAAATTCATGCAGAAGCTATCCGCCGCATGGATGCAATGTATCTGGCTTCAGCCTGTACGGTGATTATGGATCTGACTGTAGAGGCCGAGGCTTTTGGTGCGTGTGTCGTATTTGAAGAGAATGAGGTGCCCAATGTGGTAGGTCGTCTTGTTTCGGACAGTAGTTCTGTTGCTTCGCTTAGAATACCATCATTGGAAGCCGGCCGTGTGCCGGAATATTTGCGTGCCAATAAACTGGCAGCGGAGTATGTTACAGACAAACCGGTATTTGGAGGATGTATCGGACCTTTTTCTTTGGCAGGGCGTCTGTTTGATATGTCTGAGATGATGATGGCTCTTTATATGGATCCTGATACGGTTCATCTGTTGATAGAGAAGTGCAATGAGTTTATTATAAACTATGTGCGCGCAATGAAGTCTACAGGGGTGAATGGAGTGATCATTGCAGAACCTGCAGCGGGGCTGGTTTCGAATGAGGATTGTTCTGCATATTCTTCTCGTTATATAAAAAAGATTGTGGATGAACTTCAGGATGACAGTTTTATGATTGTATTGCATAATTGCGGCAATACAGGCCATTGTACGTCGGCAATGATTGAAACCGGGGCGGCGGCATTGCATTTTGGGAATAAGACTGATATGGTAGAAGCTTTACAAGCATGTCCTTCTGATGTACTGGTTATGGGTAATTTGGATCCTGTTGGAATCTTGAAACAGTCTACTCCTGAACGTGTAAAAGCGGAAACTTTGTCTTTGCTGGAGGCGACGGCTCCATGGAAAAATTTTGTTCTGTCTTCTGGTTGCGATGTGCCTCCTGCTGTCCCGTCAGAGAATATTGCGGCGTTTTATGAAGCCTTGTCCGATTTTAACCGTTGTTGAATTTTTATTTTTTGCAACAGTATTATAGCGTTTTATGTGGTAATAGGATAATATAAATAAATGGTTAAAGAACGGTTTCGGAGATGTTAAGGTTAGTCTAATCCTATGTATCCTTAGACATGGGTAGATTTATAATAAATAGGTTCTGAGTGGTAGTATAATCTGTAATAAGTTAGATTTTAAATATATGTCTTATGTTGGCTGCTGATGAAAAGAATAACAACTTTATTTTTCCAATGGTAGTAATGTCCATCCTTTTTTTTATGGTAGGCTTTATTACTACAATGAATAATTCTTTGATAGATTTTCTGGCATCCAGTAAGTGGATGCTTTCATTCTCGGAAAAACAATTGATCAATACAGCTTTTTTTGGCGCTTATCTTTTTTCAGTGCCTTTATCTTATTTGCTGAACAAGTTAGGTTATAAAATATCTGCCGTATTGTCTCTATTGATTGTTTCTGCCGGTTTTGTTCTGGTTTATCCGGCTGTGACATGGGGGTATGTTAGTTTTTTGGTCGCGATGTTTGTGGTTGCTCTTGGCATTGCTTTGTTGCAGATTGTATTAAACCCTTATGTATTGGCTTTGGGCGATCCGGATAAAGCTGCCAGTCGCTTAAATTTGGTGGGATTCTTTAATTCGTCTGCTACAGTAGCCGCTCCTATATTTGTTGCCTTGCTGATTTCTACGGAAAGTATCCGTGAAGATGCTCCGATGGAAGTCCGTCCTGATGCGTCGAATGTCCAATTTCCATTTCTGATAATCGCTGGCATATCTTTGTTCCTTTGTGTCTTGCTTTATTTTTTACGTTTGCCAGAGATTGAGGAGAAGAATTCAACAGAGTGTGATGCTGGCAATCCTTACCGTTATCCGCATTTATTATTGGGTGCAGTGGCTATATTCTTGTATATGGGTGTGGAAATAGGCATTCCAAGTTTTTTGCCTGACCGTATGAGGGCTTTGGGTATTGATTCTATAAGATTTTGTGGTTACGAGTGGAATGGTACAGGCGTGCTTTCTATATATTGGGGTGGTTTGATGCTTGGACGTTTGATAGGTTCTTTTGTTTTAAGAAGGGTGAAAGTCCGTCGGGCAATCATATTTTGTTGCTTGATGGCCATGCTTCTCCTTGCAGTATCACTTTTGATTAAGGGCGAGTTGTCTGTATTGTTGATGCTCTTATGCGGTTTCTTTAATTCTATTTTATGGGGGAGTATTTTTAACCTGGCCTCGGCAGATTTGGGGAAACATACCAAACGGGCTTCAGGAGTCATCTGTACATTTGCTATTGGCGGTGCGTTGTTGCCACCGCTGATGGGGGCTTTACAGCAGAGCTTTGGTGATAGGGCGTTGGAGGTTGGTACTTCTGTAGCGTTATCTTGTTTGTTTTTCTATTACTTGTATATTGTTTTATATGCAGCTAAGTTGTCTGCTATCCGTCCAAAAAGGATGGCAGAATTGAACAAAAATATAGGAAAATAACTGCTTTTGTCTGTTTGGCAAGATTTTGTTGTTTTTTTGTTAATTGTTTATTCTTTTGTTGTCCTGGTGGCTATAACTTTACGGCATGAAATATTGCAGGTGGTTGGTAAAACAACCATAGCGTTTCTGTTAATATGGAGTTTTTTATATAGTTGATGGTAGGTATGAGATTTCCCTTTTCCCCCCTATGGCTTGTCTTCGGTTTACTGGCTGGAATATCGACTATTGCTTATGCGCAATATCCGGGACAGACAGAAAATTTGATGAAGGTAAAGACATGTGTACCGTTTAAAGCAAAGGCTTTTGATTATGAAGATGTTAAACTTCTGGATGGGCCTTTTAAACGTGCGATGGAAATTGATCAACGTTGGTTGAAAGAAGCTGATGTTGATCGTTTGTTGCATAGTTTCAGGGTTATGGCTGGTATCAAAACTCATGCCCAACCTTTGGGAGGATGGGAAAGTCTGGATTGTGAATTGAGAGGACATTCCTTGGGGCATTTCTTGAGTGCTTTGGCTTTGATGTACGCTTCGACTCATGAAGAACTGTATCGTTTAAAAGGAGAACAATTGGTAAAAGGACTTGCTGAGTGCCAGCAGGTGATAGGAAGGGATGGGTATTTGAGTGCATTTCCTGAGTACTTTATTGATCGTGCCATCCAAGGTGGAGATGTGGTATGGGCTCCTTGGTACACATTGCATAAGTTGTATACGGGTTTGCTTGACCAATATACCATTTGTGGAAATAAACAGGCTTATGAGATTTTGAAAGGCATGTGTAATTGGGCATATAAAAAAATAAAACCCTTAACTGGACAAGAACTGCAACGTATGTTGTTGGCCGAGTTTGGTGGAATGCCTGAAGTGTTTTATAATATTTATGCCATTACAGGTGATAGCAGGCATAAAGAACTTGCAGAGATGTTTTATCATGCCAAGATATTAGAGCCTTTGGCAGAGCATAAAGATAGTTTGGCAGGAATACATGCCAATACGCAAATCCCGAAAATATTGGGTGAAGCGCGGAGTTATGAATTAACCGGGAATAGTAAAAGCCGGGATATCGCTTCATTTTTTTGGAACATTGTTGTGCATGATCATTCGTATGTAACCGGTGGTAATAGTGATAAGGAAGTGTTCTGTGAGCCTCGGAAACTGTCGGAGAATCTGAGTGAGAATACAACTGAAACATGTAATACGTATAATATGCTGAAACTGACAAGGCATTTGTTCATATGGGATACTTTGCCGATTTATGCAGATTATTATGAACGGGCACTTTATAATCATATACTTTCTTCACAGGATCCTGTTTCGGGAGGTGTGACTTATTACCATACGCTTTGTCCGGGCGGATTTAAAAAATATCATTATCCTTTCCGTGACAATACTTGCTGTGTAGGGACCGGTTATGAGAACCACGCTAAATATGGAGAGGGTATTTACTATCTGGCAACAGGTCAAAAAGGTATTTTTGTTAATCTGTTTATCCCATCCGTTTTAAATTGGAAAGAGGAGGAAGTCGTGATTCGGCAGGAAACTGACTTTCCTGACAAAGCTGCTACTAAATTGGTTATAGATTCAGCCTCAGTTGATGGTGTACGTATGTCTATGATGCTTCGTTATCCTTTATGGGCTTTGGATGGGGTTGTAGTGAAAGTTAATGGGAAGAAAATGAAAGTAAAAAAGAATCCTGGAAGCTATATCACGGTGGAAAGAGTATGGAAACAAGGGGATGAAATAACAATGGAAATGCCAATGTCGTTGCGTGTGGAATGGATGCCGGATAATGCGGATAAGGGGGCTCTTTTTTACGGTCCTATCTTGTTGGCAGCGGATTTGGGAAAAGTTTCTGAGGCAAACGCTATCCAGATTCCCGATTTGTCTGGTGATAGGAAGAATTTGAAAAATTGGATCGTGCCTGTTGAAGGTACGCCTCTGACTTTTCGTGTGCTTTCAGGTCAAGGATATAAAAGTGTATTCTTAGGTCCGCTTTTTCGTATGAATGATAATCGTTATAATGTTTACTTTGATTTTAAATAATGATATGCTAAAGAAGTGTTTATTGCTTTTGTCTGCTTTGTGGACTATGGCAGCCTTTTCTCAAATACGTATAAACAATTATCGGGCTGCTGAAAGTGATTTCCCTTTGTATGCAGAAGGGGTTGTTTGTCCTGTATTTGTTGATGATGCTGATTATGAAGTGGTACGAACGGTATCGGAATTGTTTGTCCAAGATCTGCAACGAGTAACTGGTAAAGAGGGGGGAGTACAGCTTTCTGATAAGGTACGGGGTAAAGAGGTTGTTGTTATAGGGACATTGGGACATAACGATTATATAGACGGATTGGTTCGAGAGAAAAAATTGGATTCTTCTGCTATAAGTGGAGGCTGGGAGCAGTTTATTATTAAAATTGTAGATAAGCCTTCTAAAAATGTGGAGCGAGCTTTGATTATTGCTGGTTGCGACCGGCGTGGAACAGCATATGGAACTTTTGCTATTTCTGAAGCTATGGGGGTATCACCGTTGTATTGGTGGGCAGATGTGCCGGTAGAGAGGAAAGAGGCTTTATATGTTGAGACCTTACAATATGTTTCTGAGGTTCCTTCTGTAAAATATCGAGGGATTTTTATTAATGATGAAGGTTGGGGAATTACTCCATGGGCAGCTAAAACTTTTGATAAGGAATTAGGGGATATCGGTCCGAAAACTTATGCTAAGGTGTGTGAACTTATTCTTCGGATGAAAGGGAATATGCTGGCGCCTGCTATGCATCCTGGATCGGGAGCTTTTAATAAATACCCGGAAAATAAGGTTGTTGCAGATAAGTATGGTATTGTAATGACTTCTTCACATTGTGAGCCTTTGCTATTTAATAATGTGACAGAATGGTCAAAAGATATGGGTGATTGGAATTACATAACCAATAAAGAGGGAATTAATAAAGTACTGGATAAACGTATCAGTGAAAATGGAGGTTATGAGAATTTTTATACATTGGCCATGCGTGGAATACATGACTCAGGATTAGTTGGTGTTCCTAAAGAGAAAGAAGTTAGTCTTATGGAAGAAGTGTTGAGGGATCAACGGAATATTTTGGCTAAACATATTTCAACTCCTGTTGATTCTATCCCTCAATTATTTGTGCCTTATAAAGAAGTTATGGAAATTTATGAGCGAGGTTTGGATGTTCCAGAAGATGTAACATTGGTGTGGCCAGATGATAATTTTGGCTATTTAAAACGTTTGAGTAATAAGGAAGAACAAAAGCGAAAAGGTAACTCTGGAGTGTATTATCATATTTCCTATTGTGGAGAACCGCATGATTATTTATGGATTAATACAACTCCTCCGACATTGATGTATGAAGAATTGCGTAAGGCTTATGATACTGGTGCCAATCGGTATTGGCTATTGAACGTGGGAGACATTAAACCCGGGGAATTGGGGATGAAGCTGTTTTTAGATATGGCTTGGAATATTGAGCAATTTGATATGAATAGCGTGTACACTTTTCAACCTGATTATTTGGCTTCTGTTTTTGGAAATGATTATAAAGATGATTTGCTTGATATAATGAGTAATTACTATTTGTTGGGGTTCCAACACAAACCGGAAGCAATGGGATGGGGATATGAGTGGAATAATTTTCATGATAAAGAGCGAATTGTAGATACTGACTTCTCTTTTATCAATTATGAGGAAGCAGAAAATCGTATAAGAGAATACGAACGTATTGCGAATAAAAGTCAGCGGATTTTAGAGGAGCTACCAGAAAATTATAAAGCGGCTTTTTATGAGTTGGTGTTTTATCCGGTTAAAGGTGCAGCCTTGATGAATAAGAAAATGCTTGTTGCTCAGCAAAATAGATGGTATGCCCGTCAAAGGCGCGCCGCTACAAATCTACTTGCGGATAGAGTGCAGTTATATCAGGATAGTTTAGCTTATTATACTGATAAGTTTAATTCGTTATTGGGTGGAAAATGGAATTATATGATGTCTGTAACACCAGGATGGACTGCAACCTATCAGAATATGCCTCCTGTGGAGAAGATTGATGTAGATGGAGAAGGGGATATGCGGATTTTTATACCTGGGCAAGATTGTACATATGGACAGAATGTAGTAAATGTGCTACCGTGTGCGAATCCTTATATACCATATAAATCGTTTGTTGAACTTTATAATGTTGGAAGTAAACCTTTTACTTGGGAAGCTGTTTCGAAAGCAGAATGGATCCGATTGAGTCATCAAAAAGGCAAGACTTTGTTACAAGAGAGAATACTGATTGATATAAATTGGGATAAGGTTCCATTCGGTAATAGAACAATAGGAGAAGTTGAGATTAAATCTAATGGAAAAATAGAAACTATTTTTGTTCCCGTTTTTAATCCTATGAATCCTTCAAAAGATGAGTTAAGAGGATATTATGTCGAGGATAATGGTTGTGTATCTATCAATGCAGGGAAATTCCATCGAGTTCAGGAAAACAAGGATATAAAGATATGTCCGGTAAAAGGATTGGGGTATGAAAATGATTGTGTTCAATTAGGTGAGGCAACCAAACCTGTACAAAATATGTGGTTTACAGATAATACTCCAAAAGCGGAATATGATTTTTATACCTTTAATGCAGGTAATGCTACAGTATATGTTTATGCATTGCCTTTATTCCCGATTAATGCTCAGAGTGATACACGTTATGGAGTGATGATTGATGATGGCATGGTGCATTGGCTGACAACGAATAGTAAGGAATATTCCAGTCAATGGCGTCTTAATGTGTTTCGAAACAGTGCAATTAGTACTATCAATTTGAATATAGATAAACCTGGCAAGCATGTTTTGAAATTGTTGTGTGCTAATCCTGGCATGATTATTCAAAAGGTAGTCATAGATTTTGGAGGAATGAAGCGCTCTTATTTAGGGCCAAAAGTAACTAATATAAATTAATAAATTGAGATTTATGAATATGAAGAGATTTTTGACAATTCTACTTGTGGCTATAGTGGGATTTCAAGTTAAAGCAGGCGATGTGCCACGCAAGGAGTATCCACGTCCTCAGTTTGAACGTGCAACATGGATTAACTTGAATGGACAATGGGATTACACATTTGATTTCTCAAATACGGGGATGGAGAAGAACTATCCCAATACAACAGGATTTGATGAGAAGATTATGGTACCTTTTTGTCCGGAAAGTTCGTTGTCTGGTGTAGGTTTCAAAGACTTTATTAATAATATCTGGTATCATCGTGAAATTGATATTCCCTATGAATGGGAGGGGAAAAAGGTACTTTTAAATTTTGGTGCCGTTTACTTTAATTCGGAAGTCTATATTGATGGGGTTTTGGCCGGACGTCATTTTGGAGGTAGTTCTTCTTTCAGTATAGACATCACTAATTTGGTTGTACCTGGAGGAAAACATCATTTGGTTGTACGTGCATGTAGCGAACTTCGAACGGGCAAACAGAGTGCTGGTAAACAGAGTCTGCAATTATCATCATATGGATGTAATTATACGCGTACAACTGGTATTTGGCAAACTGTATGGTTAGAAGCCGTTGCTCCTGTTGGTTTGAAGTCTGTACAAGTGGTTACAGATATTGATCAGAACAAGGTGGTTGTTTTTCCCAAGTTTTATAGTGATGGTTCATATTTGTTTAAAGTGATATTAAAAGATGGGGATAAAATTGTGACCACATCTTCGGTCAAAGCTTCAAACTCTTCGGTGGTAGTACTGCCTGTTAAGAATCCTAAATTGTGGTCGCCTGAATCTCCATTCTTGTATGATATTGTGTATCAGGTAATAGACCAATCCGGGAAAATGGTTGATGAAGTTTATTCATATGTGGGCATGCGTAAGGTGCATATTGAAGGGAATAAGATTTATTTGAACAATAAAGCTTATTATCAGCGTTTGGTTCTTGATCAGGGATTCTATCCGGATGGAATTTGGACGGCTCCATCTGATGATGCTTTAAAGAGAGATATTGAACTTTCCAAAGCAGCAGGATTCAATGGAGCGCGTTTGCACCAAAAAGCGTTTGAAGAGCGTTTCTATTATTGGGCTGATAAACTCGGATATATTACTTGGGGAGAAGCTCCCAGTTGGGGCATGGATGCCAATGATGTCGAAGTGGCCCGTAATTTTCTTGTTGAATGGTCGGAATTGGTTATTCGTGATAGAAATCATCCATCATTGTTGATATGGACTCCCATGAACGAAGAATGGTGGCCTGACAAAGTACAATATCCCCGTTTTACAACTGATTTGTATAATCTTACAAAATCTTTGGATCCGACCCGGCCTGTGAATGATGCAAGTGGTGGTTGCCATATTAAAACGGATATCTGGACCGTTCATAATTATGAACAGGATCCTCGGAAATTGCAGAATATTCTTTATAATGAGGGACGTTTTTTTCAAACTCCTAATTATTCATTGGGAAATCCTCCCGCTAATATTGGTTTTAACGGTTTACGCCAAAATAATGTTTATAATTTCCCTACATATGATGGGAAAATGCCGTATTTAATAGATGAAGTCGGTGGTATTAAATGGGTTAAAGAACAGGATAAAACAAATTCTGATACTAAATCCTGGGGATATGGTATTGCTCCAAAAACAGAGCAAGAGTTTTTGCAACGTTTAGAAGGACAAATCAATAGTATATTGGATTTGGATGATCATGTATGGGGATATTGTTATACGCAATTGACAGATGTAGAACAAGAACAGAATGGAATTTTCTATTATGATCGAACTCCCAAATTTGATATAGAGAAGATACATGACATTTTCAGTAAGAATCCGGAGGATTTGAAAGGTACTTATACTAATCCATTGGTTGATTATGGACCTGATCCGTGGGCTTTGTGGCATGAAGGTTGTTATTATTATATGCATACGATGGTGGATAGTTTGGTTCTGTGGAAAACGAAAGATATTTATTGCTGTCCGATAAAACTTAGTAAAGCCATGAAAGTATGGCTCAACAGTT
>ENA-UOJS01002383-UOJS01002383.1-human-gut-metagenome-genome-assembly--contig:-C74-NODE-2383-length-12934-cov-4.762249_pt1 | contig 12934 bp, 13 predicted proteins | sample MGYA00242355_ERZ723902 | MGnify/ENA metagenome assembly ERZ723902 | reverse complement strand
CGGCCTTCGGGTCATAGCCCGCCGGCAGATCGTTCCGGGGGCCGTGGTACAGCAAGTCTCCCAGCAGGATCAGCCTGTCCGGACGTTCCATCTCGATCAGGTCGCACAGGCAGCGGCACCAGAAGGCGCTGCCGTGAATATCGGACGCAATCAGCAATTTCATAAGAAATCCTCCGTATTCCAAATGCCGCACAAGGGTCGGTGAAGCCACCGACCCTTAATTTTTCTATAACTGTTCCAGATACGCTTTCACGTCGAAAGGCCTAAGCTTCTCATCCTTCCGCAGATACAGCGGATGATGGGGGTGTCCCTTCCGGGAAATGGCCCCGGCGCAGCACCACTCGGCCCCGTACTCCTCCCCCGCCAGCAGCATGTCCCGCAGGCAGTCGGGCAGGTACTTCCGCTTTTCAATAATCGCGCCCCATGCCGCCCACACCACCGGATGCTCCGAAAGAGACAGCACATACCGGAACGCTTTCAGGTTTTCCGCGTGGAGCAGCGGGTTGCAGACCTTTTCCATATCGTCGGGAGAGGTCGCCCGCTGGGCATAGACGTTGAACATGATGAAGCTGTCAAACCCGTTCCCCAGGGCAATGCGCTCCACGGATTTGAGGGTATTGTCCAGCGCGTCGGGTCTGGCCGTGGAGGGGTTGATGCCAATGCAGATCAGGGGCTTACAGCCCCGCGTCCCCAATATGTAACGGTATTCCGAGTAAAAATTGGGAGCGTATATCCACTTTTTGATATCGTATTTGTCGCTGGGGGTGTCGGCGGCTTCCAGCGCCTGCCGGAAGGTGACCAACTTCAGCTCCTGTGTCGTTCCGCTGGGAATGTGCGCCATCAGCTTTCCTCCACCGGCGGGAACCACAGGCTCTTGCTGGGGTCGTGGAAGTCGCAGCTCTCAGGGTCGCGCCCCGTCTGGAGGCACCAACCGGCGAAGGCGGTGTCCAGAAAGGGATACACGCCGTCCATGGTGGATTGCAGACTGACAGTGGAGCCGTCCTTCAGGTACAGCTCCGCCACGATGCTGCCGCCCTGCACCACGTACAGCTTCTGCCCTACGATCTCCTCATAGCGATGCACAGCGTCCTTCTTCCCGAACCGGGACATTAGGAAGCTTTCCCCGTCGTAAAAAATGCCGAAGCTCAGGTAGTACACCGCCAAAAAAATGCCCATGGCAAACACGATCAGGCCGCCCACGATCAGCACCGGCCCGTCGCCGATGCCAATGCAGAACGCCATGACGCCCAGCACCGTCAGCACCACGCCGAACACGCCGAAGCGCTTGTTCGCCCGGACGGCCATGCCGGAACGGTGCTGCGCCTTGCCCCGGAACGCCTTGGAAAAGCCCTTATCCACCAGATAGCACACGCCGAACACGGCGGCTGCGATCAGCAAAACAATGACAAACTGCATATCTTTCTCTCCTTGTATATATGCGCCTACGCCCAGAGCACCGTGTCCACGGGGATGTCATGTTCCTCGGTGTCCAGATGGGGCAGCATCTGAAAATCGTAGCACAGCGCCAGCGTGGGATGGTTCGGCTCCCGGGACAGGAACTTGTCGTAAAAACCGCCGCCGTAGCCGATGCGGTGTCCCTGGGGGTCGAAGGCCAGCCCGGGCATCAGCACCAGCGCCGTCTCGTCATGGGCGACCGGCTCGTCCGCGATGGGTTCCGGAATCCCGGCGTAACCCTTCGCCACTTTGGTCAGGTCGTCCAAGTAAATAAACTTCATTTCGTCGCCGTAACACTTGGGCACGGCCACTTTTTTTCCGTCCCGGAGCGCCTGCTCCAGCATGGGGACGGTGCGCACCTCCTGGTTGTAGGGCATGTAGCCGTAAATGGTTTTGGCCTTGCGATAGGCTTCCGTCGCGGCAAACTTGCGGCCTAGCTCCCGGCTCCGCTCTTCAATTTCTTCCGGCGTCATCGCCCGTTTTTTCTCCCGAATCCGGCGGCGCAGTTCCGTCTTATCCATTGTCCGTACCCTCCGCTTTCTCGCTCACCGGGTGGAACATCCGGAACCACAGGAAAATGGCGATCTGCCCCGGAATGCCCAGAAGGTAAATTTTCCAGAAATTATACCGGAAGATCAGCAGTCCGGAAACATGAATGGCGATCAGGAATCCCCACACGATGGCGGAGATCAGCAGCCGGTTTTTCCGGAAATCGTGCCACGCCGACAGCAGGCTCAGCATCACGATGGCGTTGATGGGTACGGCGTAGAAAAAGGCAAGCCAGCTGTAGCGCTCCACGGCCCTGAACGAGGACATGATGACGAATATCAGCAGCGCAATGAACCACACCAGCGTGGACGACAGCGCTAATATCACATTCTTGTTGGCCCTGCGCTTGAGCGCCTTTTCGGACACCTGCGTCATGGCCCGCTCCAGCGTGCCGGGGTTTCCCGGCAGGGCGTTGGGGTCGGCCAGCAGTTCCCCCACCGGTATCTGGAACAGCTCTGCCAGCTGCACCAGCGTCATCACATCCGGCACGGATTCTCCCCGCTCCCATTTGGAGACGGCCTTGTCGGAATAATTCAGTTTTTCCGCCAGTCCCGCCTGGGTCAGTCCCGCCTGCTTGCGGTACGCGGCAATATTGGAGCCGATCTGATTTCTCAAAGTCGCGTCGTCCATGGTTCCCCTCCAGCATATAGTTACAGCTATCTTATCACAAATGGGAACCCTTTGCAACAGGGAAACCGGCAGATGCTTCCGAAATAAATCCGTTTATCCCCTTGCATTTTCTTCCAATCCATGTTATGATTGGTTTGTACACCATGAAACCTTCCCGCTGTAAGGAGGCAACGCTATGAACATCCGAAAGCTTTTGACCCGGCTCGTCTCTCTGGTACTGATCGCGGTCTTTCTGCCCACCGTCGCGATGGCGGATACCTGGTACTTGGAGGACGACAGCATCACCGTCTCCGCCACCGATAGCGGCCAGAACGTCAGCCAGGGCGGCGTGACCAAGGCAGATTCCGCCCCCGTCATCCGGAACCGGGATTCTTCCGCTTCCACCACCAACAATGTCACCATCAGGGCGGACGCGGGGGCGACGGCCAACGTGACCCTGGAGGACACCAACATCGACACCACCGGCGGCGCAGGGCCGAAGGGTGCAGGCGACGCGGCGGTGAGAACCGAGGGCGCCGGCAACGTCAACCTGAACGTTGAACTGGACAACACCCTGCAAAGCGGAAACACACGCGCCGGTGTGGAAAAGGGCAACGGCGGCAATCTGACCATCGGCTCCGAATCCGGCTCCGGCCAGCTGGTAGCCGTCGGCGGCGACGGTGGCGCGGGCATCGGCAGTGAAGACCGTCTCGCATCCGGTAACTACAACGTCGGCAATATCACTATCACCGGCGGCGATATTTTTGCCACCGGCAACGGCGGCGGCGCAGGCATTGGCGGCGGATGGTATTGCGGTGCCTCCGACATCACCATCACCGGCGGAAATGTCACAGCCGTAGGAAAAGAAGACAATCCCAACCGTATTGGCGGCGCAGGCATTGGTGGTGGCGGGTCTCAGAGTTCAAACGCCGGCGGCGGCAGCAATCTCAAAATCACCGGCGGACGTGTCACGGCGGTGGGCGGCAATTTCTCTGCGGGTATCGGCGGCAGCATTGGCTCCAACGGCGACAACATCACCATTTCCGACGCCGAAGTGATCGCCATAGGCGGCACATGCGCCGCAGGTATCGGCGGCGGCTGTCGCCTCGGCAATGGCATCGTCGGACAAGGGACGAACATCTCCATTTCTGGCAGCGCAAATGTAAAGGCCGCCGGCGGCGTGGGCGACAGTATGGACGGCGCAGGTGCGGCCATTGGCGCGGGCGGATCGCATCAGGGGACAACTGCTCAGGAGGGGGCTGCGGACACCTCCGGCCTGTCTCCCGACGGCAGCGTCGAGCGCTTAGACCCCGGAACGACCTTTGACATCCCCCAGCCCAAGCCCCGCAGCAGCTTCCCGAAGCCCGCGCCCGATCCCGTTGCTGTTGAAGAAGAACCCCAGCCGGTCAAAGCGGCGCTCTACCGCGTCATTGACGACGCGGGCAAGGCGCTCCCCGTGGAGGCTAAGCAGGAGGACGGCGTTCTGCTGCTCACCGCCCAGGCCGACATCGCCATTCTGGAAGGCGCGATCTCCGGGCTGCAAACCCTGCAAGGCCGGGGCATCGATACCATCACCTTTACCAACGGCACCATCTCCGTCAGCTTCTCTCTGGCCGAGGTCATCGCCAAGGGCGCGTCTTCGGACGTCTACCGCCTGACCCTCTCCGGCGGCGAAGCCAATTTCACACTGGCTGACGCGGACATCACCGCGCTGCTGGGCAAGTAATCCCATAAAAACAGCACGCCCCGGACATCCAAAGATGTCCGGGGCAATTTGCTGCTTTGTTCAATCATCAGCCGCCAAAGAAACGGCGGAAGTATTCGTACCAGTCGTTGTAGTCCCCCTCGCTGGGCATGGACGAATCCTCCTGCGGGGCGGTCTCGACGGTGGTGCTGTGGGGCTTCTCGTCAAAGGTGATGGTCAGCGTCAGTTCCCGTCCGCTGCGAACGACGGTGATCTGGGCGGTGTCGCCCGCCTTGTAGTTCCGCAGAGCGCGGGTCAGGTCGGTTCTGGTGGCGATCTTGTGATCGTCCACTGCGGTAATCAGGTCTTTGGACTGGATACCGGCTTTGTCCGCGCTGCTGCCCGGCGTCACGTCCACGACGTAAGCGCCATCCGTGGGCAGGCCGAACTGAGCGGCGGCTTCCTTGTCGTTGTCCTTCACGGTGATGCCCATGTAAGCGCCGGTGACGTAGCCGTAGTCGATCAGGTCGGAGATAATGCCCATCACGTCGTCAATGGGGATGGCGAAACCGATGCCCTCGATGGACGCGCCGGAGTTGGTGGTGCCGGAATATTTGGCCGTGGTAATGCCGATGACCTCGCCGTACATATTGAACAGCGGGCCGCCGGAGTTGCCCGGGTTGATGGCCGCATCGGTTTGCAGCATACTGATAACGGTGTTGTCGGTGGTGACCTCCCGGTTGATGCCGCTGACGTAGCCGACGGTCTCCGTTGCCGCCAGACGGCCAAGGGGATTGCCGATGGCGACCACCATGTCGCCGATGGAAAGATTGCCGCTGCTGCCGATGGTCGCGGCGGACAGCCCCTCGGCTTCCACCTTCAGAACGGCCACGTCATTGGTGGCGTCGTAGCCCTTCACCGTAGCGTCGTACTCGTCGCCGCTGTGGGTGGTGACGGTGATATTGCTTGCATTCTGCACAACGTGGTAGTTGGTCACCACGTAGCCATCCGCCGACAGGATAAAGCCGGAGCCGGAGGACGTTCCCTGAACGGTCTGGCCGTAGGCGGTGGTCTGCATGGTGCAGGAAATGGCGACCACGCTGTCAACATTGCTCTGATACAGCTGCGCCGGAGTCATGGCCGAACCGTCCGCTGCCGGGAGCGCGCCGGATGTACCGCCAGCGGCAGGAACGCTGTCGATCTGCTTTTGCAGGTCGTCGATCTGCCTGCCCAGCTGCTGGGTGATCTGGCTGGTTTTCTGCTCCCACTTCCGGTTGACGCCGGAAGCCGTGATCAGGCAGCCGGAAGCCACCAGCGCCACAACGAGAACGGCGGCGATAACGGTCTTCCAAGGCGACTTGCCGGATCTACGGGGTTTTTTCTCCCGCTTCTCGGGCGGCTGCGTCTGGGGCTGGTACTGATACTGATACGGCCGGGGCTGGCCGGTCATATAGGGGGAATTGGCGTAGGGAGACTCCCTGCGGCCCGTACCGGCGGCGTGATAGGTGCCGGACTGGGGTTCGCTCTGGCGCTCCTGAGGAACTTCATTCCGTGGTTCCTGAGGAGCTTCGTTCTGCGGCTCCTGCGGGGCGTCGAAACTCGCTTCGGGAGCCGGGTTATTTTCTTCCGGATATTCGCTATTTGCAAAGGTGTCCATGGTGGTTACCTCCTTCTCTTTTCTTATCCTACTCTATCCGTCACATATGAAGAAATATGTATCGACATGTGAAGGATATTTGAATTTTACAATTTTTCCGGCTTTTCGTCAAGGGGAACAGCAAATAATAAAGGAAGCTCTGATTAAATCGGCAAGAACTGTGAGCGAGAGATTTTTCGTCCAATCGAGGCATCGGAAACGGAGGAATACTTTGTGTATTTCCCGTTTTCGATACCGAAGAGTGGGCGGAAAAGATCCGCTCACAGTCGCAGACGATTTATTCAGAGTTTCCTAAGAAAAAATCGCGGCAGCTTTCACTGCCGCGAAACAAGTTACTTCTTGCGGAAGGACATGCAGTCGGTACACTGATCCACGGTGGGGCAAGCCTCGTGAGTACCCACCAGAATGCGATCCAGAGAGCAGTAGTTCTCGCCCTCGCAGTGATTGGCGCACTGCTGGACAGTACACTCGATGCTCTTGTTGGCATGACAGTTCATAGTAGCAGCCTCCTTTTCTTTGGATTCGGGAATAGTATGCGCCGCCGTCGGCAAAGCATACAGGAACTTTTTTCCAATGTTGCTTTCCCGTGGCTTTTGTGGTATCTTAAAGGAAAAGGATTTTTGCTGGAGGTCTTTCTATGCCTGTCATTGCTCCGTCTATTTTATCCGCCGATTTTGCCAATCTGGAACGGGATATTCACAATATTGAAGCGAACGGCGCCGACTGGGTGCATGTAGATGTGATGGACGGAATTTTCGTCCCCAACATCTCCATCGGCATTCCGGTGGTGAAGGCGCTGCGGCCTGTCACTTCCCTGCCGTAGGACGTACATCTGATGATCGACCGTCCCATCCGCTACGCTGAGGAATTCATCAAAGCCGGCGCGGACTGGCTGACCATTCACTTAGAATCCGACCAGCCCCAGAACACACTGGCCTGTCTCGACAAGATCCGGGCTATGGGCTGCAAGGCCGCCATTTCCCTGAAGCCGAAAACCCCGGCGGAAGCTGCCATTCCCTATCTTGCCAAGTGCGACATGGTGCTCGTAATGACCGTGGAGCCGGGCTTCGGGGCGCAGAAATTCATGGCCGACATGATGCCCAAGGTGAAAAAAATCCGCCAGATGCTGGACGAGGCAAACCCCGCCTGCATCATCGAGGTGGACGGCGGCGTAGATGCTGTTACGTACAGAACCTGCCGGGAAAACGGTGCGGAAGCGCTGGTCACCGGCTCGGCCTATTTCAAGGCCGCCGACCGGGCGGCGTTCGTCAAGTCCCTTCGCGCGTAACCATTTTCCCGTAAGAAACGAACCCGGCTCCCATCTGGGAACCGGGTTCAGATTGTGTGCTCAGCAGTAGAAGTCCCGAATCTTCTTGGCGCGGCTGGGATGGCGCAGCTTGCGGATGGCCTTGTTCTCGATCTGGCGGATACGCTCCCGGGTAACGCCGAAAATCTGTCCGACCTCCTCCAGCGTGTGGGTGCGCCCGTCGTACATGCCGAAGCGCATCCGCAGAACGTCCGCTTCCCGCTCCGTCAGGGTGTCCAGAATCTCCTTCAGCGCCTCGGCAAGCAGGGCGTTGGAGGTGGCGTCGGCGGGGCCGGGGGTGCGCTCGTCCTCCACGAAGGAGCCGATGGAGGTATCTTCCTCGTCACCCACAGGGGTGTCCAGAGACAGCGTGTCGGCGGCGGTACGGTTGGCCTCGATGATCTTCTCAACAGGCAGGTTCAGCTCCGCGGCGATCTCCTCCACGGTAGGCTCCCGGCCAAGCTCCTGCACCAGCTTCCGGTTGCAGCGGGTTGCCTTGTTGATGACCTCCACCATATGCACCGGGACACGGATCGTCCGGGCCTGATCCGCGATGGCGCGGGTGATGGCCTGCCGGATCCACCAGGTGGCATATGTAGAGAATTTGTTTCCCTTTGTCCAGTCGAATTTATCGACCGCGCGGATAAGGCCGGTGTTGCCTTCCTGAATCAGGTCCAGAATGTGCAGGCCGCGGCCGGAATATTTCTTTGCGATGGAGACCACCAGACGCAGGTTCGCCTCGGTGAGCTTGTTCTTCGCTTCCTGATCTCCCTCGGAGACGCGCTTTGCCAGCTCCACCTCTTCCTCGGCGGAAAGGAGCTTGATCTGGCCGATCTCCTTGAGGTACATCCGCACCGGGTCGTCCAGGCTGTACTCGGCGGCCAGGTCAACGGGGTCGACCAGCTCCTCCTCGTCAAGGCCTGCCAGATTGATATCGTCGTCCGGCCCCAGGTCGAGATCGTCGTCCCCCAGATCCAGTTCCAGATCGGCGGTGACCACCTGAATATTCATGGCGTCCAGACGGTCGTAAATGTCCTCGATCTTTTCCGGCGTCTGCTGCATCTGCTCCAGCTGGGCGTTCAGGTCGGAGGCACGGATCATGCCATCCTTCTTTCCCTGAGCGATCAGCGCCTGCAATGCGGCGTGAACATCATCCATGTTGGCTTTCGGTGCCTTCTTCGGCGTACTACTCATAGAGAATCTCCTTTTTTCTATGTAAAAATCCATAAAACTCTTGTGCCGTTAAACTATACCCCGTTTTTTTCGGTATGACAAGGGCATTTCTCAAAAATTTTTCTTTCATCGAGGACAGTTTTCCCCTGATTTCGGGAAAACATACGGTTTACTTTTTGGGAAAAATTCGTTATAATTGTGAGAATAAGGCAGTGTGCCCTTTCGATCCCATATTCATGAGGTAATCCATATGACCGAACTATCCAACATCCGCAACTTTTCCATCATCGCCCATATCGATCACGGCAAGTCCACCCTCGCCGACCGGCTGCTGGAGCAGTGCCACGCCATCGACCAGCGCATCCGCGCCGAGCAGATGCTGGACTCCATGGACTTGGAGCGGGAGCGGGGCATCACCATCAAATCCAGCGCCGTCACCCTGCACTATACCGCCGCCGACGGCGAAAAATACGTCCTGAACCTGATCGACACCCCGGGTCACGTGGACTTCAACTACGAGGTCTCCCGGAGCCTTGCCGCCTGCGAGGGTGCGATTCTGGTGGTGGACGCCTCTCAGGGCGTGGAAGCCCAGACCTTGGCCAACACCTATCTTGCCATCGACGCCGGGCTGGAAGTCCTGCCCGTCATCAATAAAATTGACCTTCCCTCCGCCCGTCCGGCTGAGGTGAAGTCGGAAATTGAGGACATCATCGGCATTCCCGCCGAGGACGCCCCCGAAATTTCCGCCAAAAACGGCATCAACATCCCCGCCGTTCTGGAGATGATCGTCCGGGACGTCCCTGCTCCCACCGGGGAACGGGACGCGCCATTGCAGGCGCTGATCTTCGACAGCCAGTACGATTCCTACCGGGGCGTCATCGTCTACACCCGCATCAAGCAGGGAACGGTGAAGCCCGGCATGGACATCAAAATGATGGCCACCGGCGCGGTCTACAAGGTGGTGGAGGTGGGCACCATGATTCCCGGCGGGCTGAACCCCTCGGACGCACTGGGTGCCGGGGAAGTGGGCTACATCACCGCTTCCATCAAAACCGTTGCGGACACCCGGGTGGGCGACACCGTCACCGGCGTGGAGAATCCCGCCGCCCAGCCCCTGCCCGGCTACCGCCCAGCCCAGCCCATGGTGTTCTCCGGCATCTATCCCGCCGACGGCGCCAAATATCAGGACTTGCGGGACGCACTGGAAAAGCTGAAGCTCAACGACGCCTCCATGAGCTACGAGCCGGAAAGCTCCATCGCCCTTGGCTTCGGCTTCCGCTGCGGCTTCCTTGGTCTGCTGCACATGGAGATCATTCAGGAGCGTCTGGAACGGGAATACAATCTCGACCTCATCACCACCGCGCCCAACGTCGTCTACCGGATAACGAAGACCAACGGCGAATCCATGTATGTCTACACGCCTCTGGACTACCCCGACCCGGCGGACATCCAGCTGGCCGAGGAGCCTTACGCCAAGGTCAGCCTGATCTCCCCACAGGAATACGTGGGCAACATCATGGAACTGTGTCAGAACCGCCGGGGCGAATTCAAGGACATGGTGTATCTGGACGCCAGCCGCGTGGAGCTGCACTACGAAATGCCCCTGAACGAGATCATCTACGACTTCTTCGACGCCCTGAAGTCCCGCACCCGTGGCTACGGCAGTCTGGACTACGAGCTGATCGGCTACCGTCCCAGCCGTCTGGTGAAGCTGGACATCCTGCTCAACGGCGACGTTGTGGACGCCCTGAGCTTCATCCTCTTTGCGGACAACGCCTATCCCCGCGCCCGGAAGATCTGCGAAAAGCTGAAGGAGAACATCCCCCGCGCCCAGTTTGAAATCCCCGTTCAGGCCGCCATCGGCGGCAAGGTCATCGCCCGGGAGACCATCAAGGCGCTGCGCAAGGACGTTCTCGCCAAGTGCTACGGCGGCGACATCACCCGAAAGAAGAAGCTGCTGGAAAAGCAGAAGGAAGGCAAGAAGCGGATGCGTACCTTTGGCACCGTCGCGGTTCCTTCCGAAGCCTTCATGGCCGTCCTCAAGCTGGACGAAGATTGACAGTTTTCTCACATTCTCAACACCCGGAGGTATCCCATGCCCATTCTCAATAAACGCGCAAACAAAACGCCCCTTGGACTTTACGTCCATGTCCCCTTCTGCCGCAGCAAGTGCCAGTACTGCGACTTCTACTCCATGGCCACCAAGGACGACAAGCTGATGGACGGCTATCTGGACGCGGTATGCGACCATATCAAGGAAGCCGGTGAGCTGGCACCCGGCTACAAGGTGGACTCCGTCTACTTTGGCGGCGGCACCCCCTCCTTCTTCGGTGCCGACGGTCTGGCCGTGATCCTCACCACCATCCGCCGGAACTTCGACGTGGTGCCGGATGCCGAGATCTCCGTGGAGTGCAACCCGGATTCCGTTTCCGACCGGCTGCTCCACCGGCTTTACGCCGAGGGCTTCAACCGGGTCAGTCTGGGCGTTCAGTCCGACGACGATGAAATTCTGAAAAAGCTCGGCCGTCCCCACACCTACGCACAGGCCGCCACCGCCTACCAGCGCATCCGCAAGGCGGGTTTTCGCAACGTGTCCATCGACCTGATGTACGGCCTGCCCGGGCAGGACCTGCAGGACTGGCAGGAAACGCTGGACAACGTCCTGCGCCTGAACCCGGAGCACGTCAGCTGCTACGCCCTGAAAATCGAGGAAGGCACCCCCTTCTATGACTACAAGGAAATGCTGAACCTCCCTGACGACGAGACGCAGGCGGACATGTACCTCGCCGCCGTGGAAGCCCTCCGCAGCCGCGGCTTCCGGCAGTACGAAATTTCCAATTTTGCCCGGAAGGGTCTGTACTCCCGGCACAACATGAAATACTGGACGGGCGGCGAATATCTGGGCTTCGGCCCCAGCGCCAGCTCGGACTTTGCCGGAAAGCGCTTCACCCTGAAACGGGATTTGCAGGAATACATCGCCGGTATCCGGGACGGCGGCGACATTATGGAGGATTTACAGGAGATCCCCATGCGGGAGCGGGCGGGCGAGTATCTGATGCTTCGTCTGCGCACCAGTCAGGGCATCAGCGCCGCGGAATACGAAAAGCTGTTCCTGCTGCCCTTCGCCCCGCTGGAAGATGTGCTGGAAAAGCGCCGCCGCTACTATCAGGCGACCCAGAACGACTCCGGCCGCTGGGTGCTGACCCCTCAGGGGTATCTGGTCAGCAACGATATCATCACCGACCTGCTCATCGCCCAGGACAGCTCCCACCCGCTCAAGCGGATATAACGTCGTATCCGCCCGAAATTTACAACGATTTTGCCGCCGGGGAATTGACATTTTTCCCGGCGGCATGTATAATGTATGCGCTAAGTTCCGGTTTTCCGGAAAAGTAAACCCAAAGACGGAAACGTCTTTTGAAAGAAAGGAAATTTGCCATGATTTACAGTGCAGAAGTACAGAATATGTGCTCCGTGGCTAAGGGCGCCTACCACGGCCCCGCTCCCATCCCCGAAGAGGGCAAGTGGGTTCAGGCCAAGGAGATCAAGGACATCAGCGGCTTTACCCATGGTATCGGCTGGTGTGCTCCGCAGCAGGGCGCCTGCAAGCTGACCCTGAACATCAAGGAGGGCGTCATTGAGGAAGCTCTGGTGGAGACCATCGGCTGCTCCGGCATGACCCATTCCGCCGCTATGGCCGCCGAAATTCTCATCGGCAAGACCATTCTCGAGGCTCTGAACACCGATCTGGTGTGCGACGCCATCAACACCGCCATGCGGGAGCTGTTCCTGCAGATCGTTTACGGCCGCAGCCAGTCTGCGTTCTCCGAGGGCGGTCTGGTCGTGGGCGCCTCTCTGGAAGACCTGGGCAAGGGTCTGCGCAGTCAGGTGGGCACCATGTTTGCCACCAAGTCCAAGGGTCCCCGTTATCTGGAAATGGCCGAGGGCTATGTCACCCGCGTTGCTCTGGACGACGATAACCTGATCATCGGCTATGAGTTTGTAAACCTGGGCAAGATGATGGACTTCATGAAGAAGGGCGACGACGCCAACACCGCCTACAAGAAGGCTATGGGTCACTACGGCCGCTTCGACAACGCGCCCAAGTACATCGACCCCCGTCAGGAATAAGAGGAGGACGAAACAATGGCTTTGTTTGAAAGTTACGAAAGAAGAATTGACAAGATCAACGGCGTCCTCGCGCAGTACGGCATCTCCTCCGTGGAAGAGTGCCGGGAGATCTGCAAGGCGAAGGGCTTCGACCCCTACGAGATCGTCAAGGGCATTCAGCCCATCTGCTTTGAGAACGCCTGCTGGGCTTACACCGTGGGCGCTGCCATCGCTCTGAAGAAGAACGTCAAGACCGCCGCTGAGGCCGCCGAGGCCATCGGTATCGGCCTGCAGGCTTTCTGCATCGACGGTTCCGTCGCCGAGGACCGCAAGGTCGGTCTGGGCCACGGCAATCTGGGCGCCATGCTGCTGCGGGATGAGACCAAGTGCT
>ENA-UOJS01002380-UOJS01002380.1-human-gut-metagenome-genome-assembly--contig:-C74-NODE-2380-length-12954-cov-23.946740_pt1 | contig 12954 bp, 10 predicted proteins | sample MGYA00242355_ERZ723902 | MGnify/ENA metagenome assembly ERZ723902 | reverse complement strand
CCAAAACCCCGGCGGGCACTGGACATCCTCTGCCGGGTGGTTTATACTGGGAGCAGCAAAAAAACAGAGGAACAGGGGAGTGCGGAATGATGCAGGAAAACGGGATGATGCTGGAGGTTCTGCCGCTGGAAGCAGGCGGTGCGCGGCTGGTGCGGGTGTACGGCCAGGACCCCTGCGTCGTACTGCCGGGCAGCGTTCCGGCCCCGGCGGGAGGCAGCTGGCCCATCACCGAGTTGGGGGACTACTGCTTCTCCGAAAAGCCCCGCAGTCTGCCGGCATCGGATGCCGTCTGCCGCTATCAGGTGGATGATACCGGTGCAGTCCGGCTGACCCGGGCCTTCGGGCAGGCGGTGGGCGGCAGTGCCCGCCGGTACGATTTTGACTTTGACGCCCCGGCGGCGGACCCCGACAACCTGCACCCCGTGTGCGGCAGCTTTGTGGAAGAGGTGACCCTGCCGGACCGCCTGCAGGTCATTGGCAGCTGTGCCTTTTACAACTGCCGGAAGCTGCGCCTGCTTACGGTGGGAGCCGAGGGCCTGACGCTGGGCAGTGATGTGTTCCTGAACTGCTTTGCACTGGAGACCATCCGGGTGCAGGCAGAGGCGGACGCGGCCACCGGCCTGTTTGCGCTGGTCAACAACATCACCGAGGCGGTGCGGGCGGAGTTCCGGCCCGCTGGTGCGGCGGCCCCGTTGGCGGCCCTGTGGTACCCCGCCTACTGGGAGGACATTGAGGAAACGCCCGCCCACATCCTGCTGCACACCTTTTCCGGGCAGGGATATCATTACCGGCAGTGTTTTTTGAACAATAAATTCCTCCCGGCAGAATACGACGCCATTTTCCCGCAGGGGCACGACGCCGACGATGCCAACATCATGGCCATGCTCTGCTTCGACCGTCTGCGCTGGCCATGGCAGCTGAGTGAAACGGCGGCCGGGCATTACCGGGCCTTTCTTTCCGCCAACACCGGTCGGGTGCTCGCCCGTCTTTTAAAGGCGCAGGACACCGACAGCATCCGCGCTCTGCTGGCACTGGACGTGCTGGACAAAGCTGCCTTTGCCGAGGGGGCTGCCCTTGCCGCAAAGGCGGAAAATGCCGCTGCCGCTGCCCTGCTAGCCGACGCGGAGCACAAAAAGTTCGCCGTGGTAAAACCGAAGCGGCGGTATGATTTTGATTTTTAAGGGGGTGAATCCGGTTGCCAAAGGAAAAATTCGTGGACCCGCGCAAGGAATTCCGCTCCCAGCGGCCGGAGACCCATGAGGAGTGGCAGGCCCGCATGGGCGGCGAGGTGCTGGCCGTGGTGCGCAGCGGGCTGTATCTGGACTTCCGCTTTTTGGATATGGCCCTCTCGGCCCTCACGCCTGCCCCGGATGAGCGCTGCCGGGTGCTGGCCACCGACGGTCAGATGCTGTACTACCAGCCCGCCCGGCTACTGCAGCTTTACCAGCAGAACCCGAAGTATCTCAACCGGTTGTATTTGCATGTGGTATTCCACTGTGTATTTCGCCATCTGTGGCTCAAAGGCCGCAGGGAGCCGCAGCTGTGGAGCCTGGCCTGTGACATCGCGGTGGAAAACGTGATCGACAGTCTGAACCGCGCCAGTGTCAAGCGGCCCCTGACCTATGTGCGGCAGAATGCGTATCAGCAGATCACCGCCGAAGAAAAGGTAGTGGCGGCGGCCCCAGTGTACCGCTGGCTCACCCGCCAGACGCCCGGCGTGCTGCGCCAGCTGGAACGGGAATTCGTGGCCGATGACCACCGCCTGTGGCCGAAGGATGCCCCGGAACAGCCCCAGCAGATGCCCACCCCGCTGCCCCAAAAGACCTGGCAGAAGATCGGGGAACGGATGCAGACCGAGCTGGACCTGCGAGACAAAGAAGCCGGGGAAGGGGCCGACGCCCTGAAACAGCAGGTGAAGGCCGCCAACCGCAGCCGCCGCAGCTACAAGGATTTTCTGCGCCGGTTCTGTGTCATGCGGGAGGAAGTCAAGCTGGACCCGGACGAGTTCGACCTGAACTTCTACACCTACGGCCTGTCGGTGTACGGCAACCTGCCCCTCATCGAGCCGCTGGAAACGCGGGAAAGCAAAAAGATCGAGGAACTGGCCCTGGTCATCGACACCAGCTATTCCACCTCCGGTGCGCTGGTGCGGGCCTTTCTGGCCGAGACCTACACCCTGCTGAAGGGGCAGGAGAACTTTTTCCACCGCATGAACCTGCACCTGATCCAGGCTGACAATGCCATCCGGCAGGACCTGCTCATCCGAAACGAGGACGAGCTGATCCACGCCATGAACCACTTTGAGCTGCGGGGCGGCGGCGGCACCGACTTCCGGCCCGCCTTTGCCTATGTGGACCGGCTCTGCGCCGAGAAAAAGTTCTCGAACCTGCGGGGACTGCTCTACTTTACCGACGGCATGGGCACCTACCCGGCAAAGCGCCCGGCCTACGACACGGCCTTCCTGTTTTTAGGAGAGCGGTTCGACGACGCCAATGTGCCGCCCTGGGCTATGAAAGTGGTGCTGGACGAAGAAGAATTTACCGGTGCGGCGGCCCGCCCGGCCAGCGCTCTTGCCGACGCGCTGGCCGAAGAGGACGACCTGTACCGTGACCTGAACAACTCCTGAAACGAGGGGGAAGCTGTTATGAACATCAAACGCGCCAAAGAAGAGATCGAACACACCGTCAAGGCCTATCTTGCCAAGGATGCGCTGGGGGAATACGCCATTCCGGCCATCCGGCAGCGCCCCATCCTGCTCATGGGGCCTCCGGGCATCGGTAAGACCCAGGTGATGGAGCAGGTGGCCCGGGAGTGCGGGGTGGCACTGGTGGCCTATACCATCACCCACCACACCCGGCAGAGCGCCGTGGGTCTGCCCTTCATCCGGCAGCGCCACTACGGCGACAAGGACGTCTCGGTGACCGAGTACACCATGAGCGAGATCATCGCCAGCATCTACGCCAAGATGGAGGCCACCGGCCTTTCCGAGGGCATCCTGTTCATCGACGAGATCAACTGTGTGTCCGAGACGCTGGCGCCCACCATGCTGCAGTTTTTGCAGTGCAAGACCTTCGGCAACCAGGCGGTGCCGGCGGGCTGGGTCATCGTGGCAGCAGGCAACCCGCCGGAGTACAACAAATCCGTCCGGGACTTTGACATCGTCACCCTCGACCGTGTGCGCCGCATGGACATTGAGCCCGACCTGCCGGTGTGGAAGGACTACGCCCGGGCGGCCCACATCCACAGCGCCATCCTGAGCTATCTGGAATTGCACCCTCAGAACTTCTACCAGATCAACGCCGACGTGGACGGCACCCAGTTCGTCACCGCCCGCGGCTGGGAGGACCTGTCTAATCTGCTGGATACCTACGAGCAGTTGGGCCTGCAGGCCGATGAGGACCTCATCAAGGAATACATCCAGCACCCGAAGATCGCTGAGGACTTCTCGGCCTATCTGGACCTTTACTATAAGTACCGCGATGACTACGGCGTGGAGGAGATCTTGGCCGGGCAGGCAAAGCCCGCCGTGTTCGCCCGGCTGCTGCAGGCCCCATTTGACGAGCGACTGTCGCTGGTCAGCCTGCTTCTGGCGGGCCTGAACACCCGGTTTGCTGCGTCCCGGCAGGCGGATGCGGTGGCCGATGCCTGCTACGCCTTCCTGCGGGAGACGAAAAAAGCCCTTGCCACCCTGCCGGACGATCTGCCGGACGGCTCTGCAGAGCTGTTCAGCCAGCAGATCGCAGACTACGATGCCGAGACCCAGCATCAGCGGGACGCGGGCCTGCTGAGCCACGACGCCCTGACCACTCGCCTGCAGGTGCAGGCCGTGCTGCGCCGGTGGGAAGGCGAACTGCGCCGCGCCAACGCCGCCGGGACCCAGGAGGCCTTTGAGCTGCTGCGTGGGCAGTTCCAGACGCTGGCCGATGACCGCGAAAAAGCTCAGCAGACCGCCAGCGCGGCGCTGGAAGCCGCCTTTGACTTTATGGAACAGGCTTTTGCCGAGAGCCAGGAAATGGTGGTGTTCGTCACCGAGCTCACCGTGAACCCGGTGTCCCATGCTTTCCTCACCGAGAACGGCTGCGAGCGCTATTTCCAGTACAACAAGGATCTGCTGCTGGACCACCGCAAAGCTGCCCTGCAGCAGGAGCTGGCCGCTGAGCAGCGCCGCCACGGGGGCGTGTGAGCCATGTGGGAAAATGTCCGGTTCAGCATGAACAGCACCATGCCGTTGTTTTTCGTCATGCTGCTGGGCTATGTGCTGTACCAGAAAAAGTTCCTCAGCGATGCATTCGTGGCCGGGGCCAACAAGTTTGTGTTCTATGTGGCGCTGCCGGTGCAGCTGTTCCGGGACCTGGCCGCCACCGATGTGCGCGCGGCCTTTGACGGGGCCTATGTGCTGTTCTGCTTCGTGGTCACACTGGTCAGCATCCTGGGCATCTGGGCGCTGGCGAAGCTGTTTTTGCCGGACAAGCGCCTTGTGGGCGAGTTCGTGCAGGTGTGCTACCGCTCGTCGGCGGCCATCCTGGGCACGGCCTTTCTGCAGAGCATCTACGGCACGGCGGAGATGTCCAGTATGATGATCCTGGGCAGCGTGCCACTGTACAACGTGATGGCGGTGGTCATCCTGATGCTGGAAGGCCCGGAGGCGGCCCAGGCAGGCAGCATGACAGCAAAGCTGAAAAAGAGCGTGAAAGGCATCCTGACCAATCCCACATTGCTGGGCATTGCCGCCGGGTTTGCCTGGAGCCTGCTGGGCCTGCCCATGCCCACCATGGCCGGCAAGACCCTCTCCAGCATTGCCAGCCTGACAAGCCCGCTGGCGCTGCTGGCCATCGGAGCCGGGTTCAAGGGCCGCAAGGCGCTGGGCTACCTGCGCCCCACGGCCGTGGCAACTGCCGTCAAGTTGATGGCCCTGCCGGCGCTGTTCCTGCCGGTGGCGGTGCATCTGGGCTTTACGGACGAAAAACTGGTGGCCCTGCTGGTGATGCTGGGCAGCATTGCCACGCCAAGCTGCTATGTTATGGCAAAGCAGATGGGCCACGAGGGCGTGCTTACCGGCAGTGTGTGCGTCACCACCACCCTGTTCAGCGCATTCAGCCTGACTTTCTGGTTGTTTTTGCTGCGAAGCATGGGCTGCATCGCCTGAACGAAACCTGAAAAAGCTGAGCACCTGCCAGACGGCGGATGCTCAGCTTTTTGTTTTTGCGGTATTTTGAGGTCGGCTCAGTCCAGCCACAGCTTCCCTTCGCAGGCCAGCACCTGGTCCAGGATCATGCGAGACACCCGTGCTCCGTACACGATGGCGGGGTGGTCGTTGTACTCAATGATGTCGTGGAAGTCCGTGTTCATCAGCACGATGACATACTCCCCATAGGGCGTGTGCACGATGCCGCCGTCGTTGCGGCAGGCGTTCATGCTGCCGCTTTTGCTGGCCACCCAGAGCAGCTCCGGGGCCCCGGTCTCCTCGCAGTCCAGATAATACTGCGGGAAGTCCTTGGTCAGCATGGTGTTGTAGTGCTGCTGACGCAGGATGGCCAGCATCTCGACGCTGGCGGCTTTGCTCACCAGGGTGCCCCGAGCCATCTGGGCCAGCAGGGAAGCGTAGTCCCGGGGCGTGGTGGTGCCCAGCTGCCGGTACCGGTCAAAGTGCAGGGCGTTGTGCAGTACTGTGTGGGCAAAGCCCAGCTCCCGGATGCAGGCGTTGATGGTGTCCAGCCCCAGGTAGTCGATGAGCATGTTCGTGGCGATGTTGTCTGAGCAGATGATCATCATGGTGGCGGTATCCTTCACCTTGAGGCGGGCCCCCACGCCCAGGGCACGCAGCATGCCGCTGCCGTCCACGAACTGGCTGGCCTCGTATTCGATCTCGGCGGAAAGATCCGCCATGCCGCGCTCGGCCTGCAGGTAGAGCGCCGCCAGCAGAAAGGCCTTGATGACCGAGGCCGTCTCAAATTCCTCGTCAGCCCCGCGCTCCACGGTGTGGCCCTGCAGGTCGTCCACAAAAACGCTCATCCTGCCCTGATAGGAATACAGTTCGGCGTCGATGCGCTTTTCCAGTGTCATGTTCTTGTCCATTGCGGTACGCCCCCGTCTGTTTTACAGGTTGTACTCAAAGAAATCCCGGGCATTGCGCCAGAAGATGCGCTCCACCTCATCCTCGGTAAAGCCGGCCCTGCGCAAAGCGTTGGCCAGCAGCGGCATGTCCGCCGCTGTTTCCAGCTGGTGGTGGCCGTCGATGCCGTCAAAGTCGCTGCCCAGGGCCAGCACCCCGATGCCGCCCACCTGCTTGTAGTGGGCCGCGTGCTCTGCGATGCGCTCCACCGTGCTGCGGCAGGCTTCCGGGTGAGCGGGATCGGTGTCCAGGAAAGCAGCATAGTAGTTCAGCCCCGCGATGCCGCCTTTTTCGGCCAGGGCGCGGATCATCGCATCCGTCAGGTTGCGGGTGTGGGGGCACAGGGCGCGGCAATTGGAGTGGCTGGCCGCAAAGGGGCGGGTGCCGTGTTCCACGATGTCCCAGAAGCCCCGGTCAGAAAGATGGCTCACGTCCACGATCATGTGCAGGCGCTCCATCTCGGCCAGAAAGGCAAAGCCCGTCTCGGTCAGGCCGCGCTGGGTCTGAGCCGCCAGCGGCCCGCCGGGGTTTGCCTGCGGGGCGGCCAGCTCGTTGTCGTGGTTCCAGGTCAGGGTCATCATGCGCACGCCCAGCTCATACATCCGGCGCAGCACGCCCAGGCTGCCCTTGCAGCAGCCGCCCTCCTCCACGGTGAGCAGGCCGCTGATCTTTCCGGCTTCGGCGTTTTTGCGGATGTCGGCCGCCGTGTACACCGGGGCAATGCGGTCCGGGTATTTTGCCATGATCCGCTTGAACACGTCGATCTCTTCCAGCGCCGTTACCAGCGGGTCGGCACCGGGGGTGGGGTCGGCCAGGTTCACAAACGCGGCCAGACATTGCAGCATGTAGTCTCCGGCCTGCAATTTTTCCAGGTCGATGTGCAGATCATTGTGGGCAAAGTTCGCGGGGGTGCCATTCTTTTCGGCACGGCGCAGCTCGCTGAGGGTATCACAGTGCAGATCCCAAACCTTCATGATGCTTTCTCCTTATGCTTCTTCGCCCAGCAGCTGCAGCAGCTCCTCAGGCTTCATGGACAGGATCGCGCCGTCGGCCGAGCCGGTGACGGTGTCCGCCAGCGACTGCTTGGCCTGCTGCAGCTCCACGATCTTTTCTTCAATGGTGTCCTGTGCAATGAGCTTATACACCTGCACAGGGTTCTTCTGACCGATGCGGTAGGCGCGGTCGGTGGCCTGATTCTGGGCCGCCACGTTCCACCACGGGTCGTAGTGGATGACGATGTCGGCCGCGGTCAGGTTTAGGCCGGTGCCGCCGGCCCGCAGCGAGATCAGGAATACGCTGGCTTCCCCGGCATTGAAGCGGCGCACCAGCTCGGCACGCACCGGCTTGGGGGTGGAGCCCTGCAGGGTGAAGTGGCTCACCCCGGCCTCGTCCAGCCGCTGGGCCAGCAGGTCCAGCATGGAGGTGAACTGACTGAACAGCAGGATGCGGTGGCCGCCCTCCACGGCGGCGGTGACCAGCTCCATGCAGGCGTCCAGCTTGGCGCTGCCGCCGGACCAGTTGTCAGCCACAAGGCGGGGGTCGCAGCAGATCTGCCGCAGCCGCATGAGCACCGCAAACACCGCCATTTTGTCCTCGGGCTTGGCGGCGCGCAGCTTCTCGCGGGCGTCCACCACGGCGGCAAGGTACAGCTTGCGCTGTTCGGTGTCCAGCTCGATGCGGTGGACATTTTCGGTCTTGGGCGGCAGCTCCCGCAGCACATCCGCCTTCATGCGGCGCAGGATGAACGGCCCGGTGAGCTGATTCAGCCGCCGCACGGCGTTGGCATCTTCCTCCTGCACGATGGGCTTTTCAAACCGGGCACAGAAGTTCTTGTACGGCGGCAGATAGCCCGGCATGAGGAAGGAGAAGATGCTCCACAGCTCGCCCAGCCGGTTCTCCACCGGGGTGCCGGTCAGGGCAAAGCGTACCTGACTGCGGACCTGGCACACGGCCTTGTATTTCTGGGTGGTATGGTTCTTGATGGCCTGTGCTTCGTCCAGGATGCAGGCATAGAAGGGCTGCTCGGCGTAGCGGTCCTCATCGCGGCGCAGCAGGTCGTAGCTGGTCACCACAAGATCGGCCTCTGCCCACCGGCGGGCCAGCACAGCGCGGTGGGCGGCGTCGCCGTCCATCGCCACACAGGTGAGCTGTGGGGTGAACTTTTTGCACTCTTCCTCCCAGTTCAGCACCAGTGACGCCGGGCACACGATGAGGCTGGGCAGGGGCTGCCCGCCCTCCTTGAGGGCCAGCAGGTAGCTCAGCACCTGCAGGGTCTTGCCCAGGCCCATATCGTCGGCCAGGATGCCGCCCATGCCGTAGCCGTCCAGCGTGCGCAGCCAGCGGTAACCGTCCCGCTGATACTTGCGCAGCACGCTGTGCAGGGACTGGGGCGGGGTATACTCGCTGTCCTTCACGGCATGGAAGCTGCGGCTGATGCGGCGGAATGCGTCGTCGCGGCTGAAGCGCAGGCCGTTCTGGCCCGAAAGTGCCCAGTCCAGCGTGGGAGCACGGTAAAGCGGCAGTTCCGCATGTCCATCTTTGAGCTTTGCGCCGGACAGCTCCAGCGTTTCGTTCAGCTCGTCCAGCCCTTCCAGATTGTCGTCCAGCCGCAGCAGGCGGCCGTCGCGCAGGCGGTGGTAGCGTTTTTTCTGGTGCAGGGACTGCAGCAGCTCCCGCAGCTCTGCGGTCGGGAACTCGCCGGTGTCCACCTCCAGGTCCAGCACACTGCCGTGCACCGACACGCCCACCGAAATTTTGGGCGGGGCGGCCTGCAGATTGCGAAAGGCGTCGCTCAGGTACACTTCACCTTCGTCCATCAGGGCGGGCACGCCCTCTTCCAGCAGGCGGTACAGCGGCTCTTCGTCCGTGACCATGTACTGTCCCGGCTCGGTGGGGTCCGGCTCCAGCCAGGTGGCCAGCAGCCGGTCGGCCCGGCGCTCGGCGCGGGTGTCCCGCAGCAGGCCCGCCGGGGCCGGGCCGGAGGGGGTGATCCGGTCCTCTCCGTACAGGAATTCGGCGTGGGCGGTCACGGTCATACCACGGTCGCGGGGCGCATCCAGATAGAACTGCACCACGGGTTCCAGCGGGATCTGGTTCAGCAGCAGGCGTTCCGGGTCCACGATGGTCAGCTTGCTGCCCAGCTCCGGCAGCACATAGCTGCAGAATTCGGTGGCGTCGGCACTGGTGAAAAACAGGCTTTTGCCGCACAGCGCCTGCAAAGCCGGAAGGATGCGGGCACTGGAAGCCCGCTGCAGCCGCCACAGGGTATCGGCGCTGTAAAGGTAATCATAGTCCAGCCCGTGCACGGCGTTCAGGGCCGGGAGGGTGTCGATCTGCACACCGCCCCGGCGGCGCTGCACCGTCATGGTGATGACGGGCAGGCCCTCCTGCAGGGCGTAGCCGCCCAGCGTGCCGGTGGGCGCATACAGCTGCACCAGCGCGTCAAAGATCTCACCGGTCAGCGGCAGACCGCCTGCCGGGGCATCCGACGCCGCATAGCTGTAGCTGCGCACCACGTTGGTCTCCATGCTCTGCTTGGCGTTCACCTGCCGACGCAGCAGCTGCAGCAGCTGACGGCTCTCTTCGTCAAAGGCGTCCCAGCGGTGCACAAAGGTCAGAAAGCGGCCATAGCCGGCACTGCGGCCGTGCTCCACATCGTCCAGCAGGGCAGGGATGCTCTTGACCACATACTGCCGCCCCCGCTCCCGGTTGGCGATGCGCAGCCGCAGCCACGGCTGCCCGCCGGACAGCATGGTCAGCTCCGGTTCCAGCTCCACAAAGCCGGTGTCCTGAGGGGGATCTCCGGCCTCGCCCAGGTCCTGCAGGGCACTCTGCTGGTAGGTCTCCAGCAGCTTGCGGGCCTCCTGGTCGGTGACGGGGGCGTCGCCCCGCCACTTGCGGCCGAACAGCATTTCCAGCCCGGAAGCATAGCTGTCCTTCCGGGAAGCGGCGGGGTTCAGCCCATCGGTGCCCCGCACCACGCCCGGGATGGATTCCGGGGCGGCCGGTGCCTTGGGGGCCGGGTGCTTGGCCGCATCCTCCAGCAGCAGCGCGCCGATGTGCTTGCAGTAGGTGCCGTCGCCGTTCTGGTTGTAGGGACAGTCGCAGGAAGCACTGACAAAGCTGCCGTTCTCCCGCAGCCAGACCTGTGTATAAAAACAGTCGGCTCCATTGCCCTGCACCAGCGCCGAGACATGGCGTACGCCATCCTCGTTGGTGGTGCAGCTGCTCTGCAGGATGCGGCGGCGGTATTTCTGGGCACGCTCAAATACCATTTCGCCCAGCAGTGTGCGGATCTCGTCTGCGTCCATGGTCGTTTTCCCTCCCCGGTCGATTCGTAAAACGGTTCTTATCTTATAAGAATACCGCACCCGCTGCCCGGATGCAAGGGCCAACCCCGCCCCGGTGCACAAAAAATACCGCCCTCTGTACCACAGGTACAGAGGGCGGTATCGTGCGAATTGCTGCTTATTGGGCGCTGCCGGTTTCGGCGTCAGTCTCAAGGGCGCGTTCGCGGATCTTTTCCAGCGTCTGCTCGCTGAGGATGTGCTCTGCCTTGCAGGCATCCTCGGCGGCGGTCTTTTCGTCTACGCCCAGCTGCATGAAGAAGTGGGTGAGCAGACGATGGCGGCTGTAGATGCGTTCTGCGATCTCACGGCCCGGCTCCAACAGGGTCAGGTTGCCTTCGCCGTCCACCGCGATATAGCCGTTTTCCCGCAGCTTTTTCATGGCGATGCTCACGCTCGCCTTGGTAAAGCCCAGCTCATTGACCACGTCAATGGAGCGCACCTTGCCCATGCGCTGGGTCAGCATCAGGATCGTTTCAAGATAATCTTCTGCGGATTGGTGGATCTGCATGGTTTGTTTGCCTCCTGCCTTGCCCCGCCCCACGGCGGGAAGTTCTCTGCCGGGATGCAAAGCACCACGGTTTGTATGTTACAGAATATCACACTTTTGCCGTTGATGCAAGCAATTCGCAGGAAGTTTGTACAAACAAACCAACTTTCTTCTGCACAAAACAGCGGGTTTGCCAATTCCAGGCCGGTTTTGTTTTGTGCAAAGGGGACAAAACCCCGTTAGTTTTCGCTTTCCAGATACGCCGCCGGGCCGGACTGGTACAGGTCGCCGCCGTGGGCGTCCAGGATCACGGTCAGGGGCATATCCTTTACGGTCAGGCGGCGCACCGCCTCACAGCCCAGGTCCGGCCAGGCGATGACCTCCAGCGTCTCGACACTTTTTGCCATCAGGGCACCGGCACCGCCGAGAGCCGCCAGATACACGGCCCCGTTGCGCACCACGGCTTCCTTGACGGCGGCGTCCCGCTTGCCTTTGCCGATCATGATCTTGTTGCCCAGATCCAGCAGGCGGGGGCTCATGGCGTCCATGCGGCCGCTGGTGGTGGGCCCGGCCGAGCCGATCACCTCACCCGGACGCTCCGGGGTGGGGCCAACGTAGTAAATGGCGCTGCCGGTCAGGTCAAAAGGCAGCGCTTCGCCCTTGTCCAGCGCCTCGATCATCCGCTTGTGGGCCTGATCGCGGGCGGTGTACACCACACCGGACAGCAGCACGGTGTCACCCGCCTTCAGCGGGGCAAGGTCCTGCGCGGTGCAGGGAGTGGTCAGTCTGTATTCCATGCTTCTCCCTCCTTACAGTTCCGCGCTGGCGCGGCGGGTGACGTGGCAGGAAACGTTCACGGCCACCGGCAGGCCCGCCACATGGGTGGGCATCTGCTCAATGGCAAGGCCCAGGCAGGTGGTCCGGCCGCCAAAGCCCTGGGGCCCGATGCCCAAGCCGTTGATGGCGGTGAGCAGTTCCTGTTCCAGCTGTGCGTAGTAGGGGTCGGGGTTGGGTACATCCAGCGGGCGCAGCAGGGCCTTTTTGGCCAGATACGCCACCTTATCAAAGCTGCCGCCCACGCCAATGCCCAGCACGATGGGCGGGCAGGGGTTGGAACCGGCCAGCTTCACGGTCTCCACCACGAACTTCTTGAAGCCCTCCACGCCGTCGGCGGGTTTGAGCATCTGGATGCGGCTCATGTTCTCGCTGCCAAAGCCCTTGGGGGCCACCGTGATGCGGCAGCTCTCGCCGTCCACCAGATGCACCGTGATGGCGGCGGGGGTGTTGTCGCCGGTGTTGCCCCGGCGCAGCGGGTCGGCCACGATGCTCTTGCGCAGATAGCCGTCGGTGTAGCCCCGGCGCACGCCCTCATGGATGGCGGTTTCAAAGCTGCCGTCAATGTGCACATCGGTGCCCAGCTCCACGAACACGCAGGCCATGCCGGTATCCTGACAGATGGGCAGGTCCTTCTCTTTGGCGGCGCTCAGGTTCGACCACAGCAGGTCGAGGGTGTTCCTGGCCAGCGGCCAGGGCTCTTCCTGCCGGGCCTTGTCCAGTGCGGCCTGCACATCCTGCGGCAGGCGGGTGTTGGCCTCGATGCACAGCCGTGCAACGGTATCGGTGATCTCCTGTGCAGAAATCGTTCTCATGGGCAGTTCCTCCGGTTACAGGCGGGCCACGCCGGTGTCCCGGGCAGCCTGGGCCACAGCGTCGGCCACAGCCTGGGCCACACGGGGGTCGAAGGCACCGGGGATGATGTTCTCCTCGCTGCGGTCATCGTCGGTGATGAGGTCTGCAATGGCGTAGGCGGCAGCCAGCTTCATCTGGTCGTTGATGTCGCGGGCACGCACGCTCAGGGCACCCTTGAACAGGCCGGGGAAGCACAGCACGTTGTTGACCTGATTCGGGAAGTCGCTGCGGCCGGTGGCCATCACCCGCACGCCGCCGGCCTTGGCCTCGTCCGGCATGATCTCCGGGGTGGGGTTGGCCATGGCAAAGACGATGGC
>ENA-UOJS01002374-UOJS01002374.1-human-gut-metagenome-genome-assembly--contig:-C74-NODE-2374-length-13002-cov-22.901367_pt1 | contig 13002 bp, 9 predicted proteins | sample MGYA00242355_ERZ723902 | MGnify/ENA metagenome assembly ERZ723902 | reverse complement strand
CAGTGTTGTACCTGCTGCAAGTATACCATCAGGCGGGGAGAAAATCAACAAAAAAACGCGGCACGATGTGCCGCGTTTTTATCCGCTTAAAAGTGTGTTTCCACGAACTTATTGAACTTTTTCACGTCCATCTCGTCCTTGTAGGTGTTCTTGAAGCGCTTCACCGTCTCGCTGTTGTACTGCACCAGCGCGCGATACTTCAGCATACCGGCCACCAGACCCACGCCGCCGCAGACGTAGCCCCACGGCTCGGACTTGGTGCAGGTATACGCCAGCACCGCCAGCAGCAGCAGCGAGATCACCACACCGGCGATCTGCTTTTTGGGGTGGATGCGATCCACGGCCTCCTGCGTCACCACGCCCTCCTGCACCATGGCCTTGGCGAACTGCTTCTGGACACCGAACAGGCTGGCCGCCTGCAGCATCATGGGTGCCACCACGAAGAACGCAAAAAACGTATCGACTACGCCGATGATCAAAATACCGAAATCTCCCATTTTCTCCCTTACTCCTCCTGTGCAGACTGGTTTTTGAATATGATGCGCATATCGCTTCGCGCCGTGGCGTACAGCATGTGGCTGTAGCACAGCGAGAATTCCACAATGTCGCCCACCTGCAAGCGCCGGGGGCAGTCCTCCACATCCACGATGCAGTGGTCGGAGGAGCCGCCGATGACCGTCAGCCCCGGCTCCCGGGGGATCAGGCTCTCCAGCTCGCCCACGTCGGCGCGTCCCAGCGCCAGGATCGCCCGGCGGCGGATGCCCCGATCCTCGTAGACGGGCTTGCGGCCAAAGGCGTCGATGGCGAATTCCCCGATGGGATAGGTGGGCTTGTCCTTGACCTCCACCACCTCGGCGCGCAGCGTCAGCGCGTCCATGCGCAGATAGTCCATGTCGCGGATGCCCCAGTCCACCTGCAAGTCCTTGCCCAGCAGGATGGCCTCCCCGATGCGCAGGTGGTTCACCCCGGCGGGCATGGTGCCCCAGTGTACCAGCGTGAAGGAGCTGGTGGCACCGCCGGAGACGATCTCCAGCTTCCGCCCGATGCGCTGCTCCACCTGCCGCGCCAGCCCCACAAGCTCGTTCATCTTCTCCGGCGTGGGCTTGGTGGAGCCATAGCAGGTCAGATTGACGCCGATACCCGCCAGCTGCACATGGGGCAGGTCGCGCTCCACGCGCTCGCACACGTCCACAAGCTCCTTTTTATCCCAGAATCCCTCCCGCAGGTCGCCCAGATCGGTCATGACGATAACGCGGTGGGTCTTGTTCTGCCGGAGGCACTCCTCCTCCAGCGCCAGCAGCGTAGGCCACTCGCTTTGCAGAGACGTCTCGCACAGTGCCACCACGTCGGGCAGCTCCGTCAGTCCGGGGATGCGGATCAGCAGCCACGGCCCCGGCACACCGGCGGCGCGGCACTTGGCCACCTGCTCCAGCCGGCTTGTGCCCAGCTCCTCCGCTCCGGCGGCGCGCAGCACACGCGCCGCCTCCGGCAAGCCGTCCACGCCCTTTATCACGCCGCACACACGGATGCCCATTCCGCGGCAGCGGGAGATCACCGCGTCCGCATTGCTCCGCAGAAGCGCCAGATCAAATTCCAATTGGGGATACTGCCGCACAGCGACACCTCCTGTTTATGTTCCATACGGATTAAATTTAATTTCAATAGAAATACAATAGCAATATTGTATCACAAGTCCGGCAGTTTGTCACACCTTTTCGCAAAATTCCCCTGCTTGTTTGCCCCGGGCAAAAAAAGAAAGCCCCGCAGGGCTTTCTTTTTTTGATGTACGGATGTCTTACTTGGCAGCCATAGCCTTGTTGGCCTCAGCCATTTCCTGGAAGATGCCAGCGTGCTTCTTGGCAACAATGGCACGGATGACCAGCAGAGTGGCAACCATCAGGATGCAGGCAATGACCAGGCAGATGACCACGTTCTGGATCAGACCGGCCAGAATGAAGCTGACGAAGGTCACACCGGAAACCGTCAGAGCATAGGGCAGCTGGGTGAACACGTGGTTCAGGTGGAAGCAGTGGGCACCGGCAGAAGCCATGATGGTGGTATCGGAAATGGGGGAGCAGTGGTCGCCCATAACGCCGCCGGAGCAGGCAGCCGCCAGACCGATGGTGCACAGGATGGGCTGGGTGTCATAATTGAACACCTGCACAACGATGGGAGCCATGATGCCGATGGTGCCCCAGGAGGTACCGGTGGCGAAGCCGATGGCAGCACCGATGATGAAGATCACAGCGGGCAGGAACTTGGCCAGATCGCCGGCGCCGGACATGGCGTTGACAACGAAGTCGGCGGAGTTCATGCCGTAGCGGGTCAGACCGCACAGCGTCCACGCGAAGGTCAGGATCAGGATGGGGGAGATCATCTGGATGAAGCCGTTGGGAACGGACTCAAAGGACTTCTCGAAGCTGATGGAGCCGCGCAGCCAGAAGTAGATGAACGTGAACACCAGAGCCAGCATGGAGCCGATGGCCAGGCCGGCGCCGGAGGAAGCGTTGGAGAACGCGCCCATGAAGTCGCCCACATATTCGCTCTCGGCATCATAGTAACCGCCGGTGTAGATCAGACCCACGATGCAGGTGACGATCAGCACGATGACGGGCAGCAGCAGATCCAGCACGGAGGACTTGCCCTTGGAGCCGGTCTCGTAGTCGTCGGCGCCTTCAAAAGGCCGCTCGGGAGTGGTGAACAGGTCGTTCTTGACCTGGGCGTTGTACTCGTGGGTCAGCATGGGGCCGAAATCGATATTCAGCAGAGAGATGACCACGATCATCAGCAGGGTCATCAGGCAATAGTAGTTCCAGGGGATCTGCTTGATGAACATCTCAATACCGCTGACAGACTCGGAATTGACGTAGCCGGACACGGCGGCAGCCCAGGAGGACACGGGAGCGATCATGCAGACGGGAGCAGCCGTGGAGTCGATGACGTAGGCCAGCTTCGCGCGGGAGATGTGATGGCTCTCGGTGACGGGACGCATGACGGCGCCCACGGTCAGGCAGTTGAAGTAGTCGTCGATGAAGATCAGCACGCCCAGCAGCATGGTCATCAGCTGCGCGCCGGCGCGGGTCTTAACGGCTTTCTTCGCCCAGCGGCCGAAGGCCTCGGAGCCGCCGGTCTTATTCATCAGGTCCACCATGATGCCCAGAACCACCAGGAATACGATGATGGCGATGTTGCCGGAGTCGGACACGGTGGTGACGATACCGTTGTTGCCCTCCACCAGCTGCACCAGCGTCTCCCAGGGAGCGTAGTTGCTGACCAGCAGAGCGCCCACCAGGCAGCCCAGGAACAGAGAGGAATAGACTTCCTTACTGATCAGAGCCAGAACGATGGCCACGATGGGGGGCAGCAGGGACCAGAAGGTACCTGCGAACGGGGTGGTGGCGCCCTCGATCAGGATGGGAGCGTCCTTATAGCTGATGCCCAGTACGACCAGCAGCACGATAAAGACACCCAGCGCAACGAAATACGCTATCTTTGTGCTTTTCTTTTCCATGTGTGTGATTTACCTCCTCACAAATTGGTGCCACCATATTAAACTGTCTTTTTCCAATTGTCAATATTTCAGCAATCAGCGGAGCAGGTAAATTTGAACAAATTATGAATCTCACTTTCTACCTTTCCAACAATTTTGAGGCTAATTAGCACGTAATTATCACGTATATCCCTTTCTTTTCACGCGTTTTATATGCTTTCTGTTAATTTTTCTTACACATTTTGTCGCGTGTTTAACGGTATTTTTGCTGCATTTTACGCCGTCTGAACGTATGTGCCAAACGAGCATTTTGTCGAAATATCGTTTTGCCCCCTACAACGGCAAAAAAAAGAGACGGCGCAAGCCGTCTCTTTTTTACGTTTTCAGGATACCTTACTTAGCCATAGCCTTGTTGGCCTCAGCCATTTCCTGGAAGATGCCAGCGTGCTTCTTGGCAACAATGGCACGGATGACCAGCAGAGTGGCAACCATCAGGATGCAGGCAATGACCAGGCAGATGACCACGTTCTGGATCAGACCGGCCAGAATGAAGCTGACGAAGGTCACACCGGCCACAGTCAGAGCGTAGGGGATCTGGGTGAACACGTGGTTCAGGTGGTAGCAGTGCGCACCGGCAGAAGCCATGATGGTGGTATCGGAGATGGGGGAGCAGTGGTCGCCCATAACGCCGCCGGAGCAGGCCGCCGCCAGGCCGATGGTGCACAGGATGGGCTGGGTGTTATAGTCAAACACCTGGACAACGATGGGAGCCATGATGCCGATGGTGCCCCAGGAGGTACCGGTGGCGAAGCCGATGGCAGCACCGATGATGAAGATCACAGCGGGCAGGAACTTGGCCAGATCGCCGGCGCCGGACATGGCGTTGACAACGAAGTCGGCGGAGTTCATGCCGTAGCGGGTCAGACCGCACAGCGTCCACGCGAAGGTCAGGATCAGGATGGGGGAGATCATCTGGATGAAGCCGTTGGGAACGGACTCAAAGGACTTCTCGAAGCTGATGGAGCCGCGCAGCCAGAAGTAGATGAACGTGAACACCAGAGCCAGCATGGAGCCGATGGCCAGGCCGGCGCCGGAGGAAGCGTTGGAGAACGCGCCCATGAAGTCGCCCACATATTCGCTCTCGGCATCATAGTAACCGCCGGTGTAGATCAGACCCACGATGCAGGTGACGATCAGCACGATGACGGGCAGCAGCAGATCCAGCACGGAGGACTTGCCCTTGGAGCCGGTCTCGTAATCGTCAGCGCCGGCGAAGGGACGCTCGGGGGTGGTGAACAGGTCGTTCTTGACCTGGGCGTTGTACTCGTGGGTCAGCATGGTGCCGTAGTCGATGTTCAGGATGGAGATGACCACGATCATCAGCAGGGTCAGCAGGCAGTAGTAGTTCCAGGGGATCTGCTTGATGAACATCTCAATACCGCTGACGTTCTCGGAGTTGACGTAGCCGGACACGGCGGCAGCCCAGGAGGACACGGGAGCGATCATGCAGACGGGAGCAGCCGTGGAGTCGATGACGTAGGCCAGCTTCGCGCGGGAAATGTGATGGCTCTCGGTGACGGGACGCATAACGGCGCCCACGGTCAGGCAGTTGAAGTAGTCGTCGATGAAGATCAGGACGCCCAGCAGCATGGTCATCAGCTGTGCGCCGGCACGGGTCTTAACGGTCTTGGTAGCCCAGCGGCCGAAGGCCTCGGAGCCGCCGGTCTTGTTCATCAAGTCCACCATGATGCCCAGAACCACCAGGAAAACGATGATGGCGATGTTGCCGGAGTCGGAAACGGTGGTGACGATACCGTTGTCGCCCTCGACCAGCTGCACCAGCGTCTCCCAGGGAGCGTAGTTGCTGACCAGCAGAGCGCCCACCAGGCAGCCCAGGAACAGAGAGGAATAGACTTCCTTACTGATCAGAGCCAGAACGATGGCCACGATGGGGGGCAGCAGGGACCAGAAGGTACCTGCGAACGGGGTGGTGGCGCCCTCGATCAGGATGGGAGCGTCCTTATAGCTGATGCCCAGTACGACCAGCAGCACGATAAAGACACCCAGCGCAACGAAATACGCTATCTTTGTGCTTTTCTTTTCCATGTGTGTGATTTACCTCCTCACAAATTGGTGCCACCATCCTAACGTTTTATTAACAGATTGTCAACATTTCAGCAAAGCCAGAGGCGGGTAATTTTGAACAAATTATGAATCCGATTTTCTCCCTTTTCTCCAATTTTGGCGTGTTTTTTCGAAATCTTTGCAGCATTTTTATATTCCTTTACGCCGTCTTAACGCAGTTTCCGCGGCTCTTTTTTGGAAATTTATGTTTATTTCTCGTTAACTCTACCGGGTAACATGCCGGAATATCGCTATGCTCTCTGCAAAAAAAGAGACGGCAAACGCCGTCTCTTTTCCATATATTGGGTTCGCAGGGGATTTACTTAGCCAGAGCCTTATCCGCCTCAGCCATTTCCTGGAAGATGCCAGCGTGCTTCTTGGCAACGATGGCACGGATGACCAGCAGAGTGGCGATCATCAGCACCACAGCGATAGCCAGGTTGATGACCACGTTCTGGATCAGACCGGCCAGGATGAAGCTGACGAAGGCCACACCGGCCACGGTCAGGGCATAGGGGATCTGGGTAAACACGTGGTTCAGGTGGTAGCAGTGCGCACCGGCAGAAGCCATGATGGTGGTGTCGGAGATGGGGGAGCAGTGGTCGCCCATAACGCCGCCGGCGCAGGCAGCCGCCAGACCGATGGTGCACAGGGTGGGCTGCACGTCATAGTTGAAGACCTGGACAACGATGGGAGCCATGATGCCGATGGTGCCCCAGGAGGTACCGGTGGCGAAGCCGATGGCAGCACCGATGATGAAGATCACAGCGGGCAGGAACTTGGCCAGATCGCCGGCGCCGGACATGGCGTTGACAACGAAGTCGGCGGAGTTCATGCCGTAGCGGGTCAGACCGCACAGCGTCCACGCGAAGGTCAGGATCAGGATGGGGGAGATCATCTGGATGAAGCCGTTGGGAACGGACTCAAAGGACTTCTCGAAGCTGATGGAGCCGCGCAGCCAGAAGTAGATGAACGTGAACACCAGAGCCAGCATGGAGCCGATGGCCAGACCCTGACCAGAGGAAGCGTTGGAGAACGCCTCCATGAATTTGTGATAGGTCTCACCCTCGGCATCGAAGAAGCCGCCGGTGTAGATCAGGCCGATGATGCAGGTGGCGATCAGCACGATAACGGGCAGGATCAGATCCAGCACGGAGGACTTGCCCTTGGAGCCGGTCTCGTAGTCGTCAGCGCCGGCGAAGGGACGCTCGGGAGTGGTGAACAGGTCGTCCTTGACCTGGGCATTGTACTCGTGGGTCAGCATGGGACCGTAGTCAATGTTCAGGATGGAGATGACCACGATCATCAGCAGGGTCAGCAGGCAGTAGTAGTTCCAGGGGATCTGCGCCACGAACAGCTGGATGCCGTTCACGTTGTCGGACTGGACGTAGCCGGAAACGGCAGCGGCCCAGGAGGACACGGGAGCGATCATGCAGACGGGAGCGGCCGTGGAGTCGATGACGTAGGCCAGCTTCGCGCGGGAGATCTTGTGGGACTCGGTGACGGGACGCATGACGGCGCCCACGGTCAGGCAGTTGAAGTAGTCGTCGATGAAGATCAGCACGCCCAGCAGCATGGTCATCAGCTGCGCGCCGCCGCGGGTCTTGACGGACTTCTTCGCCCAGCGGCCGAAGGCCTCGGAGCCGCCGGTCTTGTTCATCAGATCCACCATGATGCCCAGGATGACCAGGAACACGATGATGGCGATGTTGCCGGAGTCAGAAACGGTGGTGACGATACCGTTGTCACCCTCCACCAGCTGCACCAGCGTCTCCCAGGGCCGGAAGTTGCTGACCAGCAGAGCGCCAACGAGGCAGCCCAGGAACAGAGAGGAATAGACTTCCTTACTGATCAGAGCCAGAACGATGGCCACGATGGGGGGCAGCAGGGACCAGAAGGTACCTGCGAACGGGGTGGTGGCGCCCTCGATCAGGATGGGAGCGTCCTTATAGCTGATGCCCAGTACGACCAGCAGCACGATAAAGACACCCAGCGCAACGAAATACGCTATCTTTGTGCTTTTCTTTTCCATGTGTGTGATTTACCTCCTCACAAATTGGTGGCATGATGCCATCCGCCGGCGCGAACAGGCGCACCTGCTCCCGCTGACTGTTGTATCATACCCTTGCGCTAAGAAATTGTCAAGTTCTTAACACCATGTTCCACTTTTTTAACAAATTGTGAACTCACTTTTCGTCGTTTTTACAATAGAACCGGGGGCATCACGCGGAAATAATTGGCTGCAAGCCTTGAAAACACGCGGCTTTGCGCAAAAAAGACGCCGGTGCTCACGCACCGGCGTCTTTATACAGGTATCGTTAATTTTCCGTTAAGTACCGTTTAGAAGAAGAACTCCTTGATCTGGCCGTACAGGATCAGGATCATGCACAGCGGGGTGATGAACTTCACGCAGATCTTGAAGAAGCCGTAGCTGCCCATGGCGTGGCCGGACTGCTCCACCTCTCCCTTGACCACCTCGGGTCCGATCTCCCAACCGATCATCAGGGACATCAGCATTGCGCCCAGCGGCATCATGATGCCCTCGGACAGCATGTCGAAGAAGTCCAGCCAGTCGGCCGCCCATGTGGGCAGATCACCTGTCATGCCCAAGAGATTGCCCGGTGCGAAGCCGGTGGTGCCCAGCGCGTCGGCGCAGACCAGAATGCAGCCCAGACCCACGCAGGCCGCGGCGATAAGGGTGTAGGCCTTACGCTTGTCGCCCTTGCCCTCGTCACGCGCCTTGTCCACGAAGTGCGCCACGATGACCTCCAGCAGGGAGATGGAGGAGGAGATGGCGGCAAAGACCACCAGCAGATAGAAGATAATGCCGAAGATGGGACCCACGGCATCCATGCGGTCGAACACGTTCTGCATGGTGATGAACAGCAGCTTGGGGCCGCCCAGAGCGCCGTTGGGATCCAGAGCGAAGCGGCCGGGCAGGACGCACAGGCCGGCCATCAGAGCCACCAGCGTATCCATAACCACGATCAACAGCGCGTTTTTCTGGATGTTCTCCTTCTTCTGCAGATAGGAGCCGTAGGTGATCATGGCGCCCATGCCCAGAGACAGGGAGAAGAACATCTGGCCGCCGGCGGTGGCCAGCACCGTCAGGAAGTCGGGCGCCTCGGCAATAACGCCGTTGGCGACCGCCCAGCCGGGCACGAACATGTACTTCAGGCCGTTCACAGCGCCGGGCAGGGTGCAGGCGCGGATGATGCAGATCAGCAGCGCCACAAACAGCGCGGGCATACCCACGGAGCAGACCTTCTCGATACCGCCGCCCACACCGCCGAGAACGATGAGCATGGTCAGCGCCACGAAGATCAGGCCGTAGATGATGGCCTCGGTGGGGTTGCCGAGGAAGGCTCCGAACACCTCAGCGCCCACGGAGGTGTCGTTGGCCGCGGCCAGCTCAGCGGCTGCGCCGGAGCCGAAGGAGGCGTTGAACAGGTCACCGATGTTGACAACGGTGTACTTGATGCAGTAGCCGCCCAGCGCGCAATAGAAGAACAGGATCAGGAACGCGGACAGAATGCCCATCCAGCCCATCCATTTGAACTTCTTGGAGATGGCATGGTACGCCGCCACAGCACCCTTGCCCGTCTTACGACCGATGGCCAGCTCGCCCACCATAACGATGAAGCCGCAGCAGACCGCCAGAATGAGGTAAATAATGAGGAACGTAAAGCCGCCGGAGGCGCCCATTTTATTGGGGAAGCCCCAGATGTTGCCCAGGCCGACCGCCGAGCCGACCGCGGCCATCAGGAAACCGAAATTGGTTCCAAAGCCTTTTCTTTCTTCCATTGTTTTCTCTCCTTCACAGATTTTTCCCGCCGCACCCGGCGGGCGTGGTTGTATCTTACCGTGAAAAAAAGACGGTGTAAATGGGGGCACACGTTCCTTAACGTGCCGGTGGCGCTGCGCCGCTTTTTCTTTATCCATCTGTTATAAAGGATGCGTAAAGCGGCGTTTTACCTCGATGGAAAATTTCTTTTCAGGAAACTACTTTTGTCGAAAGGCAGACCCCTCCCCAGCTTGTCGAAAAAGTCCGGATGGACTTTTTCGACAAGCTGCCTGCAAAATCGCAAAATAAAAAACTGCATTTTATTTTGCGATTTTGGTCGCTGCGGCGGGTGATTGAACGCGAAAGGGAACCCTGACGGTTCCCTTTCACACTATCCTTCCCTCCGATATGCGTGACCGTGCAGGTTTATCGACAGGCTGTCCCCTCCCCTGCCGGCTCCGTTATGGCACGAAGGCTGACCGGCGGCAAAGGATAAAAAACTGCGGTGGTTTTCGTTTTCACATCCGTTGCGAAAGAAGCGGAAATGTGCTATACTATATGCTCAAAATTACGAAGCGAGGCGTGCTATGACTACCCAAGACTACCGTACCCGCAGCCCTCTGCGGATATTTCTCTCCTATTTTAAGCCCCACCGGAGGCTGTTTGCGCTGGATATGACCTGCGCGTTCCTGATCGCGTGCATCGACCTGGCGTTCCCGCTGGTGTCCCGCGCCGCCATGTACTCGTGGCTCCCCCAGCGGCAGTTCCGGACGTTTTTCATCGTTATGGCCGTGGTGGTGGCCGCCTATCTGCTGCGGTCGGGGCTTTATTTCGTGGTGGCCTACTGGGGTCACACCTTCGGCATCCGGGTGGAGGCGGACATCCGCCGCGACCTGTACCACCACATTCAGGAGCTGGGCTTCGATTTCTACGACCGCAACCGCACCGGCCAGCTGATGAGCCGGTTGACCAGCGACCTGTTCGAGCTGACGGAGCTGGCGCACCACGGGCCGGAGGATCTGTTCATCTCCGCCGTGACCATTCTGGGCGCACTGGCGGTGATGTTCTGCCTGCGCTGGGAGCTGGCGCTGGTGCTGCTGCTCCTGCTGCCGGTGCTGCTGGCTGTGGCGCTGCGCCGCCGGAGGCAGATGAGCGCCGCGTCCCGCGCCGCCAAGCAGAAGACCGGCACCATCAACGCCGCCATCGAGTCGGGGCTGTCCGGCGTCCGCACCACCAAGGCCTTTGCCAACGAGGAAGCGCAGCAGCGCCGCTTCGATGAGGCCAACGAGGTGTTCAAGACCGCCAAGCGCGGCTTCCACAAGGAGATGGGGCGCTTCAACGCGGTGATGGAGTTCTGCACCGGCATACTGCCGGTGGCGGTGATCGCCGTGGGCGGCTGGCTCATTATGAAGGAGAAGATGGACTATGTGGATCTCATCACCTTCTCCCTGTACGTCACCACCTTTGTCAGCCCCATCCGCAAGCTGGCCAACTTCGCGGAGATGTTCTCCAACGGCTTTGCCGGTCTGCACCGGTTCATCGAGCTGATGGGCACCGACCCGTCCATTCAGGACGCGCCGGACGCGGTGGAGCTGCGGAAGGTGAAGGGCGACGTGGACGTGGAGCATGTGTCCTTCGCCTACGGGGAAAAGGCCGAGGTGCTCCACGATGTGACGCTGCACATCCCCGCCGGGGAGACGGTGGCGCTGGTGGGACCCTCCGGCGGCGGCAAGAGCACCCTGTGCCAGCTGCTGCCCCGGTTCTATGACGTGGACAGCGGCAGCGTGTCCGTGGACGAGCACGACGTGCGCTCCCTGACACAGCGCTCCCTGCGCCGCGCCATCGGCATCGTGCAGCAGGACGTGTTCCTGTTCGCCGACACCATCCGGGAGAACATCCGCTACGGCCGTCCCGACGCCACCGACGCGGAGGTGGAGCAGGCGGCGCGGCAGGCGGAGATCTATGAGGATATCTGCGCCATGCCCGACGGGTTCGACACCTATGTGGGCGAGCGGGGCGCGCTGCTGTCCGGCGGGCAGAAGCAGCGGGTGGCCATCGCCCGGGTGTTCCTGAAATCCCCGCCCATCCTGATACTGGACGAGGCCACCTCGGCGCTGGACAGCGTGACGGAGGCGCGGATACAGGGCGCCTTTGACCGGCTGGCGCAGGGGCGGACGACGCTGATCATCGCCCACCGGCTGTCCACCATCCGGGCGGCGCACCGCATTCTGGTGATACAGGACGGCGTGATCGCCGAGGAGGGCAGCCACGCGGAGCTGCTGGCAAGGAACGGCGTGTACGCCCGGCTGTACCGCACACAGAATCTGGGAGAGTGACCATGGACAGACGGGAATTGCTGGACAGGACGGCGCAGGACGCGGAGGAGCGGCTGCTGCTCAGCCGCGTGTGGGACAAGCGGGAGCAGTGCCGCCAGAGGAACATCCCCGCGGCCACGGACTTCCTGTCGCCCCAGGAGCAGGCGGCGGCGCAGCGGCTGCTGAACGCGCTGGGCATGCGGGAGGGCTACGCCTTCTCCGGAGGCTATGAGGGCGCGGAGCGGCGGCGGCTGGTGTTCCTGCCGGACTGGAAGGACGCGCCGGACGAGCAGGAGATCGCGGCGGTGGAGGCACGGTGCCGCAGCGGAAGCAGCCTGACACACCGGGATTTTTTGGGAAGTCTCATGGCTCTGGGATTGACCAGAGGAAAGATAGGGGATATACTGTTGACGGAGGGCGGCTGCCAGGTGATCGTGGAGCCGTCCGTGGCGGAGCATCTGGTGCAGAGCTGGGACTCCGCCGGACGGGAACGGCTGACCGTGGCGGCGCTGCCATCGCTCACCGCCCTTGCGCCGCAGGCGCCGGTATTTACCGAGATGCGGGACACGGTGGCCTCCCTGCGGCTGGACGGCGTGGCGTCCGCAGGCTTCGGCGTCAGCCGGGGCAAGGCGGCGGAGGCCATCCAGCGGGGTGCGGTGCAGGTGAACCACACCGTCTGCCTGAAGCCGGACAAGCCGGTAGCGGCGGGGGATGTCATCACCTGCCGGGGCTGGGGACGCTGCGTGCTGGGCAGCGTGGGAAGTCCTACCCGGAAGGGGCGGCTCCCCATCGTCATACAGCGGTATTCATGATATGATCAGACGCATATAGACGCACATCTGAGAAATGAGGTGAAACGTATGGAACAGAGCAGGATCGACCGCATCAACGAGCTGGCGCGGAAGGCCAAGGCCGAGGGGCTGACGGACGCAGAGATCGAGGAGCGCGCCGTGCTGCGGCAGGAGTACCTGAACGCGGTGATGAGCAACGCCCGCGCGGTGCTGGAAAACACCTATATCGTGGACGAAAAGGGCAACAAGCGGAAACTGCAGGGGAAGGGTGAGCCGGAAGAATGAGCTACGAATACGACGGGAGCAGCGGCCTGCAGCCGCAGCCTCCGAAAAAGAACAACAACGACCTTGGCTCGTGGATCCTCATCGCGGTGATGTTCGCCGTGGCGTGGCCGGTGGGTCTGATCCTGCTGCTGAGCAAGCTCAGCGAGGGCGGCGGCAAAAAAATGCGCCAGCAGGCGCGGGAGGCATGGCAGCGGACGGCGGCGGGCAGCGCCG
>ENA-UOJS01002373-UOJS01002373.1-human-gut-metagenome-genome-assembly--contig:-C74-NODE-2373-length-13004-cov-22.180168_pt1 | contig 13004 bp, 10 predicted proteins | sample MGYA00242355_ERZ723902 | MGnify/ENA metagenome assembly ERZ723902 | reverse complement strand
AGATCATGCCTGTTCCACGAAATTTGATTTTACTGTCTTACCAGCAGGGAGCTTCCCAGCGGCGTTTTTCTTTTTATCACCGGCACAGGAAGCTGAACCAGCCCTCGCTCTGGCGCTGTTCGATCACGTCCCAGCCGTCGGCCTTCAGCTTTTCCAGCACCTCCTGCGCCCGGTCGTCGATGATGCCGGAGCACAGGAACAGGCCGCCGGGCTTCAGGAAGCCCCGCACGCTGCCGGACAGACCCATGATCACGTCCGCCACGATGTTGGCCACCACGATATCGTAGCCGCCGCCCATCTCCCGCCGCAGCGCGTCGTCGGTGAGCACGTTGCCCCACCGCACGGTGTAGCGCGTCCGGTCGATGCCGTTCAGCGCGGCGTTCTCATAGGCCACGTCCACGCACTTCTCGTCGATGTCGCAGGCAAAGGCGTACTCCGCGCCCAGCCGCAGCGCCGCGATGGACAGGATGCCGCTGCCGCAGCCCAGATCCAGCACCCGCTCGCCGCCGTGGATGTGGGTGTCCAGCGCCTGTAAGCACAGGCGCGTGGTGGCGTGGCTGCCGGTGCCGAAGGTCAATCCGGGGTTCAGCACCAGCTTGACCCGCTCCGGGTCAGCGGCCTCCTCCCACTCCGGCACCACCAGCAGGCGGCTGCCGATCTCCATGGGCTTGTAGAACTGCTTCCAGTTGTTCTCCCAGTCCTCGTCCGCCGCGTCCTCCATGGTCAGCAGCAGGGGCGCATACTCCGGGTGCTCCTTCTTCAGCGCGGACATGGCCATGCGCACGGCGGCAACCGTGCCGTAGGCCGCCTCGTTCCGCTCCAGATAGAACGTCACCCGGCACACGCCCTTTTTCTGCTCCAGCAGCTCCTCGTCCACATAGTCCCAGTACTGCCGGTTGTTCTCCAGAAAGCTCTGAAAGTCCGCCTCATCGTCGATGATGAGGCCGGTGACGCCCTGCTGCTCCAGCATATCCGTCACCGCGTCCAGCCCTGCGTGGCTCGTGTCAATGTTCAGCTCCAGCCATTCCATGCCGCGCCCTCCTGCGTCGTTGTTATCTCTGGGTGCCCACGAAGAACAGACCCATGGTGTTCGGCCCCGTGTGGCTGCCGATCACCGGCCCGATGTAGTTGATATAGACCTCCTTCACGCCGTAGCGGGCCTTCATCTCCTCGGCCACGGCGCGGGCCTCCACCTCGCAGTCGGCGTGGCAGATGAACATCACCTGCTCACTGGGCTCGATGCCCAGCTCCGCGATCTTGTCGATCAGCGCCTTCAGGCTGGCCTTGCGGCCGCGCACCTTGCTGACGGGCACCAGCTTGCCCTCGTCGGAGGTGTGCATCACCGGCTTGATGGACAGCATGGAGCCGAAGAACGCGGCGCCGGCGCTGAGCCGCCCGCCCATCTTCAGATAGTTCAGGTCGTCCACGGTGAACCAGTGGTCGATGTGCAGCTTGTTGTCCTCCACCCACTGCACCAGCTCCTGGGCGGACAGACCCTCCTGCTTCTTGTGCGCCGCCAGATACAGCAGCAGCCCCTGACCCAGCGAGGCGGACAGGGAGTCCACCACATAGATGTTGGCGTCCGGGAACTCCTCTTTCATGTCCTGGGCGGCGATGCACGCGCTCTGGTACGTGGTGGACAGGGCGCTGGAGAAGTTGATGCTCACGATGTCCTTGCCCTCGGCCAGAATGGGGCGCATGGCCTCCTGAAACTGTCCCACGTTGGCGGCGGAGGTGGTGGCCAGCACGCCGCTGCGGATCTTGCCGTAGAAATCCTCAAAGCTGATGGCGCTGCCGTCCAGCATATTGGGGTAGTCGTGCCCGTCGATGTGTACTGTCAGGGGCACCACCGTCAGACCCAGCTCCTTGGCCATGTGGTCGGTCAGATCGCAGCAGCTGTCGGTCATAATAACGTATTCGCGCATAATAGAACCTCCTTGGAAGTGATTTTCTCCGTTATCATATCACGGAACGGGGCACAAGAAAAGAGCCAAATGGAAAATAATATGAGATATTAGCAGAAATATACGTCCGTATTGCCTATTTCCCCACGCAGAACCGGGAGAAGATCGTCTCCACCAGATCGTCCCGCACCCGCTTGCCGTTCAGCTCGCCCAGCGCTTCCAACGCCGCCTCGCAGTCGGTGAGCACCACGTCCGCCGTCATGCCGATGCGCAGGGCGCTCCGGGCCTCCGCCACGGCGCTGAGGGCGCGGTTGGCGGCGTCCGCCTGCCGCGCGTTGGTCAGCAGTGCGCCGCCCACCGTCTCGCCCGCCGGGAACTGGGCAGCGATGGCCTCTGCCAGCGCGTCCAGCCCCTCGCCGGTGGCGGCGGAGACGGACAACACGTTGTCGAACCGGTCGGCCAGCGCGCCCACATCCAGCCGCCGGGGAAGATCGCTCTTGTTCACGGCCACGATCAGGTGGGGCGCGGCCTCCGCCAGCGCCATGGCCTCCTCGTCCTCCGCCGTCAGCGACCGGGAGCCGTCCAGCACCAGCACCGCCAGCGATGCCCGCTTCGCCGCTTCGCGGCTGCGCTCCACGCCCAGCGCCTCCACTGCGTCGCCGCCGGAGCGGATGCCCGCCGTGTCAATGAGCCGCAGCAGCACGCCGCCCACGCTGACCTTCTCCTCCACCGTGTCCCGGGTGGTGCCGGCGATATCGGTGACGATGGCACGGTCGTAGCCCAGCAGGGCGTTCAGCAGGGAGGACTTCCCAGCGTTGGGCTTGCCCAGCAGCACCGTGGGCACGCCCAGCTTCATCAGCCGCCCGCGGGAGAAGCCCGCCACCAGCGTCTCCAGATCGTTCTGCGCGGTGCGCAGGGTGTCCAGCATCTGCTCGCGCTGCACGTCCTCGATGTCCTCGTCCGGATAGTCCACCACCGCATAGAACCGGGCGGCCATATCCATCAGACCGTCGTAAATGCGCGCCACCGTTCGGCTCAGTGCGCCGTCCAGCTGGCACACGGCGTTGTGCGCCTGCTCCGCTGTCTCCGCGTCGATGAGATCCACCACGCTCTCCGCCTGAATGAGATCCATCCGCCCGTTGAGGAACGCCCGCTTGGTGAACTCTCCGGCGCCGGCCTGCCGGCATCCGGCGGCCAGCAGCGCCCGCAGCCCCGCGTCCAGCACGATGGGGCTGCCGTGGCAGTGCAGCTCGGCGCAGTCCTCGCCCGTATAGCTGTGGGGCGCGGGGAAGCGCACGCACAGCACGTTGTCGATGACCTGCCCCGTCTCGTCCAGCAGGTCGCCCAGCACCATGGCGCGGGGACTCTGCTGGGCGGCGGGCTTGCCGTTCCCGGCGCGGAACACCGCGTCCAGCGCGGCACAAACGCCGTCTCCACTGAGCCGAAGGATCCCGATGGCGCAGGGCTGCTGCCCTGTGGCGATGGCGGCGATAGTCTCGGACATATAGCGTCCCTCCTTGGGAAGTGATTTTTTCTCAGTATACCACGCGGCGGCGGAAAAGGAAAGATTTACGAAATGTTCTTTCCTTTTCCGCCGGAAGTTGCTATACTGCTATACGGAACTACCCGAAAAGGAGATATGCGTATGAAACGACTGCTGCGCCTGACGGCGCTGGCGCTGGGGCTGACGCTTTTGCTGTCCGCCTGCGGCCATAAGAATACGGAGCCGGAGCGGAAGGACGCCGCCACCCAGACGGTGCCGGTGGAGGGCATCACCGGCCTGACCCTGTGCGACGGCGACGTGACGCTGCGCTTTGAGAAGGACGAGGAGGGCAGCTGGATCTGGCACGACGACCCCACCTTCCCGCTGGAGCAGAGCGCCATGGACGAGCTGCTGGCGCTGCCCGCGGCGCTGGACGGCGGCGAGACTGTGACCGACGGGCAGGAGCTGTCCGCCTACGGGCTGGAAACGCCCGCCAAATACATCACCGTCACCGCCGACGGGGAGGACGCCACCTACTATGTGGGCGAGGAGACCACCGACGGCCGCTGGTACGTCCTCACGCCGGACGGCCGGGTACTGTACGCCTCCGCTGAGAGCAAGGCGCTGCTCAGCCGCAGCATCTACGATATGGCGGTGCTGCCGCAGCTGCCGGTGATCGCGCCGGAGCAGGTGGTCAGCGTCACCATCCTGACGCCGGAGCGCACCGTGGCGTTCCTCACCGATGAAGACGGCGTCCGCCGCAGCGCCAAGCGGGATGTCACCGCCCAGACCGCCGCGCTGGTGGAGGAGCTGGGCGCACTGACCGTCACCGCCTGCGTGGACTATCACCCGGCGGAGGGCGCCGCCGCCGTGTGCGGACTGGATGAGCCCGCCTTGACGCTGGCCATGAATTATCTCTCCGATACCGGCGCGGACAAGGCGCTGACGCTGGCCGTGGGTCTGCCCACCGGCGACGGCGGCCGCTATGTGACGCTGGACGGCGAGACGACCATCTACCGCATGGAGGAGGCGTCTCTGGCGCAGCTGCTGACCATCGCGGAGACGGGGCTGTAAGGCCGCGCCGTAAACTCACATCAACAAAGGAGGCGCGCCATGCGCATACTCATCGTGGAGGACGAAAAGCGGCTGGCCGGTACCCTGCAGGAGCTGCTGCAGCGGCAGGGCTACACCGCCGACGTGTGCTATGACGGCATATCCGGGCTGGACAATGCCCGCAGCGATATTTACGACCTGCTGGTGCTGGACGCCATGCTACCCGGCATGGACGGCTTCACGCTCCTGCGGCAGCTGCGGCAGGGCGGCAGCCGCCTGCCGGTGCTGATGCTCACCGCCCGCAGCGAGCTGAACGACCGCGTCCGCGGTCTGGACGCCGGAGCCGACTACTACCTGACCAAGCCCTTCGAGCCGGAGGAACTGCTGGCCTGCATCCGGTCGCTGCTGCGCCGGGGCGGGGAGGACGTGTCCGCCGACCCGGACACCACCGTATTCGGCGACCTGACGCTGCACATGGGCACGTTCCTGCTGGAGTGCGGCGGCCGCAGCGTCCGTCTCAGCCGCCGGGAGTACGACCTGATGGAGCTGCTGATGAAAAACGGCAGCCAGATCGTCTCCAAGGAGCAGCTGATCCTCAAGGTCTGGGGCTACGACTCCGCCGCCGAGGACAACAACGTGGAGGTCTATATCTCCTTCCTGCGCCGCAAGCTGACCCATCTGCAATCCGCCGTCCGCATCAAGACGCTGCGGATGGTGGGCTACTGCCTGGAGGTGGCGTCATGATCCGCCATCTCCGCTGGAAGGTGGTGGCCACCAACATGCTGCTGATCTCGCTGGTGCTGCTGGCGGTGTTCGCCGCCGTGTTCTTCATCTCCCGGGACAACTACCGGAAGAACGTGCAGCAGCAGCTGTATCAGGCGCTGGAGCAGGGGGACTACGGCATCAGCCAGCCGGGGGTGGACAGCATCCCCTGCTTCGTGGCGGAGGTCTACGGCAGCGGCACCGTCCGCGTGGCGGGCAACAGCTACTACGATCTCAGCGACGAGACGCGGCTGGCGGACATCGTCACCGCCGCCCTGCACCGGACGGCGGATTCCGGCACGCTGGACGAATACCACCTGCGCTACCTGCGGCAGACGGGCTATGCCACCACCGCCATCGCCTTTACCGATACCTATCTGGAATACACGTCCCTGCGGACGCTGCTGAGCGCCTGCTCGCTGGTGGGAAGCGTGGCGCTGGTGGTGCTGTTCCTGTGCAGCTATCTGCTGTCCGGCGTGGTGACAAAGCCGGTGGGAGCGGCGTGGGCGCAGCAGGAGCAGTTTCTGTCCGACGCCAGCCACGAGCTGAAAACGCCCCTGACGGTGATTCTGTCCTCGGCGGATCTGCTGCGGCGCAGCGCCGCGCCGGAGCAGGAGGCGTATATCGACAACATTCAGGCGGAGAGCCGCCGCATGCGCTCGCTGGTGGAGGACATGCTCACCCTGTTCCGCGCCCAGAAGAGCGCGGGCACCCTGCCGGATACCACGGCGGACGTGTCCGAGATGGCTGTCACCGCCGCCCTGCGGTTCGAGCCGGTGGCCTTTGAAGCCGGGCATCTGCTGGAGTACGACATCGCCCCCGGCCTGTCCGTCCGGGGCGACGGCGCCAGGCTGGGACAGGCGCTGGCGGTGCTGCTGGACAACGCCGTGAAATACGCCGCGCCCGGCACGCCCATCCAACTGGACGCCGCGCGGCAGGGCAGCCGCGCTGTGCTCGCTGTGACGAACCGGGGCGAGGACATCCCGGCGGACAAGCTGCCCCACATCTTCGATCGCTTTTACCGCGCCGATGAGGCCCGCACCGACGGCAGCAGCTTCGGCCTGGGGCTGGCCATCGCCAAGGCCATCGTGGACGCCCACCGGGGCACGATCCGCTGCGAAAGCGGCGGAGGCGTCATCCGGTTTATCATCTCCCTGCCGCTGGCGGCGGGAAAACAGGAAAGAGGCACCGACCATGTTTGATATTCTTATCCGGGGCGGCTCTGTGGCGGACGGCACAGGCCGTCCGGCCTTTGCCGCCGACGTAGCCGTGTCCGGCGGGAGGATCGCCGCCGTGGGCGACCTGCGGGGTGCGTCCGCTGCGCAGGTGTGGGACGCGTCCGGCAAGACCGTTACCCCCGGCTTCATCGACATCCACCGCCATGCGGACGCGGCGCTGCTGCGCCCCGGCTTCGGCGCGGCGGAGCTGTGTCAGGGGCTGACCACCATCGTCAACGGCAACTGCGGTCTCAGCGCCGCGCCCTTCGGCGGGGCGCACGGGGACGTCATCCGGGACTATCTGCGTCCCATCACCGGCGCCATCCCGCCGGAGCTGGTGACGGACACGCTGGCGGGCTATTTCGCCTGCCTGCCCGCCCTGCCGGTGAACGTGGGCATGCTGGCCGGCGCCGGCGTCCTCCGGGCAGACGTGGCCGGGTACGAGCTGGAGCATCTGGCGGACGGGCACTACCGCGCCCTGCACCGGCAACTGGAGCGGGCGCTGGCTGACGGCGCGCTGGGCGTGTCGCTGGGGCTGGGCTACGCCCCGGAGTGCTTCTACACCACCCGCGAGCTGATCCGCGCGCTCGCTCCCATAGCGGGGCAGAACATCCCTCTGACCGTCCACATGCGGCAGGAGGGCGGCGGCGTGTGCCAGTCCGTGGAGGAGATGCTCCTTGTGGCGCGGGAGCTGCGCATCCCCCTGCACATCAGCCATCTGAAGGCCATGGGGCGGGACAACTGGGGCAAAAAGATCCCGCAGGCGCTGTCCATGCTGCAAAGGGCCAAGGACGAGGGCATGGACGTGGGCTGCGACGTGTACCCCTATACCGCCGGCTCCACCCAGCTGCTGCACATCCTGCCGCCGGAGTTTCTGGAGGGCGGCATGGACGCGGTGGTGCGCCGCTTGGCTGACCCTGCCCAGCGGCAGACGCTGGCGCACCGCATCGAAACCGGCGACGGCTTCGACGACATCGCAAAGCTGGCCGGCTGGGACGGCATCTTCCTCAGCAGCCTTCACTGCCCGGAGGACGAGCAATTTCTGGGCAAGAGCATTGCGGAGGAGGCCGCCATGGAGCACAAGTCGCCGCTGGACAGCTGCTGCGACCTGCTGATCCGGGAGCACTGTCAGGTGACCATGATCGACTTCATGGCCGCGGAGGAGGATATCGCCGCCATTCTGCGCAGCCCGCTCAGCTGCCTGATCTCCGATGCCACCTACCCCACCGAGGGCATGCCCCATCCCCGGGTGTACGGCAGCTGCACGCGGCTTTTGCAGCACTTCGTGGGAGAGAAGGGCGTCCTCTCGCTGGAGGAGGGCGTCCGCAAGCTGACGCTGGAGCCTGCGCGGGCGCTGCGCTTGCCCGGCAAGGGCGTTATCGCCGTGGGCGCGGACGCCGACCTGTGCGTGTTCGACCCGGCGGCGCTTTCCGAGCGGGGCACCTACCAACAGCCCTGCCGGACGGCGGAGGGCATGACCGCCGTGTTCGTGGGCGGGCAATTGGCTGTGGAGAACGGCCGGCTCACCGGCGTAAAGAACGGACGCATTATCCGAAGATAAAAAACATCCCTGCGGCATCGCCGCAGGGCTGTTCGTTATTTTTCACTGCTTGCGGATACGTTGGCGATGAACACGCATACCAGAATGACGGCCACGCCCAGTATCTGCCACAGGCTGAAGGGCTCCTTCAGCAGGATCACGCCCGCCAGCACCGACACCACCGTGGTCACGTTGGAGAACAGGGATGCCTCTGACACTGTCAGGTGGCTGTTGGCGAAGTTCAGCAGACCGTAGGCCACGCCGGAGGACAGCACGCCCAGATACACCACCGCCAGCCAGAACTGACCGCTCTGCGCCGGTACGGTGATCAGCTCACTGTGCAGACCGCCGGTCTGGAACAGTGCCGCCGGGATAAACGCCGCCATGCCCACCAGGAACATCACATACGTCATCTCGAAGGGTGTGAACACCTTGGCGGCGCTGTGGCTGATGCCGTAATACACCGTGTCGCTGAGCATGGTCAGAAGCAGGAACAGCAGTCCCAGCGCCGAGATCATCACCGCACCGCCGGCGGAGATCAGCGCCACGCCGCCCACCGCGCCCACGGCGCACAGCACCTGCCGCCGGGTGACCTTTTCATGCAGCACCAGCACGTCCATCAGGATGCAGCACACCGGCACCACCGCGATGATGGTGCCCGCCACGGCGGAGGACGTGTACAGGATGCCGTAGTTTTCGAAGATGAAGTATGCCACCGGCTGCACGATGCCCAGCAGGATCAGCTTGTACACCGGCTTGCCCCGCAGGGAGAAGGCGAACAGCTTCCGTCCCCGCAGCTTTCCCATCAGTGCGTTCACGGCGATGACCAGCGTCATGGCCGCCACCGCCACCGCGAACCGGAAGGCCAGCAGCACCGTGGGCTGCGCCACCTCCAGCGCCAGCTTGGAGAACATGAAGCTCATGCCGAAGATCACCGCCGACGTCAGCGCCGCCAGCAGCGACAGGATATGGATCTTCTTTTCATTCATGGTATCGACCTCTTTCTGTGTAACGCGGCTATCATACCACACGCGGGCGGGAAAGGCAAGAGACGGCTTTCGCCGTCTCTTTTGCCGATATATCCGCTTACTTCCGCAGGAGCGTCTCCACCACGCCGTCCAGCCAGTGACCGTCGAACTGCTCGATGCAGCCGTCGTCGGTGAGCTTGGCCAGCGCCGGGTCGATGGGCATCTTCGCCAGCAGAGGAATGTGGTATTCCTTGGCGGCCTCCTCGGTCTTGCCTTCGCCGAAGATATAGAGCTTCTTGCCGCAGTCGGGACACTGGACGTAGCTCATATTCTCCACCAGACCCACGATGGGGATGTTCATCATCTGCGCCATCTTCACGGCCTTCTGCACCACCATGGACACCAGTTCCTGAGGAGAGGCCACGATGATGACGCCGTCCACCGGCAGGGACTGGAACACGTTCAGCGCCACGTCGCCGGTTCCGGGAGGCATATCCACGAACATATAGTCCACGTCGTCCCACAGCACGTCGCCCCAGAACTGCTGGACAACGCCGCCGATGACGGGGCCGCGCCAGATGACGGGATCTGTCTCATGCTCCAGCAGCAGATTCACGGACATCAGCTGGATGCCGGTGGCGGTGGTCACGGGCACGATGGCGTCGCCCTGCGCCACGGCGCGGCCGTGAATGCCGAAGGCCTTGGGGATGGAGGGGCCGGTGATATCCGCGTCCAGAATGGCGGTACGGTAGCCCTCCCGCCGCAGCGCCACCGCCAGCTGGCTGGTGACCATGGACTTGCCCACGCCGCCCTTGCCGGACACCACGCCGTATACCTTGCCGACGCGGCAGCCGGGGCGGAGGGGCTTCTTCTCAAATACGTTGGCTTCCTTGCGCTCGCCGCAGCTTTCGCCGCAGGTGCTGCAATCGTGGGTGCAATCGCTCATAACAGGTTCTCCTTTTCAGATGATCTTACAGCTCGTCCCCGGCGGTGTAGACATAGCCGCACAGGGGGCAGGTGGGTTGCTTTCGAATTATTATATATGGTATAGCACGATTTGAGAGGATTTGCAAGGGGGGACAGAGTGCGGTGCCCTCTTGAGTGCGTTGTAGGGGGCATCCGTTTGCCCTTTCGTAGGGGGCGGACAGAGTCGTCCGCCCCTGCGCATTTTGCGCGGGACGCCGCACTCTGCGTGCCTTAAGGATGTTCTCTGGTTGACGCATATTCATCTATGATATAGTTCGCGTATTTGGTGGCTTGCCGCTCTCTGCCCATAGGTGTTAATTGGATGTTATTGATCCATTGATAGTAATGCGTCAACTCATGAGCCAAGGAAAGAAGAATCGATGCCAGTGCATTGTCCTTCCCTAAATGGTTCGCCAATTCATTATAATCACCCGTTGCAATACGAATATATGGTTCATCCAAGTATGAAAATGGCTCAAAAAAGCTTCCTACTACATGATCGCCATCTTTTGTGCGAATGGTTTTTGTCCTTTTGACATAAACAACGACTCTTAGCGGAAAGTAATATTGGGTTCTCAGCCAAATCGCGAATTGTAAGCACGCACGTTTTACTTCGGGGTGCGTATTCCTGTCGTATCGAAATCGCAAGCCGGTTCTTCTGAGGGGATTATCTGGAAGGTTCTTTTCCCAATCAGTAATTGTCCAAATATGCATATCCCGACCTCACAGCTCCGTGACGGTCACGTTTCCCTTGCCCTGCAGATAGTCCATCTCCCGCTTCTGGCAGGTGAACAGCAATATCTGGCGCCTTTGGCTCTCCTCCAGCAGATAGTCCAGCGCCGCGTGGAGCCGCTCGTCGTCGAAGGTCACCAGCGCGTCGTCCAGGATCAGGGGCACCCGCTTGTCGGCGGGCAGCACCATGTCGCATATAGCCAGCCGCACCGCCAGATACAGCTGGTCGGCGGCGCCCTGACTCAGCAGGCGGACGCTGCGCCCCACCGGGTCGCCGGCAGGCTCGGCGGACAGAGAGAAATCCCGGCTCAGCAGCACGCGGTCGTATCGCCCGCCGGTGATGTGGGAGAAGATCTCCGCCGCCCGTGCGCCCAGCGCCGGGGAAAAACGGTTTTGCAGCACGGTGTTGGCCTGTGACAGGGCGTCCATGGCCAGCGCGATGGCGTCGTACTCCCCCTGCAGGGTCTGGAGCTGCTCCTGCTTCTGCGCCAGCTGAGCCTCCAGATCGCTGGAGCGATCCAGCGCGCGGATGCGGCCGGTGAGGGTGTCGAACCGGGTGCGCTCCTGCGTCAGCATCGTCTGCACGCGGGCAAGCTCGGCGGACAGCTCTGCGCCGGAGGGGAGCGGCGCGGAGACGGAAACGGCGGGGGCGGACAGCTCCTGCTCCGTCAGCTGGGCGCGGAGGGCGTCCCGGTACAGAGCGGCTTCCCGCGCCTGCTGGCGGGCATCGGCCAGCGCCGTCTGGCGGCGGCGGGCATCGGCCAGCGCCAGCTGCACACCGGACAGGTCGGTGACGGCGGGGGCAAAGGTGCAGACCTGTGCCAGCAGTTCCCGCAGACGGCGGCGGCAGGAGCTTTCGCTCTCCTCGGCGGCAAGCCGGGTGCGCCGGGCGCCGTCCTCGGCGTCCGCCGCCTGCTGCCGCAGGGGGAGGTATTCGGCGATCTGCTCCTCCAGCGCGGTGCGCTGGGTTTCGGCGAAGCGCTGGCGCTCCCGGATGGCCTGCTGCCGGACGCGGACGGCAAAGACTGTGGCAACAGCGCCCAGAGCGGCCATGCCCATGAACAGCCAGAAGGGGAGCGCACCCTTGCTCCGCAGCAGGAAGGCCAGCGTGACGCACAGGGGGATCAGCAGACCGGAGAAAATGGGCAGGAACAGGGAGGGCGCTTTTTCCGGCACGATGGCGGCGGCGCGCTGCCGCAGCTCCGGCTCGGCGGCGGGGTAGAGAGGGTGCTGCGTCAGGGCTTCCTGCGCGCGGGCGGAGACGGCTTCGGCGTCCTCCGCGGCGCGGCGCTTCTCCGTTAGGGCGGACAGCTCGCCGGGCAGGGCGGCGGCCTGCCCCTCCAGCAGCGTCAGCGAGGCACTGTCCGGCAGGGTGGCGGTATCGGCGGCCAGTGCATCGGCGCGGGACTGGGCGGCGAGGGCGGCCTGCTCCGCGCTGCGATAGGCATTCAGCCGCTCCTGCCGCGCCTGCGCCTGGGACTGGGCGGCCTGCTGCTGAAGCTCCGCGGCGCGGCGTTCCAGCGCGTCCACCTCCCGGCGGGACTGCTGCGCCTGATCGTTCAGGGCGTCCACCTCCCGCAGGGCGGCGCGCAGCTGGTCGATGTCCCGCTCCAGCGCGGGGATCAGGCCGGTCTTGTTGTGGCGGCGGCGGTTCAGCTGCCGCTTCAGGCGGTCGTAGGATTCGGTGTAGGAGGTGTCCTCCTCGCCGGTGGTGATGAGGGCGGCAATGCGGCGCTCCAGCTCGGCGTCCTGCTCCACGGTCAGGGCGTTCTGACCGATGAAGGCGCTACGCTCGAACACCTCCCGGGGCACGCCCAGCAGCACATCGCCGGCGTTCTGGCCGGTGATGCCGGGGACGGGCGTGGCGGTGCCGGTGTAGACGCAGGAGAATTCGCCCATGGGCGCGGCGGCGCGGCGCGTCTCCCGCAGGAGGGTGTAATCGCCGTCCCCGGTGCGCAGCTCCATCCGTCCCCAGAGGGGCGCACCGTTCCAGGGCGCGTAGCGGTTCTTGTCGGCCATGGGGCCGCGCTCGCGGGTGGACAGGCCATACAGCATGGTGCGGATAAAAGCGCCCCAGGTGGACTTGCCGGATTCGTTGGGGGCGTACAGCAGATTCAGACCGGGGGAAAGGTCAAGACGGCTGCGGTCGAGACGGCCGAAGACGCCGGTAAGGTGCAGAATATCCACGGAGTTTTCCTCCCATAATATAGGTGAGATGATTATACCACGGGCGGAGAAAAATGTCATCCTGAACCGACTTGCAAAAAATTGAAGAAATCGAAAAATAATAGTTGACAAATCCGGTAAGACGTAGTAATATATCAACTGTTCCGCGGTTGTGGGACGTGTACCTTGTAAATTAAACAACGAACGAAACGA
>ENA-UOJS01002365-UOJS01002365.1-human-gut-metagenome-genome-assembly--contig:-C74-NODE-2365-length-13032-cov-9.291285_pt1 | contig 13032 bp, 6 predicted proteins | sample MGYA00242355_ERZ723902 | MGnify/ENA metagenome assembly ERZ723902 | reverse complement strand
CTTGCGTGATGCCGCTCGGCGCGATGATCGGCTCGAACAAGGGCCTGCGCGCACGTGACTTCATTGAGGTGATCATCAAGAACTCCAACGTTCCGGTGATCATCGACGCGGGCATCGGCCGGCCGAGCCAGGCCGCGGAGGCCATGGAGATGGGTGCGGATGCGGTGATGGCATACACGGCGATCGCATCCGCCGGAAACATTCCGCTGATGGCGCGCGCCTTCAAGAACGCGATCGAGGCGGGCCGTGAAGCGTACCTGTCCGGCCTGGGCAAGGTGACGGAAGATCACGCCGTGCCGTCCAGCCCGACGAACGAGGCCGACTACATCGGCTGATTCGCGCCGATTTCGTACGATTCGTGCACTAACGTTTCGCACGGTTTTATTGCGATTACACGACGAGGGTCGGTGGAAACGCACATTTTCGCAAGGTTTCCACCGGCCCTCTTTCGTCGAATGCGCGACACGTAGCGCAACACGCGCATGCCACGCATACCGCAGCGACAGGCAATACGTCTACTTCCCTAGAGCCGCTTTCAAATCGCGGTTCTGGAATCGCTCGTGCAGCAGGCAGTAGCCGCCGAACACGACGAGCCACAGCAGGCCGGCGATGGCGGAACCGCGCGTATCTGCGGACAGGAACAGCGTGACGTACACGAACACGTAGAACGCAATCGCAATCCAGTCGCACACCTGCCATGCCGGCATGACGAAGCCGTCCGGCAGGAAGTCGGCGCTTTGACGGTAGCGGCGGTGCGCAAGCATCGTCAGCACGTAGATGAAGATCACGACGGCGCTGGCTGCGGAGGCGAACAGCACGAACGCGCTGGAGATGCCCGGGATCGCGTTGATCAGCGGGGAGAACAGAATCATACAGCCGGACACGATAATCGCCTTCGCCGGCACCTTGTGATCCGACACCTCACCGAGGCGCTGCATAGCGGGCGATTCGGAGTCCTGCGCAAGCTGGTATAGGTGGCGGCCCGCCGAGTAGATCAGCGAATTGAGTGCCGACGCGGCTGCGGTGATCACCACGAAGAACACGAGCGCGGCGGCCCAGTCGAGCCCAGCGTATTTGAACACCATGATGAACGGGGAGCCGAACGAGCCGTCCGCGTTCTGATGGAAGTTGCGCCACGGCACGATGGCCATGATGGCCACGAGAGCGCCCACGTAGAAGATGAGGATGCGCATGATCAGCTCGTTGACGGCCTTCGGCAGCACTTTGCGTGGGTTCTGGGTTTCGGACACGGTCACACCCACGAATTCGATGAGCTGGTAGGCGAAGAACACCATCTGGAAGCTCATGAAGAAGTTCATCCAGCCGTTCGGCGCAAGCTGGAAGCCGTCGGTAATGTTCGTAAGGCTCACAGTGGCACCGGAAACCGTGCCGTCCACGCCTTCGATATGCGTGGCCGGGTAGCTGAAACCGAGGAACAGCATCACCACGGCGGTGACAATCAGACCCACAATCAGTGTGATTTTGATCATGGAGAACCAGAATTCCGCCTCGCCGAACACTTTCACGGCAATGAGATTGATGCCGGTGAGCGCCACGAGGAAGCACAGTTCGATAAGCCATTTCCACGCGTTGAGGTCTATGCCGAACGTGCCGAAGAATGTGACGAAATAGGTGCTGACGGCTGTGATTTCGGTCATGCCGGTCAGGATGAGCACGATCCAGTACGTCCAGCCGGCGAATTTGCCCCACGCGCGGCCGAGGTAGCGGGTGATGAAGTTGATGAAGGTGTGCTGGCTTGGGTCGCTGTACATCATTTCGCCGATGGCGCGCATGAGCAGGAACATGATGAGGCCCACGCCGATGTACACGAAGATGATGCTTGGTCCGGTCAGCGCGATCGACTTGCCGGAGCCGAGGAACAGGCCGGTGCCGATGGTGCCGCCGATGGCGATGAATTGGACGTGGCGGTTTTTCAGGCCGCGTTCCATGTCGTTGCCTTTGTCGAGGCTTTCGACGGATTTGATATGTGATTGTGTGCTTTGCGCGTTCTGCGTTGCGTCAGACGCGTCGGCAGCTTGCGTGTTTGTGCCGGCCTTCCCGGTATTCGTATTCCCTAAAGTCATAATGGTCACACCCTACCGCGGGAACCGCCCAATGCGCCCGCTTTTGTCTGACAGATGACGCTTGCCGGCTCTGTTGGGAGGAACAGAAGCCGGCATGATGAAGAATGAGCGGGCTAGGCGGTCAGCTCGTCGAGTTTGGCGCGGAGGTCTTCGTTTTCGCGCTGCAGCTCGTCGATGCGGCGGGCCTGCTGTCTGATGATGCTGATGGCGGTTTCGGAGTCGAGCCCACCGGCAGGCTACTGCCGTACAGGTGACCCGCGCCGGACGCAAGCGTCAGCTCGGACGTGCCGTAGTAAACCGGCAGGTTCACGGAAATCTTCGGAATACGGATGGCCCCCATCACGCCATCGCCGGAGTCGAGCAGGCTTTGATATTCCGTGTCTTTGGCGCTGGCGGAGTCGCCGGAGTTGTCTGAGCCGTCGGCGCTGGCGTTGTTGGCTGCATTCTGCGGATCGTCATACAGTTCGGCGAGCGGATCCTTCGCCTCGCCAATCACCGGCTGCCCCGACTTGGCAAGTCGCTTGTTGTACTCCCTGGCCGCGACGAACGCCTCATCGGCCTGCGGGTATGGCCAGCCCGCCACGCGCTTTTCGGAACGCGCCGACGTGCTCGCCAGCTCGCGCGCCGAACGGTATTGCAACACTCTCGGAAACATGCCAATGCCGAGCGCGGTAAGAATCAGCACCGCCGCAAGCACGCGCATGGCAATGGACTTGTTGCGATCCGCGCGACGCTCGCGCATCGCTTCGGACGCGTCGGTCGCCTCCGCGAAAGTCGGGAGGGTGTAGGTGCAGGTGTTGCGCGTGGTGTCGTGCGAACCGCGCGAGCCGTCGTTGCCATCGTGCGAATCGCCATAAAAATCGTCGGCGCGTAAGTCCTTAATTTGCTGCGGACCGTCGCTTCTCGACCCGCCGCGCGCGCTCCCATGCGGAAAAACTGCCATCAGTCTTGCCCCCTTGAACTGCCAGCCATAGGGAACATTATATTGCACTCCGCCCGCGTGCCTTCTTCCCTGACGATTCCGATAATGTCGGTCGAACTTGGACGGTCTCCGGCCACAGCTCTGAACGAACCACGTTTTACGCAAATCATGGGTTAGGTTTTATGCAAATCGCGGGTTAGCCCCAGCAAAACCCTTGCAGGAGGCCGAAATTGGCATTTTTGCCAAGAGCATCTCTAACCGAGTCTATCCATGGTCAAACTGATGGGTCTATCTGGCTTATAGATGGCGGATTTGGGGCTTTGCGGAAAGGCATTTCGCTTATAGATGGCGGGTGCTAGACGAGAATAGGCGGTTCGGGGGTATGATTTATACCCCCGAACTGGCAAATGGGGCGAACCACCCGCCATCTATAAGCTAGATAGCATTTGGCGGGCGGGCGGTGCGCGCGGCGGACGAGAACCGGGGGTTGGCCGCCTCGCAAACGCGACCGACCCCCTTAATGTCGTGAAACGTGCTATATGTGGCAGATTCGCCCTTCACAAGAAAACGATTTGCGTTATGTGTGGCGGGTTCCTTGAGCAAATCCAGACCTAGGGGGTAGGAATCATGCCCCCTAGGTCGGTTTCCCCGAAGAAACCTGCCACAGATAGCGGAAATCACATTCTTCAACCTCCGGTCACAATGGCTCACTAGGCTCGACGGTATGACGCAAGAGCTTGTTTCCCTGACTATCATCATGGCGGTGGCGGCCGTCAGCCCGATTGTGGCGCAGCTGATTCCGGGAAGATTCATTCCACAAACCGTACTGCTGCTCGCCGCCGGAACCGCGCTCGGCCCGTACGGACTAGGCGTGATCGAAGTAAACGACGCCGTGAAACTCTTGAACGAGCTCGGCATGGCGTTCCTGTTCCTGCTCGCCGGCTACGAAATCGACCCCAAACGACTCGCCGGACATCAAGGCAAAGTCGGACTGCTTACATGGGGAATCACGCTAGGCCTCGCCTGGCTGGTTGTGACATTCCTTCCGTTCTTCACCAAGCAAGGCATCAACGGCGTGGCCACGGTAATCGCACTCACCACCACCGCGCTCGGCACGCTCATGCCGATTCTCAAGGAACGCAACCTCGAAGGCACCCCCATCGGCGACGCCATCATCTCGTACGGAACGTGGGGCGAACTCGGCCCAATCCTTGCCATGGCCATCCTGCTATCCACCCGAACCGGCTGGCAAACCATGCTCGTGCTCGGCGCGTTCCTTGCCATCTGCCTACTGTGCGCGATGCTACCTACGAAAGCACTGAGAACCGGCCATCGCCTGTACCGTTTCCTTACGGAAAATGCGAACACGTCATCGCAAACGCTCATGCGACTGACCACATTCCTGCTCATCTTCCTTGTCACCATTTCCGCGCTGTTCGAACTTGACGCGGTGCTCGGCGCGTTCGCCGCGGGCTTCATCCTGCGTTACATCATCCCCGACGGCAGCAAGTCGCTGGAAATGAAGTTGGAGGGTGTCGGCTACGGCTTCCTCATTCCTGTGTTTTTCGTGGTGTCAGGCGCCGCGATCAACGTGCGCGCCGTGGCAAGCCGGCCCGCGCTGCTCGTCGCGTTCATCGTCATGCTCATGCTGATTCGCGCGGTGCCCGTATATGTTGCGCTATCGCTCGACAAACGCAAGAATCCGCTGTCATCGCATCACCGCGTCACCGTAGCCCTGTATTGCACGACCGCGCTGCCGATCATCGTCGCCGTCACGTCGCTGGCGGTGAAGGTCGGCACCATGCAGAGCGACACCGCGTCGACGCTGGTCGCAGCCGGCGCGATTACGGTGTTCCTGATGCCGCTGCTCGGCTCGATCACGTATCAGGTGGCCGACATACACCCCGTCACCGCGGTTCGGGAGATTGCGCACACGCCATCCGATTGGCGGACGATCGTACGCGAACATGCGCAGGTACGTGCGCTGCTGCACCATCAGGACCGGCTCAAGCGTATGGCGGAGACGTTGAAATCGCTGGAAAAGCAGGAGGGGCTGAACGGTTTGGACAGCCGTCGCGCCGAACTTGTGGAACGTGCGCGCCTCGAAATCGACCGCCAACTCAAGGAACTCGGCCTCGACCCGCAGCTCACCACCCAACTCCCCCACAACTACCGCTACCCGAAGAACTGAGAGGGCTTCGGAGGGGCGCTACTCCACGGACTTGAGGGAGCTGATGGGGTCGATGCGGTCGAGGACGGGGTTGACGAACAGCTGCACGAGCAGCGCGAAGGCCATGGTCGCCACGGCCGCGATCACGTAGCTCAGCGGCTTGACCTCCACCTCGAAATACAACGAGGGCATGTTGAGCGCCATCGTCAGCATGCCGCCGACGAGCCGGCCGAGCGGCAGGCCCAGTATCACACCCATGACGGTGAGGATCATCATCTCACGGTTCACGTAATGGTGCACTTCGCGGTCGAAGAAGCCAAGCACCTTGAGCGTGGCCATCTCGCGCACGCGTTCCGACACGTTCGTATTGGCGAGCGTGAACAGCACCACAAGCGCCAGACCGCCAGCGAGCGCCACGATCAGCGCCACCACCGCGCCCATGAGGTCGAATTTGAAGCTGTCGGCCATGTGCGCGCAGCTTACGGCCTTCATCACCGAACTGTCCTCTTCGAGCGATTCCGCATAGTCGGTTTGCGAAGTGTCGGAGCCGGAAAGCTTGGCGAGCATGGCGTTCCACGTCAGAGCCTCGGAATCCTCGGAACTCTTGGAATTCTTGGTGTTCTTCGCGTCTTTCGAGTCGAAAAGCTTGGCGTAGTAGGTTTCGCTTACATACACATCCGAGCCGATGAGGTTGCGATTCACCGCGCTCACCTTCGCCGTGGCCCGCACACCGTCGCCGTTGGTCAGTCGCACCTTGGAACCGGCCTTGACGCCCAGCGCGCTTGCCGCCGACTGCGCGACGATCACGCCATCGTCATCGAGTTTCAGCGAACCGGTTTTGCCGACGCCGGACGTGCCCAGCATGCCGGACGAGACCGGCTGCAACGTGACCATTTCGCCCAAATCGGACAGATGCTTTTCCGGCACCGCGACCAGCTGGATGCTTTCGCTGCCGCTGCTGCCGGCCTTGCCGCTGTCACCGTCGCCACTGCCCGCAACCGTCAAATCGCCCGACTCTATGCGCACGTCAAGCGATGACGTGACGCGCCCGTCTGACGCGACTTTCGTGCGCATCGCCGACGCGTCCGAATCGTCGGAAACCACCATCAGGTCGTACTGGTAGATGTCGCGGTATTGCTTGATGCCGAGGTCGGCGACGGTGTCGTTGATGGCCAGGCCGCAGACGATCAGCGCGGTGCAGCCGGCGACGCCGCCGACCGTCATGATGAGGCGCGACTTGAAGCGGAAAATGTTGCGCGCGGTCACTTTGCTGAGGAAGCCCATGCGATTCCAGACCGGCCGAATCCGTTCCAGCAGAATGCGCGAGCCGGCGCGCGGCGCTTTCGGACGCAGCAGCGAGGCGGGCGTCTGCCTCATTTCCTGCACGCACGCGTCGATGGTGGCGGCGAGCACGCCGACCACGAACAGCGCGATGCCGAGCGAGCCGTACAGCCAGTCGTATTCCAGCCGCAGACCGGGCATCACATACATGCCTTGCAATACGACCAGCAGGAACGCAGGAATGCCAAGGAAGCCGGCGATCAGGCCGAGGCCGCCGCCGATGAGGCAGGCGAGCAACGCGAACAGCAGGTAGCGCGACGCGACCGCCAGCCGCCCGTAGCCGAGCCCCACGTACGTGCCGATGAGCGAGCGGTCCTCTTCGACCATGCGCGCCATGGCGGTCAGGCTCATCATCACGGCCACCAGCAGGAACACAATCGGGAACGCGTTGCCGAGCGACTGGATGGAGTCGAGGTCGGATTTGAGCGCGCTGAACCCGCCGAGCGACTGCCGGTCCTGCACATACCAGCGCACTTGCGGAATGCTGGTTTTCAGCTCGTTTTCCTTGGTTTTCAGCGTTTGTTCGGTACTTGCCTTCTGCTCGTTCAATTGCGATTGCGCCTGATCGAGCTGCTGCTTGGCTTGCGTCAGTTCGAGACTAGCGGCGATGATGGTTTCACGCATTGTTTCACGCGTGGTTTCGTCAAGTTGGGGGGTAGTTGCACCTGCGGCCGCCGCCGCACCTGCGTTCGCGCCGTTTGCCGCAGCTCCCGCAGCTGCCGCGCCCGCCTGCATGCTGACAATCTGGTCGACCTGCTGGTTGAATTGCTGCCGATTCGCGTCGATCTGCGACTGCGCGTCCGCGAACTTCTTGTCGGCCTCCGCACGCGCGTCGGCGATCTTCCTGTTGCCCGCGTCGAGCAGTTCCTGCCGGCGGGCCTTCTGGCGGTCGGTTTTCACGGTGCCGTCGATGCGGTCGGTCACCTGCTTGACGGTGTTTTCGTACGATTCGTCGAACGTGCTTTCGGCGGCCGCGCCCTTGACGAGCAGCGTGGCGGACGTGCAGAGGGTGCCGGTCACGCCATCGGACGGCGCGAAGAACGTGTAGTCGGTGGTGGCGGTGGAACGGAACGAGGTCATGGCGGAGTAGCCGTCCGGGTTGCTCAGGTTCTGCGGATCGAGCACCACGCCCACGATGGTGAGCTTGGTCGGGAAGCTCGGCGCCTCGTCCGTGCCGTTCGTTTCATTCGTGCCGTCCGCACCGTTCGTATCGGAAGTATCGGAAGTATCGGAGGAAGCCGATTCGGGGGTTACGGTGAGGCGGCTGCCGATATGCTTGCCCGAATCGCGAATAAATTTTCGGGTTACCGCGATTTCGCCGGCTTTTTTCGGCATGCGCCCTTCCTGCAAGTATGGCTGGTCGATGCCGTTCGTGCCGATTTCCTGCATGGTCGCCGACTTGCGGCCGTCCAAATCGAACGTCACTTCCTGCGACCGTTCCGCCTGCACTTTCGCAACACCGTTCACCTTGCGCAACGCGGCGATATCGCCGTTCGACAGGCCCGCGGTGGACAGCACCTGGACGTCGTGCAGGCCCTGCGCGTCGAAAAAGCGGTCGGTGCTGCGGAACGCGTCACGGCAGCCCGCGTAAATGCCGGTGAGCACGGCCACACCGAGCAACGTGATCATGGCGATGGAAATGAATCTTTTCCACGAATGCGCCCACATTCGCAGCATGTCCTTGACGAATGCCATGTCGACCTCCGTTCGTAGCCCCTCATTCCATTGAACACCATGAAGCTTGGAAAGACGCGCCAAACCGCACATCCGCAACACGTGTCCAAATCGCGCGTTCGAATCGCACAGCAATCGCGCGAATCGAACTTCTAAACCAAACAACCCGTTAAGCAAACCAGACATTCCGGAACGAACAAACCAACACTTTGCCCGCCGCTTCCCGCTACAATCGGAAACGTTCCCTCACAAAGGGCGAATCGCAAAAAAGCAAGCAAAACAAGCACATGCAAGCGTGCAACAGCACGCAACGCAAGCAGCGAGCGCAACGCACAACGCGCAATCGCAAGGAAACAGAGAAGAGGAAATCTCCATGAGCGACGTCACCGCCGCAAAGAAGCCGCGCGGAACCGACGATGTACCGGTTCCGCCGACGCTCCGTAAATCGTTGAAAAACCGCCATATCCAGCTCATCGCGCTGGGTGGCGCCATCGGCACCGGCCTGTTCTACGGCTCCAGCGAATCCATCCAGCTGGCCGGCCCGTCCATTCTGCTCGCCTACCTCGTCGGCGGTCTCGCGATCTTCATGATCGTGCGCGCTCTGAGCGAGATGGCGGTCGAGGATCCGAAGGCTGGCGCGTTCAGCTACTACGCGACGCGCTACTGGTCACGGCGAGCGGGCTTCATTTCCGGCTGGAACTACTGGTTCAACTACGTGCTGGTGGCCATGGTGGAGCTTGCCGTGGTCGGCTCGTTCGTGAACTACTGGTTCCCGAACATTCCGAAGTGGGTGTCGGCGGCGGTGTTCCTCGTGGCCATCGCGGCGCTGAATCTCATGGGCGTGAACAAGTTCGGCGAATTCGAATTCTGGTTCGCCATCATCAAGATCGTGGCCGTGCTGGCCATGATTCTCGGCGGCCTGTATGTCGTGATCGCCAACGTGCCGACCGCGTCGGGCATTCGCGCGAGCTTCGCCAACTGGTTCACCGTGGACGGCGGATTCCTGCCGCACGGCCTGATGACCCGCAACGCCGACGGCACGTGGACGGGCCTGCTGATGGCGCTCGTCGTGGTGATGTTCAGCTTCGGCGGCACCGAACTCATCGGCATCACCGCCGGCGAAACCGAGAATCCGCGCACCACCATTCCGAAGGCCACGAACGGCATCATCTGGCGTATTCTCGTCTTCTACATCTGCGCGCTCGGCGTGATCATGGCGGTGATTCCATGGAGCAAGATCGACGGCGATTCCAGCCCGTTCGTGCAGATCTTCGATTCCGTCGGCGTGCACGCGGCCGCCGGCATCCTCAATTTCGTGTGCCTGACCGCTGTGATGAGCGTCTACAATTCCGGCCTGTACGCCAACTCCCGCATGCTGTATTCGCTGGCAAAGCAGGGCAACGCGCCGGCTTACCTGGGTAAGCTCAGCAAGAAAGGCGTGCCGGTCGGGGGTGTTATCACTTCCGCGATAATTATTGCGATTGCCGTTGTCGTCGTGTTCGTATGGCCGGAATTCGCGTTCAATTACCTGATGTCGATCGCCACGATCGCGGCTGCGATCAACTGGATCATGATCATGGTTACGGAGATCAAGTTCCGTCGCATGGTTGCGGCTGGCGATGGCCCGGCCGAACTTAAGGGGCTGAAGGGCAAGGAAGCGCTCGACAAGATCGCGTTCAAGCTGCCGTTCGCCAATGTGACGCCGTATGTGGTGATCGCGTTCATGCTGCTGGTTGTGGTGCTCATGTGCTTCTCCGCAAGCTATCGCATCGCCGTGATCGCCGGCGTCATCTGGCTGGCGGTGCTGTTCGCCGCCGCCCAGCTTGCGCTTGGCAAGTCCGGCAGCGAGCGTGGCGAGGACGCGGCGGTGATTGTCGACGCGGCTGCCGCAACCGCTGAGTAATCGCAAGAAACACAAAACGGCCTCCTCTTCCGGCTTTTGTTACCCGAATCGGCTGGTTACGGTAACAAAAGCCGGATGGGAATGCCGTTTTTGCGATTAGACGGGGCGATTAGACCGGCGCGACCAGACCGACGACCTCAGTCAGCGGTTCCGTCGGGGGTGACGGGCTCGGCGGACTCGACGGGGAAGGTATGGTCGGTCAGGTCCAGACGGAACGGCTGCGCGGGCAGGCCGTCGTCGTTGAACAGCGGAGCCGGACCCCAACTGCGCCAGGCGTATCGCATCGCCATCGGCTCCGGCACATCCGGAGTCGCCAGCGTAATCGTGCCGATGCTGCGGCTGTTAATCGGAATGCCGAATTCCGTAGCGTTGTAATCGACCACGTTCACTCTGGAATTGACGAGATCATCGATGTCGCAATCCACGAAAATCGCGGCGGTCGCCGGATGGAACACGCCATCCACGCCGGCAAGCTCGAAACCGGAATGCTCCGGCACGCGCACCAAAGTCGGCAGCTGGCCATCGAAATCATCGCCGCCGCCGGGCGTGGTGCCTTCGAAATGCAAACCGTGCGCATAGCGGAAGAGCAGGCGTACGCGGCCGTTCGGGTCGCATCGGAAGCCCAGCACCGTCGGGCCGTGCACCGGAACGCGATCCATGCCGTAGATTTGCCGCAGCGCGCAATTGGCAAGGCGTTCGCCGGGCGTGCGCTTGTCCAGCGGGTGGATGTTGTCGTATTCGCCGCAGTCGATCGTGCAGATGGCGTACACGTTGTCTATGGACTGCGCGGCGTCCCATTGGGCCTCACGCAGCACCGGCCAGCGCATCGGATCGTTGCCGTCCGCAGCCGTCTTGCCGTTGATCCATTGCGGCAACTGCACGATGAGGAACGGCAGATTTTCGCTCCACAGCGCACGCCATTCGCCGATCATCATGCCGAGCAGCTCGCGGTAGGAACCGCTGTATTGCTCGTCTTCCTCACCCTGATACCACAGGAAACCGGCCAGCGAGTAGGGCATGATACGTTCCAGCATGGCGTGGAAGGGGCCACACGGACGCCATTGCGATGTAGGGGTGAGCGGCGGCGGCCACGGGCAGGTGCCGCACTGTTCGCTCAACTCGCTGCTCGTTGCGTTCGGATTGGTCTGACGCACCGTTTCCACAGCCGCGTTCCATGCGTCCATCTGCGACTGCCATTCGCTGGTTTCCAGCTCGAACTGCTGTTGCGTCTTGCCTGCGATCGCACGCTGGTAGCGCGTCAGATAGTCGCGGCCGGCATCGCTGGAATTGAGTGCGTCCTCGCTCATCCAGCAGCTGATCGACGTGCCGCCGATATAGCAGTCGACAATGCCGACCGGCAGATCGGGGTCGAGTTCGGAGCGCAGCTTGCGTGCGAAATAGTAGGCGACGGCACTCATCACACCACTGTTTTCCGGCGATGATTCCTGCCAACTCGACGTATTTTCCGCATTGCGATTGATGACACCGGTTTTCGGCACATTGTAGAAACGCAGCAGCGGATCGGCGCAATCCTCAAGTGCTTCGTCGGCATGCTCGCTGTTACGCAACTCAAGTTCCATATTGCTTTGGCCGCCGGCGAGCCACACTTCGCCGATGAGCACGTCGTCGAATTCGATGGCATCATTGCCCGCGACGATACGAAGAGTGTACGGACCGCCTTCCGGTTGCGCGGGCAGCATCACGCGCCACTGCGAAAAGCCGTTGACCACGTTCTGCGAAGAATAAGCATGTTCCTGCGCGATCAGGGAGCCGTCAAAGTCGTGTATTTCCGCCACAACCTCCATACCGGCGCAATCGGCAGCCAATGCGCCGAACACCGCAATGGGCTTGTTGCGTTGCAATACCATGTGCGAGGCGAAAATCGCGGCGACATGCAGCACGCCCGAGACATTACGCTCCTCCACCTGCTCCATCTGCGCCGTCATTTCGGAACCAGGCGCAATCCCCGTCGCAGTGACCATTGCTTCAGCTTCCTCATCAAACAATCCTACGTGCCTATCCTAAGCCACTTTCCTACCAAAATGCATGAAGCGTCACCTAAATAAGCACATGCTTGCCCACACAAACGTCATTTTCAGCGATTGAAACGTCGCTTCGGTAGGGGCTTAATCGCAATTCCCAACGGAAACAACATTCCAACGGCCCGAAACGTCGCTTCCGTAGGAGTTTCTCAGGAAAGGTATCACGATTGCGCCGCGACGAATTTTTTACGATTTCGCGGCTCACTTTGTGGACTGGATACGTACCAAAACGGCCGCTCCGGTAGGATGGACCCCAGTTTGCAGGACAAAATCCATGCACGAAACCACGAATTTCATCTGCGAATGGTAGAAACCCGAACGCTTTCCAAGCGTTCACCCCACTACACAAAAGGAGTGCCAAGTACAATGGCTGCACAAATTTGGTATGAGAACGACGGCGATCTCTCGGTCCTCGAAGGCAAGAAGGTTGCCATCATCGGTTACGGTTCCCAGGGCCACGCCCATGCGCTGAACCTGCGCGATTCCGGCGTCGACGTCGTCGTCGGCCTGCGCCCGACCTCCAAGTCTGTCGAGCACGCCAAGGAGCAGGGTCTGGAAGTCAAGTCCGTTCCGGAAGCCGCCGCCGAGGCCGACATCATCATGATTCTGGCTCCCGATCAGTACCAGCGCACCATCTGGGCCAACGACATCGAACCGAACATCAAGCCGGGCGCCGCCGTCGCCTTCGCTCATGGCTTCAACATCCACTACGGCTACATCAAGCCGACCGAGGACCACCCGGTCTTCATGGTCGCCCCGAAGGGCCCGGGCCACATCGTGCGTCGTGAGTACGCCAACGGCCGTGGCGTCCCGGTCGTCGTGGCTGTCGAACAGGATCCGCGCGGCGACGCTTGGGACATCACCCTGGCTTACGCCAAGGCTCTGGGCGCGCTGCG
>ENA-UOJS01002362-UOJS01002362.1-human-gut-metagenome-genome-assembly--contig:-C74-NODE-2362-length-13049-cov-15.682238_pt1 | contig 13049 bp, 13 predicted proteins | sample MGYA00242355_ERZ723902 | MGnify/ENA metagenome assembly ERZ723902 | reverse complement strand
GACCGGCAGTGCCGCAGATGGAGCGGTCGATGGGCTCATTGGGCTTCGGCTCGACAAGGATGAGCGCGTCGTCGCGGTAGGTCAGGATGTCGTTGAACGCGTCGCGCAGCTGGAGGGTCATTTCAACGGGGTTCTTGCCCTCGGCGCAGAGCGTGCCCTCGCGGGCCAGCCACAGCTGGATCTTCTTGGTGCCGAGCGCCTTGGCAATGTCGCAGGAGCGGCGGGCGCGCCACTGGGCAAATTCACGGTCTTCCTTGCGGGAGGCGGTGAAGCCGCCGTCATTCGTGCGCTTGTCGAACCACAGACGCGGCGCGACGAACTCTGCAAACAGGCCGTATTTGTCGAGCATCGCCTTGACGTCCTTCGCGTAGTCGATGATCTGCTTCTCGGTCATGTTGTTCATGTCGGGAACGGCGTCGTCGTCATGGAACTGCATGCCGGCCAGACCGATCTCGGCGTACTTCTTCATTTTCTCTTCCAGCGGAATGCTCTTGCGGTGGCCGGGGCCAAAGGTTTCGTTGCCCTCGTGGACGTTCCACGGGCCTGCGGTAAATCTGAATGTTGCCATGTCTGCATCCTCCTGTATCAATTGTCTGGTTTCATACAAATATGTGCTTGAGGGGCGGGCGGCTTTTACCGAAAGCCGCCTCCGGATAGCTCCATCATAGCGGAACAGGATGTTTGTTCAATGTTAGACTTGCTTTTTTTATCCGACAATCTTGCGATTTTAAATTTTTCGGTAGACTTCCACAAATTCCTTTGCCGCAATTTGTCATGATGCACAAGGACTTTTTTATCCGAAATATCCCCCAATCGTCATTCTTGCCATTCAGGCGCTGTTCTTTGCTGACGGCGGGCTGCTCGCATTGGGCGCGAATGTCTGGAATATGGCGTTTTACGGCTGCTTCGTGGGGTATTTCCTTATTTACCGGCCCCTGATGCGCGGAAATCTTTCTGCGGGCAAGGCCCGGCTGCGCCTGACGCTTGCGTCGGTGCTCGGCTGCGTCGCAACGCTGCAGCTCGGCGCGTTCGCGGTGCTCATGCAGCCGATCCATCTGGCGATCGGCCTGGTCGAGGGGCTGATCACGGCGGCGGGCTGCCGCTGTGCCTCGCAGGTGTGCCGGAATTGTGAATCTTGCATTGCCGGGCTGCATACAGTATAATGGGAGTGTCCGGGAAAAAGAAAGAAATAAGAGGATTCAGAAAGGACTGTGTAATTTATGGATCGTGCAGAATTAAAGGCCCGCGCAAGAGCGCAGCTCGGCGGCGGTATTTTTCAGAATCTCTGGATGATGGGTCTGGCCGTGTGCCTGCTGATCGGCCTGCTGGAGTCGGCTGCCGCCGGGATCATCCCCGGTATCGGCGCGCTGCTCGTGGTCGGCCCGCTGGAATACGGCATGGCGTATATCTTCCTCAAGCAGGCGCGTGACCATCAGCCCGTGCAGCTGGGCGATATGTTCCGCGGCTTTCAGGATGATTTCGGCGGAACGTTCCTCATCGGCCTTATGACGTCGCTTTTCACGTTCCTGTGGTCGCTGCTGTTCGTCATCCCCGGCATTGTCAAGGCGTATGCCTATTCTATGGCATACTATATCAAGCTCGATCATCCCGACTACGGCTGGAACGCCTGCATCACCGCAAGCCGTCAGCTGATGGACGGGCACAAATGGGAGAAATTTGTGCTTGACCTGAGCTTCCTCGGCTGGATCATCGTCGGCTCTTTGTGCCTCGGCGTCGGCACGCTCTGGGTCACGCCGTACATGGAAGCGGCAAACGCGCAGTTCTACGAATACGTCCGCACCTGCCCGTCCGTGGCGGAGGGCTGACCGGCGCTGCGCAATATGGAAAAAACGGGACTCCGCTGCCTGCGGAGCCCCGTTCTTTTTTGCATTTTTATCCGTCAGCCCTTGTATTTCAGCGCCCGGATCGCGTTCAGGACGGCGAGGACCATCACACCGACGTCGGCGAAGATGGCGGCCCACATATTCGCGACGCCGAAGGCGACGAGCGCGAGGCAGCCGAACTTCACGACCAGAGAGAACACAATGTTCTGCCGGACGATGCCGATGCACTTGCGGGAAATTTTGATGGCCTTTGCGATCTGCAGCGGGTCGTCGTCCATGAGGACGATGTCGGCGGCCTCGATGGCTGCATCGGAGCCCATCGCGCCCATTGCAATGCCGATGTCCGCCCGCGTGAGGACCGGGGCGTCGTTGATGCCGTCGCCGACGAAGGCCAGCATATCGTTTTTGCCCTTCGCGGCCAGCAGCTTCTCGACCTCCGCAACCTTGTCGCCCGGCAGAAGCTCACTGCGCACCTCGTCGACGCCAAGCTCGGCGGCTACGTTGTCGGCCACGCGCTTTGCATCGCCCGTCAGCATGACGGTCTTCTGGACGCCCGCGCGCTTGAGTTGCTCGATGGCTTCCTTCGAATGCGGCTTGACGACGTCGGAAATGACGATGTGCCCCGCGTATTGCCCATCAACGGCCATGTGGATGATCGTGCCGGTGCTGTGGCAGTCGCAGTACTGAACACCCAGCTTTTTCATCAGCTTGCTGTTGCCTGCGGCGACCGCGTGCCCGTCGACTGTGGCGGTGATGCCGTGGCCGCTGAGCTCCTCAATGTCCGTCACGCGGCTGCGGTCAATTTCCTTGCCATAGGCCTTCTGCAGACTCTTGCTGATGGGGTGCGAGGAGGCGCATTCGGCCAGCGCCGCGTATTCCAGCAGCTGCTCCTCAGCCAGCGGGCTGTGGTGGACAGCCGTGACCTCAAACACGCCGCGCGTCAGCGTCCCGGTCTTGTCGAACACGACGACCTTCGCTGCGGACAGGGCCTCCAGATAGTTTGAACCCTTGATCAGCACGCCCTCCCGGCTTGCACCGCCGATGCCCGCGAAGAAGCTCAGGGGAATGCTGATGACCAGCGCGCACGGGCAGCTGACGACGAGGAAGGACAGCGCACGGTAAACCCAGTCGGTCCAGTTCGCGTCAGCCTCCGCAAGCATCCGGACCAGCGGGACCAGCACGGCCAGCGCCAGCGCTGCGGCGCACACGGCAGGCGTGTAGACCTTGGCAAAGCGGGAAATAAACGTTTCGGAGCGCGACTTGCGGGAGCTTGCGTTCTCGACGAGATCGAGGATCTTCGAAACGGTGGACTCGCCGAACGCCTTTGTCGTGCGGATCTTCAGCACGCCGGACATATCGATGCAGCCGCTGATGATCTCGTCGCCCGCCTTGACGTCGCGCGGCAGGCTTTCGCCGGTCAGCGCGCTGGTGTTGAGACTGGATGTGCCCTCGACGACCACGCCGTCGAGCGGCACCTTTTCGCCCGGCTGGACGACGATGATGCTGCCGACCGCGACCACGTCCGGGTCGACCTGCGTCAGCTGACCGTCCTGCTCAATGTTCGCGTAGTCCGGGCGGATATCCATCAGTGCGGAGATATTCTTCCGGCTCCTGCCGACGGCGTAGCTCTGGAACAGCTCGCCGATCTGGTAGAACAGCATAACGGCGATGCCCTCGACATAGTCGCCGCTCTTCGTCCAGATGGCGAGGAAGAACGCGCCGAGCGTGGCCAGCGTCATGAGGAAGTTTTCGTCAAACGCGCGTCCGTTGAGAATGCCCTTTCCGGCCTTGCGCAGAATGTCATAGCCGATGACCAGATACGCGGCCACATAGGCAAGCAGCTGCGGGACGCCGGTGATGGGGATAAATTTCAGCGCAATGAGCATCACGGCGGTGATGAGGATGCGCACGAGCATTTTTTTCTGTTTCTTTGTCATAGCAAACACTCCGTTCCGCGCTGCCGGAGCAGCAATTGCAGCTTAAAGCTCGATCTCGCAGTCCGGCTCGACCTTTTTGCAGGCCTTGCGCACGGCCTTCATGGTCTTCTTCTCGTCTGCGCCCTCGGCGAATTCCACGATCATCTTCTGCGTCATGAAGTTGACGGTCGCGTTCGCAACGCCCTCGGTCTTCTTCGCGGCTTCCTCCATCAGGTTTGCGCAGTTTGCGCAGTCGACTTCGATCTGGTATGTCTTTTTCATGGTCAGGACCTCCGTTTGAAATTTTGAATTAAACGCTTGCTTAATCATTACATCCGCAGTATACTGAGAAAAACGCCGGAAATCAAGCCCTCCGGGGCGCTTGCTTCCAAACGGGCGAACGGAATGTCCAAAACGGACAAAGGAGATGGGACAAATGCCGGAATTCTCTCTTCCGCACGACCACGGCGCGCACGGACACACGGAGGATCTGTACCGGGAGCTGAAAAACGTGGAGCACTTCGGTGCGGTGTGCGATATCTTCAAACAGCTGAGCGACCCGACCCGCGTGCGCATTTTCTGGCTGCTCAGCCACCGGGAGGAGTGCGTCATCAACATCGCGGCGCTGCTCGATATGTCCAGCCCCGCCGTCTCGCACCATCTGCGTTCACTTGCGCAGAGCGGGCTGATCGAAAGCCGCCGGTGCGGCAAGGAGGTCTATTACAAGGCGGGCGACACCATGCAGATCAAGCTCCTGCACGAGATCGTCGAGCAGGTCATGCAGATCGCCTGCCCGGAAAAGGCCGTCGACTATCAGGACTCGCAGGAGCAGATCATCCGCCATGTCCACAACGAGCTGACGGCCAATCTCGCCGAGCGCGTCACCATTGAGGAGCTGTCGCGGAAGTATCTGATGAACACGACGACGCTCAAGCGCTGCTTCAAGCAGGTCTACGGCGAGACGATCGCCGCACACATGAAAAAGCACCGCATGGAGCAGGCCGCGTCGCTGCTTCTGAAAACGCAGAATGACATTGCCGCCATCGCGCAGGCCGTCGGCTACGAGAGCCAGAGCCGGTTCACGGCCGCGTTCAAGGAGACATACGGCGAGCTGCCGACAGAATACCGCCGGAGGCGGTCATAAAATCAGAACCGGCCCGCAGGACACGCCTGCGGGCCGGTTGACTTATTTCTGTGTATTTTATACGTACTGCTGGGTGTCGACGTCGACGACGCCTCTGGTGGTGATGCGGAGCTTGGGGATGACGGGCAGGGCCATAAAGCTGAGCGTCATGAACGGGTCGATGCCCCGGCTGACGCCGAGCGTGAAGGCTGCGTCCTTGGCCGCCTCAAGCTGGTCGTTGACCTCGGTCAGCGGACGGTCGGACATGATGCCCGCGATCTCCAGCACGACCGAACCCTTTACCGTTCCGTTTTCGACCACGACGATACCGCCGTGGTGCTCGACGATGTAATTCGCGGCGAACGCCATATCGGCGGAGTTCGTGCCGACGACGATGATGTTGTGCGAGTCATGCGAAATGCTGGTCGCGACCGCGCCGGATTTCAGGCCGTAGCCCTGAATGTAGCCGAGGCCGATGTGATGCGTGCCCTTGTGGCGCTCGACGACGGCGATCTTCAGAATGTCCTTTTCCAGATCGACGTGGTCGGCATAGCCGTTGTCGGTCGTGATGATCTCGCCCGGGACCATGCCCAGAACGCCTCTCTGGCGCGTGTCGCGGAAATCGTCGGGCGTGAGCGTCGAGACGTGGAAGGTGTCGTGGGCGCGCTTGTCGAGATATTCCTCGATCTTCGGCGCTTCAAAGTCGCGCAGCTCGCCGTTGTTCCAGTACAGAACGCCCTTCTTGAAGACCATTTCGACGTTGAAGTCCTTGAAATTGTCGATCACGGCGAAGTCGGCCAGATAGCCGGGCGCGATCGCGCCGCGGTTATTGAGCAGGAAATAGCGCGAGGCGTGGTGGCAGGCGGCCTTGACGGCAATGATGGGGTCGACGCCGTATTTGTTGATGGCCTCACGGGCGATATAATCAATGTGACCCTTTTCCAGCAGATCGCTCGGATGCTTGTCGTCGGTGCAGAACATACAGCGCTCGGCGTACTGCGGCGTGAGCAGGGGAGCAAGCGCTTCCAGATTGCGCGCGGCGGTGCCCTCGCGGATCATGATGAACTGGCCGCGCTGCAGCTTTGCCAGCGCGTCCTCCATCGTGGCGCATTCGTGGTCGGAATAGACGCCTGCGGCGACGTAGGTGTCGAGATCCTTGCCCTGCAGGCCCGGCGCGTGGCCGTCGATCTTCTTGTGGTGCGCCTGCGAGGCGACGATCTTCGAGACGACCTCGGCGTCATTGTGGATCACGCCGTAGGAGTTCATCATCTCGGCCAGACCCTGTACTCTGGGGTAGTCGTAGAACGAGTCGATGGCGCGGTAGTCCAGATTCGCGCCGGATTCGTCCATCGGCGTGGCCGGGACGCAGGACGGCAGCATGAACCGCACGTCAATGGGCAGCCCCTCGGTCGCCTGGAACATATAGTCAATGCCGTCGGTGCCCATGACGTTGGTGATCTCATGGGGGTCGGTGATGACGGTGGTCGTGCCGTGCGGCAGCGTCGCGCGGACGAATTCCTTCGGCGTGACGAGACTGGATTCCAGATGGATGTGCGCGTCGACGAAGCCGGGGCAGACGATCTTGCCGGTCATATCGTATTCGACCTCGCCCTCATAGCTGCCGAGGCCCACGATCAGGCCGTTCGCCACGGCGATATCGCACGTCAGCAGCTCATTGGAGAATACGTTGACATACGTCGCGTTTTTCAGCACCAGATCGGCCTTCTGCCTACCGGAGGCGGCCTCGATCACACGCTGCTTCTTTAACAGCTTCCGCTGGATCTTCGCTGCGTAGCTCTCAATGGGAAAAGCCATGGAACATCTTCCTTTCTGCGTTCAGTTTTGCTTGTATCTGATATTAGATGGAATTATAGCACTGCTCCTGCCGCTTGTCCATGTTCATTTTCTACGGAATGTCGCAGATTCTTTTTTGCAATCTGTACAGAAACCGGGAAATGTGGTATGCTTATTACACAATGGGAGGCGAACGTCATGAAACTGCTGATGCACATCTGCTGCGCGCCCTGCGCGAATATGCCGGTCGACGCGCTGCGCGCGGATGGGATCGACCTGACCGGCTACTGGTACAATCCCAACATCCATCCCTTTACCGAATACCGCGCCCGGCGGAACTGCCTGCAGGAATACGCGAAGACCATCGAGCTGCCCCTTCTCATGCGCGACGATTACGGCCTGCGGCCATTCGTGCGCGAGGTAGCCGGCGATATCGCGGGCCGGTGCGTCAAATGCTACGAAATGCGCCTTTTTGAGGCGGCACGGGCCGCGAAGGAGGGCGGGTTCGACGCGTTTACGTCGTCTCTGTTCATCAGCCCCTATCAGAAGCACGAGCTGATGCGCGACGTGGCCTACCGCGCGGCGGAGGAATACAGCGTGGAATTTTATTATCAGGATTTCCGCCCCATGTTCCGCGACGGCCAGGCCCGTGCGCGGGAGCTGGGCTTTTATATGCAGAAATACTGCGGCTGCGTCTTCTCCGAGCAGGAGCGCTACCAAAAGCCCAGCCGGATCATCCCGTGAGGCAAATCAGCACCTGCCTGCCTTATGGAGCTTCCGAATGAGCACAACGGCCAGCGCAATGACAAGCGCGCTGAACGCGCCCACGCAGGTAAGCCGGATGACCAGCCTGCGGTGCGCGGCCTGACGGGCGGCCTTGCGGGCGGCTTCCTCGGCGGCCTTTTGCGCTGCCTCCTGCGCGGCCTGCTCCTCGGCCTGCCGCTGGAGCTCGGCCTGCCGTTCTTCCTCGGCTTTCTTTTCCTCTGCGGCTTTCGCTTCGGCGGCAAGCCGCTCTTTTTCTGCCTGCTCGGCCTTCGCCTGCTCTTCGGCGAGGCGGGCTTCTTCGGCTTCCTTTTCGGCCTGCTCCCGTTCCAGCCGCACCTGCTCGTCAAGATAGGTCTTCAGCAGCACGGCCAGCTGCCCGCAGATCACAGAGCCTGCGCTCTGTCCGTCGGCATACGCTGCGTCCACATTGCCGCCCGGCCCATAGGACAGGCCGCTCGTATACACGGCCAGCAGAAACGGCCGCTCGGCCCAGATGATGCCGACGTCGTTCTCCGCGCCCTCGTAGCTGCCGTATTTGTGCGCGATGGGCGTTTCATCCACGTCGAGATACGTCTTGAAATATGCGTCCGGGCAGGCAATTTTCAGGTAGTCGATCAGCTCGGGATACTGCTCCTGCCCGTCCCATACGACCTTCAGCGTGTCCAGCATCATGCGCGTGCAGAACAGGTGGTCATAATAGTAATTCTGCGGGATCTCGTCGTCGGTCATGGTGAAATATTTGCGCATGGCCATCTTGTATTCCGGCCAGTCGCCGATGCGCCGCCAGAGGGAATACGAAAGCTCGTTGTTGGAATAGACCAGCGACTGATAGTGCGCCTCGTCCAGCGAAGCGCCCTGCGTGATCATCGTGTCCCCGGTGATCTCGCCCGCGAGCTGCATATCATAATAATACAGGTTCAGCGGCAGCTTGTAGGTGCTTGCGCCGTAAAGCATTTTCGTCTCGTTGAAGTCATACTGTTCGCCGGTTTCCGGCACGTAAAAGCTGATCTCGAAATTATCCCCGGTCAGCGCGTGCTCAGCGCGGAAGTCGTCCATCAGCTGCTCCAGCGTCTTCCCCGTCACATCGGGGGCCGTATATGCCTCTGCTGCCAGCGCGGGAACCGCCGTCTGCGCAAGACACGCCGCGCAGAGCAGCGCCGCCGCTGCCGCCCGGGCTTTTTTCATTCTCATATCCGCTTCTCCTTCTGCGTTTTCAAGTATCTGCATCATACCGCAACGCGGCCGGATTTGCAACCATGCACCAAACGGGCAGGCCCGGCATATGGTAGGGAAGACAGAAAACATTCTTGTCTTTGAAGGAGGGGTTTTATGAATCAACCCTGCAATTATACGACGACCGGGGGCTGTCCCGAGCCGCAGGCGGTTCAGGGCTGCGCGGCCTGCTCCGGCGGCAGCCAGCAGACGTGTCCGCCGCCCTGCCAGCCGCCCTGCCCGCCGCCGTGTCCGCCGCCGTGTCCCGGGCCGGGGCCGTTCCCGCCGTATCCGCCCCCGTTCCCGCCGGTCTGGCCGGGTGAGCGGCCCGTCGCGCCGGTCACGGAGGCCGATATCAGCTGCGGCTGCGGCTGTTCCTGCGCGCCGGGGCTTGTCGCGGCACTGCAGCTGCTGTGCCGTCCGCGCTTCGCGGCGCTGACGGACTATCAGCAGTTCGCGTTCATCACGCGCGATTTCGTGCTCGGCTCGTCGCTGAACTGTCCCGCAGCGGCCACAACTCCATACGACAACCTGACCGGGCCTCTGGACGGGGAATTTGTGAAGATCACGCCGGATTCGTGTGAGAATTTAGAGGTTTCCGGCCAGATCTACTATCCCAACCCCATCTGCACCGGGGGCACGGAGACAGCCTGCTGTGCCGAGGGGCCGTATTTTGACGCGGACTCCGTGCGGCTGTGCGGCTTGAGCGCCGTCGCCTTCGGCGTGACGGAGACGACCGACTTCCCCAGCGCAGAGGCGGCCTATAACGAGCTTGCGAAGCTCTTCTATCAGGCCACCCATGCCGGCTGCGGCCCCATGCCGTCGACGCCGGTAAAGCCGACGCCGTGCGACCGCTCGACAGGCGATATCGCCGGACGCGGCACGGTTTCCCTGACGGCAGGACCGCTCGTGCTCGGCAACGTCAGCGTGCTCGGCGAGGTCGGGGACGTTCTGATCCTCGCCAACAGCGAAGACCGCCTGTTCTATTTCGTCTGCCGCAGCACCATCGGGTTCATCGGGTAAAAGACACCCCGCCGCAGTTCATTCGGACTGCGGCGGGGAACTTTATATGCAGTTCAGCTGCGGGCAAAGCCGTACCGACTGCATACGCCTTGAAATTATTCCTCTTCGGTTGGAATCCTCGTCACGAGGGGCTTGCCGTCGGCGCCGAGCAGCGGAGTCAGGCCGCCGCCGTTGCCGGAGGCGATCCAGAGATAGTTGACGCCGGTCGTTTTGTCGACCCAAATCTCACGGTTCGTGGTCCAGGTACTGCCCTCGTTCAGCACCTTGATAAAGCGCTCGTCCTGCTTCGCCATATTACTTCGTCTCCTTTACTGTCTCGGCAATGCCGGAAGCCAGACCCGCAAAGCCCTGCAGCTCGGACGGGATGATGATCTTCGTGGCCTTGCCGTCCGCGACCTTCTGCATGGCCTCGAGCGCCTTGAGCTTGAGGACCTGATCGTTCGGGGCCTTTTCGTTCAGCAGTGCCAGAGAATCGGCCATGGCCTTCTGCACGGCCATGATGGCCTGCGCTTCGCCGTCAGCCTTGAGAATTGCCGCCTGCTTTTCGGCTTCTGCCTTGAGGATCGCGGCCTGCTTTTCCGCGTCCGCTTTCAGAATCGCAGCCTCCTTTTCGCCCTCGGCGACGAGGATCTGGCTGCGCTTCGTGCCTTCTGCCTGCAAAATCGCCTGCCGGCGGTCGCGTTCGGCTTTCATCTGCTTTTCCATGGAGTTCTGGATGTCCTGCGGCGGGAGAATGTTCTTCAGCTCCACGCGGTTGACCTTGATGCCCCAGGGGTCGGTGGCCTCGTCGAGAATGGCGCGCATCTTGGTGTTGATGACGTCGCGGGACGTGAGCGTCTGGTCAAGCTCAAGGTCGCCGATGATGTTGCGGAGCGTCGTGGCCGTGAGCGTCTCCATGGCCATCATAGGCCGTTCGACGCCGTAGGTGTAGAGTCTCGGGTCTGTGATCTGATAATAGACGACGGTGTCGATCTGCATGGTGACGTTATCCTTGGTGATCACGGGCTGCGGCGGATAGTCGAGCACCTGCTCTTTCAGGCTGACCTTCTTGGCCACGCGCTCAATGAACGGGACCTTGACGTGCATGCCGACCTGCCAGACCTTGCTGAACGCGCCGAGGCGCTCAATAACGTAGGCACGGGACTGCTGGACGATGTGAATGTTGCTGATGACGATGATGAGCGCCAGAACGGCGATCACAACAATGGGGATCCATTCCATAAACCTTGTTCCTCCTTCGGTTTTTCAGTTCTTTTTTTATGATGGTTATGCTTTCGTACAGGGACACTTTGCGGGTCTGACATAGAGCTTCGCACCCTCGACGCGCTCGATGGTCACGTGGCCGCCCGCCTCGACGCGTTCGCCCGTCGTGCATTTTGCCGTCCAGAGAACGCCGTTGATCTTCACGGCTCCGGTATCAGCACATGCGTCGATGGGCTCCGTGACCATGGCCGTTTCGCCGACGAGGCGGTCGGCATTCATACGCTCCGGCTTTTTTGCCCACTTTTTTCGGGCCGCCGGGCACGCGAACGCCAGCAGCGCCGCCGAAACGACGAGAAATACCGCCAGCTGTACGCCGAGTCCCGCGCCGAGAATTGCCGCGATCAGCGCGCACACCGCGCCGCCGATGAACCAGACGGACACCAGCGTGACCGTCGCGGCCTCTGCCACGATGAAGACGACGATGGCGATCAGCCATCCGATCACTGCCTGAGACATGGGAACCTCCTCCTCTTTTTTGAATTTCTGTGCTGCTTCCAGTATACCGTATTTCCGAACGCTTGTCACTTTAAATAAATATAAAGTTTTTCCTCACATTTTACAAAATCGTAACAGATAGGGTTTGCTATTTGCGCCGGGATTCCGTATACTTAGAGAGACTATAGAATGCTTGGAGAGAAAACTATGGATACGATGACTTTCTGCGTGCCGTGCCTGTTTGGGCTGGAGGGTCTGGTCGGCGACGAACTGCGGCGGCTGGATCTGCAAAACGTCCGGGTCGAGGACCGGCGCGTTTTTTTTGAAGGCGATTTCGCCGCCATGGCGAAGGCCAACCTCTGCTGCCGCATGGGCGAGCGCGTGATGATTTTGCTGGCCGAATTCGACGCGCACAGCTTTGAGGACCTGTTCCAGGGCGTGAAGGCCGTGCCGCTCGAGCGCTTTATCCCGAAGGACGGCGCGTTCCCCGTCAAGGGCTACAGTCTGAACAGCCAGCTGCACTCCGTTCCCGACTGTCAGGCCATCGTCAAGAAGGCCGCCGTCACGCGGCTGGGCGAGAAATACGGCCTCGGCTGGCTGCCGGAGACGGGCGAAACGTATCAGCTGCGCTTTTCCATCATGAAGGATCATGTGGAGCTGTTTCTCGATACCTCCGGCGTGAGCCTGCACAAGCGCGGCTACCGCCGCGAGGCCAATCTTGCGCCGCTGCACGAGACGATGGCGGCCGCCATGGTCAATCTCGCGCGCTATCGCGGGCGGGACTTCTTCTGGGACCCGTTCTGCGGCTCGGGCACGATCTGCATCGAAGCGGCGATGATCGCGCTGAACCGCGCGCCGGGTCTGAACCGGTCGTTCATGGCGCAGAAGTGGGCCTGCGTCCCGGAGACGGTCTGGCAGCAGGCCAGAACGGAAGCGCTCGACCGTGAGTACCGGGGGGAGTATCACATCCTCGGCTCCGACATTGACGCGGCTTCGCTGGAGATCGCGCAGCAGAACGCACGCAAGGCGGGCGTCGGCAAGCTGATCGAGTTCCGCGAGGCGGACGCGACGAAGATGAGTCTGCCCGCAGATAAGGGCCTCATCGTCTGCAATCCGCCCTACGGCGAGCGTATGCTCGAGCAGCGCAGTGCCCAGCGGCTCTACAGCGCCTTCGGGCGGCACCTCAAATACGCGGACGGCTGGAAAAAATACATCATCTCCTCCGAACCGGAGTTCGAGCATTACTACGGCAAACAGGCCGTCAAAAAGCGCAAGCTCTACAACGGACGGCTGCAGTGCAATGTGTATATGTACTATTGATTACCGCCTGTACCCATAAGACGAACAGAACAGGAGAAAGTTCCGCTATGAAGCATATTTTTATCGTCAATCCCGCAGCCGGGAAGTCTGACCGGACGGCAGAATACCGAAAAATGATCGAGGCCGCCTTCGCGCCGCGCGGGTTAAGCTATGAATTGCTCGTTTCTGGTGCACCCGGTGAGTGCCGGACGCTGGCGCGGCAGGCGGCGCAGTCCGGCGAGGAGGTCCGGCTGTACGCCTGCGGCGGCGATGGAACGCTCAACGAAGTTGTAAACGGTGTCGTGGGCTATGGCAACGCCGCCGTGACGCATTTTCCCGGCGGCTCCGGCAACGACACAATCAAAATTTTTGACG
>ENA-UOJS01002359-UOJS01002359.1-human-gut-metagenome-genome-assembly--contig:-C74-NODE-2359-length-13074-cov-8.706813_pt1 | contig 13074 bp, 7 predicted proteins | sample MGYA00242355_ERZ723902 | MGnify/ENA metagenome assembly ERZ723902 | reverse complement strand
GGAAAACGCCGCTCACGATATTCTACGAGGTGGCGGCAAGGTATATAGCTCCCGGCGATATCGTGCTGAGCTGTCCCGAGCTGATGCCGCAGATGTGGGGAGAAAATACGGCGTCCTCCACCATGTGGGAGATGTTTGAGAGCGCGTATGAGGTCATAAGCATGATAGACCTGCGCAATTACGGCGGTATTTTGCGGACCTTTGCGGATTTCAACAAAAAATGCATCGCATCCGGGAAGAGCAGTGATTACGATGCAAGGTATGCCGATGTGAACACATACGGCGATTTTACGGTGCTGCGGACGCCGAACCGCGCGGGCGACAGCTATGTCCAGACCGCGGGACGCGATTTTTCCGTGGAGGTCTATCTGCAAAAACGGTATGTTGCAAATATGAACCGCGCAATGGATGCCTGCCGCGCCGCGGGAGCCGAGATATTCATATCCTTCCCGCCGACAAACAAAAACTGCCTCTCGGCGAATTCCGCGACAAAGGAATACCAGAAGGCGTTTGAAAAGGCGATCGAGGCGCGCCTGCATGCCCGCGTGATCTCAGAGATATCCGATTATCTGGTGCCGGGGAGCTGGTGCTTTGACTCCGACTATCACCTGACCAACGAGGCAACAAAGTGGCGTACCGAAAAGCTCGCCGCAGACCTTAAACGCGCCATAGGCGCACGCTGAGAAAGGCTTGGAGGACAGTATGAACAACAGTACATACAGCATTATAATATCCTGCGTGCTCCTGTATTTTGCGCTGACCGCCGCGCTTCACCGCCGATTCGTGCGGATGAGCGAAAGAAAAGCGCGGCTCATGGGGCTGCTCCAGTGCATTGTGACGGTAGCCGTGGCGGTATTCGGCGTTATGACGGCGCTTGATATTTACCTGCTCTTTGCATTCACGGCGGCGGCAGCCGTGCTGCTTGTGATCCCCGTTGCCGGGAAAAAGAGCGAGGATGCCGACAAATGTGAAAAAAACAGTCCGGACAGCGCATTTTTGCGCGTGGTATCGGTGATATGCGCGGCGGCGCTGGTCATTTTGCCGCTTGGCTTGCTTCTTTGCGGCGCGTTCGTCTATCCGGCGCAGTACAGCGAGAGCTATCTCGGCGAGCTTCCCGCCAAGGTGCGCAGGCTCGATTCGGCTGGCGAGGGCAAGGTGGTGGTCATAGGCGGCTCAAGCGTTGCCTTCGGACTTGATTCCGGACTGCTCTCGGAGCTGCTTGAGCGTCCGGTCGTAAATTTCGGGCTTTATGCCACACTCGGCACAGAGGTGATGATAGAGCTTGCGGCGCGGTCGGTCAAAAGCGGAGATATCATCGTTATCGCGCCCGAAACCGACAGGCAGACGATGTCCGACTATTTCGGCGCCGAGGCTGTCCTGCAGGCGTTTGACGGCGAGGCGGGGATGCTCTTCCGCCTGCCCGTGCGATACACCGCGCGTCTTGCGGGCGCGTTTTATCCATATGCCGCAGGCAAGCTGGCGGCGGGATCGGGGTATTCGCACCCCGCAAGCGGTATATACGGCGCGGCTTCCTTCAATGAGTACGGCGATATCTGCGCGCCGCGCCCGTACAATGTAATGGCGGGGGGCGTTGACGGTACGCGTACCGTCACGCTTACGCCGGATATAGTGAGCGAGGATTTTATCTCGTATCTCAATTCGTTTGCCGCTTATGCGTCCGCGCGCGGAGCGCAGGTGTTTTTCAGCTTCCCGCCAATGAACCGCGCGGCTGTGCGCGCCGCCGAAAGCACGGCGGGCGACACCGAGGAGGCACGTATCTCCGCCGATGCGGTTGACTATTACGCATTTTTTGCCGAAAAGCTGACCTTTCCGGTCATTACCGACCCTGCCGACTGCCTGATGGGGTGCGGATATTTCTATGATACTAACTTCCACCTCAATGACAGCGGTGTCAGAGTGAACACGGCGCGTCTTGCCGCGGATATACTCCGGGCTATGGGGAGCACGAAGGGAGTCACGGTCGAACTGCCGCCGGAGCCGGCTCTTCCCGAGCCGACAGCTCCTGTCACCGGCGATGATACCGACGGCGATATGTTTATATATGAGGAATACGGCGCGGGACTTGCCATAGCCGGTACCAAGGAGGCGGCACGGTCGCGCACCTCGCTCATACTGCCGCGCTCGTTCGAGGGCAAGGCTGTCATAGCCATAAAGGGCGGCGCGTTTGACGGATGCACGGCGCTCACCGAGATAACGGTGCGCGACAATATCGCGCAGATAATGGACGGCGCGTTTTCCGGTTGTCCCGCCCTCAGACGTGTGCGTCTGGAATTCGAGAACGCCGATACCGTAACGGTAGGCGAGGCATTGCTTGACGGCGCACCGTCCGGACTTTACCTGTATGTCTCGGAGAGTGCGTTCCCATCGTTCGCCGGAAATTACAATTGGTACGAATATTCGGATAGGATAAAACGCGAAAAATAAATATCATTGAAAAAAAGTTCACATTTTGAAGGATATCGTCTATTGACATTGTATGCTCCTTACAGTATAATTTATATAGTGGGTATGGAGGTAAATGTTCGCCCCGGAGACATGGATATTATACTTCATACCTGTAATTTAAAAAAGGAGAACAGATAAAATGAGAAGAAGTAGGATCCTTACAGTTGCCGTCGCGCTCATGCTGGCAGCAGTGATGCTTGCCATAACGGTCATGGCGACCGCGGCAGCTCCCGCGACCACTCAGACCAACGTTCAGACCCTTGCTGCTTCGACTCCGGCAGCGCCGGATACCGGCACGGCGTCGGCTACGCTCTCGCGTGCGGAAGCACGTAGGCTGCGCCAAGAGAAAAGGATGGCGGTGATGCAGGCAAAGTGCTCAAAGGAAGAGATATGGGCAAGCCTTCGTGCGTTAGCGGCGCTGCGTGACGACGGCGGCATGATGAGCGAACGGCTTGAAGCGTTCATCCGCGATCATAAATGCTGTCACCGTTTGTGTACTCATGTGCCGGATATCGATTGGCTGCACGGTGTTGAGCGTGAGCGCACTAAGGAAGAAAAGGATATGGATGAGCTTAATGCGGCGGTCAATGCCCGCCTCGCAGAGGATGAAGCGCGTCTTTTGTGCACTCACGAAAATCTTTACCTGTTCCGTGATACCGATACCGGTGTCGTTGACGGCTTATGCCCCGACTGCGGCAGAATGCCGGAGGCTATTCCGACTGGTATAGAAATTGCCGAGACAAATGCCGCCATGCGCAGCGAGTGCAGCCACACATGGGGGAACTGGATATATTATAATACCACTCAGCATGCAAGGATATGCACGAAGTGCTCACAGCTTGTATATGCCGCTCATACGATAGTCGAGGCGGACTGCGTGACCTTTAAGCACTGCACCGTGTGCAACGGGAGAGATACATCGTGGCAGACACCGTACGGACACATATTGGATTGGGAATTTGACGATGATGGCTGGATCAAAAGCGGCTATACCGTCTATAAGCACGCACGCCGCTGTGTCAGGAAGGACAACGATCTTGAGCCGATATGTGACTATGTGGTATCAGTGTCCGATTGCGATATGAGCGCCAGATACTGGGAGGCTGCCGAAAACGGTATGCATGAAGTATACTATGTGTGCCCCGCGTGCGAAAAGTACAAAGCAGGTGACGACGTGGAATGCACAGCCGGAGGGGGCAGACAGTGCAATATGTGTAACAATCCCAATCCGTACTGATGCCGATCGGCTTCCGTCTGCGTTCCTAACGTCAGCTCCGGGGTGTGACCGTAGGTGGGATGCCAGATGACATTGGTTTTTGTGGTTGAACACCGCCGATTTAAAACCGAAAAAACAAGGATATGGCGGGCAAAAACGCCCAAGCCCGCATCAAAAATTCCGAGGGTCTGACCGGGATTTTTGAGGTGCTGTTAAAAACGTTGGGTTTTTAACAGCACCTTTTTTATCGGTCGTGGCGCCGCTCTGCCAGAAAAACGCAAAACAAAGCGGTCGACAAAGCGGAAAAACGCAAAAAACGTTAGCACTCACACGCGGCAAGTGCTAACGTTTACAAAATAAACATCAAATAATATATAAACGTTAATATGCGCGGAGTATAATATAGGTGTAGTCGAAAGGAAGCGACATACAGAGCTTCCCGTAAGACAAAATAAAATCAGTTAATATTAAACTTATATATTCGGAGGTATTATTACCATGTTTGAACTTACACCTTATTTCAGAAACAACCGCAAGGCCGCGCAGGTCTATGATCCGTTCCGTGAGATGGAGGATATGGAGCGCCGCTTCTTTGGAAATTCCGTCGGCTCCTTCCGTTCAGATATAAAGGATGAGGGCGATGCTTATCTTATCGAGACCGATATGCCGGGCTTCCGTAAGGAGGATATACATGTTGATCTCAAGGGCGATACGCTCACTATCCGCGCCGAAAGACACAGCGATTACGAGAAGGACGATAAGAAGAAGTCATATCTGCACGTTGAGCGTTCCTACGGCTCATATGAGAGATCGTTTGACGTTTCCGGCATCAAGCTCGATGCCATCAGCGTAAAGTATAACGACGGCGTGCTTGCCATCACACTTCCCAAGGAAGAGGTAAAGCAGCCCGAGGCGCGTTCGATCGACGTTATGTAACTAAATAGACCGACCGGTGCTGTCACGCTTTGGCGCGACAGCACCGACGCTTTGAAATTGAAAAGGAAAGAGATCTCCGCCCCGGCGGAGATTTTTTTATTGTATTTCATGTTCAGATGGAACTAAAGACAGAGAGTAGATGTGAGTCTGCTCTTATTTCATCGTCGGGGTATGAAGCCGTAAATCTGAAGAAACTTCACCCGAGCCTAAAAAAAAGCCCATGTTCAGATGGAACTAAGGAGGGAGAGTAGATATGAATCTGTGCTCGTTTCACCCTCGTGGTATGAAGCTATAAATCCGAAGAAACTTCCCCCGAGTATAAAAAAATACTTGACAGGGGGGAGGGGAGATGGTAGAATTATAATGTCGTATTTTGTTGAAATGCAGCGGAGCATGAGACAGCATGACCTGCGATAACTACTACCATCCGGACGTTACCGGGAAAGGCACCCCAAACATGAAACCGATCTCAAATAATAAAAATGCATTCCCGCACCGCGGACTGCGAAAAGTCATGGCTTTCGCGCTTGCTTTTGTAATGCTTGTATGCGGCGGTACATTGTCAGCGGTCAGAGCGGCGGCAATAACAGCGTATAAAATGCCCGCACTTGACGCATCCGACGCGGAATTCAAAAAGGCGATAGAGGACCTGCGCTCGCGGGCGCTGGCAAGCTGCGGACGGAGATCTTTCAACGGATATTGCGCATGGTACGTCAACCTGCAACTTTACCTGCTGGGCATAAACGCTAAATACGTGACCGGCGACGGTAAGGATGAATTCAATAATTACCGCGGACTCAGATACTCAAGCGGCGGATATAAAATACACGCTTACCCGGAGGACGAGTATACGCTGAAAAGCTCGCTTGAGGCGATCATCAAAGCCGCAGGGGGAAAACCCGTGCGGAACGTGCTTACAGGCTTTTCAAAGGCGGGCGGCGACGGCGAAAAATACGGTCATACGTTTTTTATACACCTGATAAGAGACGGATATGTGTTCTTTTCGGATAGCTTCGGCGTTAAGGTCGGAGGTACATATTACCCGGAGGGTAAGGCGATAAAATGTACGGTGGACGAGCTGTTTAAGTTCTATGCACCCGATTCGTTTATTTTTGATGGCGTGATATGGTTTGAGGACGAAAACGAAACACCGGTAGAACCGTCCGAACCGAAGACGGACGTAAAATCACCGTCCATGTGCCGCGTGGTCGCCGACGGCGGACTGCGCGTGCGCTCCGGACCCGGTACCGGGTTCGCAAGACTTGCACTCATACCCGACGGGACCGAATTGTACGTGACCGAGATAAGCGCCGACGGACTGTGGGGACGCGTGTTTTATGACGGCAGCGACGGCTGGTCGTCGCTTGAATATATGGAGCCGGCAGCCGATCCGACACTTCCGGCAGTCGTGTATGACCATTACGAGGGCGGCGCGCATATCGCAAGATACGGATATTCGAGCCTTGCGGATGCCGTGACAAACGCCGCAAAGCAGGTTAACGAACCGGGCAATACCGGTAGCGAGGTGAGACTCTTGCTCACACGCACACCCGGAAATGAAAAGATCACACTTACCGACGGTATATCGCTCGATTGCGCGGCACACGGACTCGGCGGAGCCGAGGTGATACTGGACGGCGGCGAACTGCGGTCGGATAAAAAGCTCACCGCGTTCGAGAGCGACCCGTTTATAAACTCAGAGGCGTCGAACGAAAGGTTCGTTTATAGCGCGGCGTTTTCGATATTCATGCGATCGGCGAGTCTTTCGATATCGGATAACGTGGCAATATGCTTCGGCGCAACGATAACGGATACCACCGGACTTAAAAGCGGAGATATCACTGTGTCGCTCGTGTGGCGGATAGGCGACGAGTCGCACATAAGCCCGATGACGTATTCGGATGCCTCGGGAAGCCTTTATTTCAATACCGACGGCATTCCGCCCAAAAAGATGGCGGATACCGTGTATGCATATGTTCTTGCCACGGCGACCGATGATACCGGACGCGTTTTTGAACGCCGCTCGGAGGAGGTAAACTACTCGGTCACACGCTATGCCGCAAATATGTACGGCGGCGGCACGGGCGACTCCCGCCGTAAGCTGGATAAACTGCTGTCGGCAATGATGGGCTACGGCGCGGCGGCGCAGAAGTATTTCGGCTATAATACCGCCTCCCCCGCCGACTCGGTACTGCCGGAGGAGGGCAGAACGCCTCCTGTGTACCCGGAGGATGAGCTTTTTCGCCGCGCGGGTACCGCTCCCGTGGTGAATTACTCAAGCACCGCGCACATTACTTCTGCAAGCCTTGAGTTGCTCGATCGCGTTGGCATACGTATGCGCGCGACCGGGCTTGAGGCGGGCGCAACATACCGCCTGCTCGTGTGGACGCAGGCGGAGGTCAATGCGCTCGGCGCATACGGCGCAGCCGCCGATGAACTTTTGCGCATAGAAAACCGCCGCACTTTGCTTGACCACACCGACGGCGTGTTCGTGCTTGACGGTATATCGGCAAAAAAATTGGCTGATACATATTATTTCCGCCTTTGCGAGATAGCCGCAGACGGCACGGTGAGGTACGACCGCGTGATAACATACAGTGTTACGACCTACTGTGCCAATAAAGCCGCGGGCAGCGACGAGCTTGCCGGACTTTGCCGTGCGCTGGCGGTTTATTCCGCCGCCGCAAGGGAATACTTCGGTTATACGGTCGATGCAGAGTGAAGCATTGTGTTTACAGCTTGTTAGCAAAATTTTATTGACTAGTCCCAAAAAAACTGATAAAATAATCATAGTAATTTTTTACCGAGCGGATGCTATCCCTCGCTTAATGAAAGGTATTCCGGTGAGATGAAAAGAAAAAAGAATTATCCTCTTTATGAGACAACGGTTTTCCGTGATTTCCGCGTTATGACCGAGCAGGCGGCCGATCTGCACGGCAACGATACTGCATTTTCCTATAAAAACAACCCGAACGACGCCGAAACGGTAAAGATATCTTTCAATCAGGCGCGCGAGAATATCCGCAACTTCGGCACCGAATGCATAGCGATGGGTCTGCGCGATAAAAAATGCGCAATTATCGGCACCGGAAGCGTGGGATGGATATATTCCTACTTTGCACTTATGTCGATAGGCGCCGTAACGGTACCGATCGATAAGGAGCTTCCCGCAAACGAGATGGCGTCTATAATCAGTCGCGCGGAATGCACGGCGGTGTTCTACGGCGCAGAGATAGGCGGCAAGCTCGACTATCTCAAGGCAAACACCGGAGCCTCGGTGTACGTTTGCATAAACGGCGAACAGAGCGTCAAGGACGGCGCCGCCGCCGACACGACAGCCGCAGAGCTTATTTCACGCGGCGGCGAGAAGTTCGCCGCAGGCGATAATTCCTACTACGATTACGAGATCGATCCCGACCGTCTTGCCTCCATCGTTTTCACATCCGGTACCACCGGCAAGGGCAAGGGCGTTATGCTTTCGCAGACCAACATCGTCTCCGACATGACGCAGGGAATGTACAACTTCGCTATCACCAAAAAGACCATGAACCTGCTGCCCCCGCACCACACATTCGGTTCAACGGTCAACTATGTCGGTCACTTCTCTCAGGGCTGCGAGATATACATCTCGTCCGGACTGCGCTATATGCTCAAGGAGATGCAGGAGCAAAAGCCCACGCACCTTATCCTTGTTCCGCTGTTCGTCGAAACGATATACCGCCGCATCTGGGCGACCGCCGAAAAGACCGGCGCTGCCGAAAAGCTCAAAAAGGGCATAAAGATCAGCAACGCACTGCGCAAGATCGGTATCGATAAGAGACGCAAGCTGTTTGCCGATGTCCTCAACACCTTCGGCGGTGAGCTTACTATGATAATCTGCGGCGGCGCGGCGCTCAACCAGGATATAATCGATTTCTTTGATGCAATCGGTATCACGATCCTGAACGGCTACGGTATAACCGAGTGCGCTCCGCTCATCTCCTGCAACCGCAACGAGCTGCAGTACAGCGGCAGCGTGGGCATTCCGATCATCGGCGAAGAGGTAAAGATCAAGGACCCCGATGAAAACGGCGAGGGCGAGATCTGCGTCAAGGGTCCCAACGTAATGCTGGGCTACTTTGAGGATCCCGAGGCTACTGCTTCGGTGTTCGACGAGGACGGCTTCTTCCGCACCGGTGACTACGGACGGATCGAGGAGGTCGATGGCGACAAGTGGATCTACATCACCGGCAGACTTAAAAATCTTATCATCTTCTCCAACGGTAAGAACGTTTATCCCGAGGAGATCGAGACCGAGCTTTCCCGCATACGCGGCGTGCTTGAGGTGGTCGTTTATGCCGGCGAGAGCCGCAAGGATCCCTCCAAGGAAGTTATCGTTGCCGAGATCTACCCCGACTATGAGCAGCTTGAGGCTGACGGCGTGTCCGATATCCAGGCGTATTTCAACGAGCATGTAAGAGATGCAAACGCGAGAATGGCTCCTTATAAGAAGGTCGGTCTCGTTAAGGTCCGCAAGACAGAGTTCACAAAGAATACCTCAAAGAAGATCACAAGATTCAATATCGATAAGTCGATAGACTGATCATATAAAAAGTGGCTGTTAAAAACTCGACGTTTTTAACAGCCACGGGGAAATGCCGGTAGGGATACCGGCATTTTTTATGCGATCCTGGTCGGTTTTGCCGACTCGTATCTTTGTTTTTCGCCGTTAGCGTTTCTTGGCGGCAAAACGGCGGTGTACAGCCGCCGAGAACAAGGTGTCGGAGGTGTTAAAAAACTCAATTTGAGTTTTTTAACACCTCCTTTTTGTTTTATGCTTTTTTCTTCTTTGTGAAGAGCGAGGTGATGAGCTTTGTAACTTCGATAAGCGGTATGATAACGAATGCCATGCCTACGGCTATGAGGTATTCGGTTATGCTTATATGAGCAAATTCAAATGCATCGCGCAGGAAGGGCACGTAAATGACGAGCGTCGTAAGAACGAGCGAGCCTATCATGGATACCCACAGCCACACATTCTGCTTTTTAAGGGTGAATATCGAGCCGTGGAGCGAGCGCATATTGAAGGAGTGGAATATCTCAACGAGCGAGAGCGTCAGGAAAGCCATGGTCATGCCGTCAACGCTGTTAGTGATCTCCCAGTTGCCTGTTTCAATGCGGTGGCCGACAAAGTAGGAAAGCACGGTAAGTCCGGCTATTGCAAGTCCCTGCAGGGCGATGTGAATGCCCATGCCGCCTGCAAAAATACCGTCCTTGGAGTCGCGCGGCGGGCGCTGCATGACGTCAGGCTCGCTCTTTTCCATGCCGAGCGCAATTGCGGGCAGACAGTCAGTGATAAGGTTGATCCAGAGCAGGTGGGCGGGCTTGAGGATCGTAAAGCCGAGGATGGTCGCGGCGAATATCGAGATGACCTCAGCGAGGTTGGAGGAGAGCAGGAACTGGATAGCCTTGCGGATGTTGTCGTATATGCGTCTGCCCTCTTCAACGGCAGCCACTATTGTGGCAAAGTTGTCGTCGGCAAGAACCATATCGGCAACGTTCTTCGTGACGTCGGTGCCTGTGATGCCCATGCCGACGCCTATGTCGGAGGACTTGATCGAGGGCGCATCGTTTACACCGTCGCCTGTCATTGCGGTGATCTTTCCGTGCGCGCGCCATGCATTGACTATGCGCACCTTGTGCTCGGGCTGTACGCGGGCATATACCGAGTAGTTTTCAATAGTCTTTTCAAGCTCCTCGTCGGAGATCGAATTCAGCTCCGCACCGGTAATGGCAAGGTCGCCCTCGCGCAGGATACCAAGCTGACGCGCTATCGCGGCGGCGGTATCGCGGTGGTCGCCGGTTATCATTATCGGGCGTATGCCCGCCTCGCGGCATTCCTTTACCGCGTCTATGACTTCGGGACGTACAGGGTCTATCATACCGACAAGACCGAGGAATACAAGGTCGGATTCCATGATCTCAGGGGTGTAGTCGGTGGGGGCGGTATCATATTTACGGCAGGCAGCCGCAAGCACGCGCAGTGCGCGGTCGGCAAAGCGCTTGTTTGCCTCGGCAAGCTCTACGCGCAGATCGTCGGTAAGGGGAATTACCTTTCCGTCCGCAAGGATGTGCGTGCATCTGCTTATCACCACGTCGGGCGCGCCGGTCGTGTGCTGGATGTATCCGTCGCCGGTCTTGTGAACGGTCGTCATCATCTTTCTGCCGGAGTCAAAGGGTATCTCACCTACGCGCGGCGCCTTTGCTTCAAGTTCATACTTGGGCAGACCGAGCTTTGCGGCGTAGTCTACAACGGCTGTCTGGGTGGGGTCGCCCTCGGATACCGTCTTGCCTTGGGGCAGGATCGCGTCCGTGCAGAGGGCAAAGGATTCGGCAAGGAGCTGTTCGTTGTCGCCGTAGTGATCGACGACGGTCATTTTGTTCTGGGTGAGCGTGCCGGTCTTGTCTGAGCAGATGATCTGCGTGCATCCGAGCGTTTCAACAGCCGTCAGCTTGCGTATCACGGCATTGCGATGGGACATGTTGGTAACACCTATCGAAAGCACTATGGTAACGACGGCGGCAAGTCCCTCGGGGATCGCCGCAACGGCAAGGCTTACGGCTACCATAAAGGTGTTGAGGATCGACTCGCCGGAAAAATCGGGGTACATACGGATGAGGTCTATGGCAAATATAACAACACATATGCCGAGCACGAGGAAGCTCAGTATTTTGCTGAGCTGATTGAGCTTGAGCTGGAGAGGAGTCTCCTCATCCTTCGCCTGCGTCAGCGCATCGGCGATCTTGCCCATCTCGGTCTGCATGCCGGTGGCAACCACCACGGCTTTGGCGCGTCCGTACACGGCTGTCGAACCCATGTATATCATGTTCTTGCGGTCGCCAAGCGGCACGTCGCCGTTGTCTGCGGGGTTTATGGCGGCTGCGGTCTTGAGCACCGGTACAGATTCGCCGGTCAGTGCGGCTTCCTCGCACTTGAGGCTCACGCATTCGATAAGGCGGCAGTCGGCGGGGATGGAATCGCCCGCTTCAAGCACAACGATGTCTCCGGGAACCAGCTCGTCGCTGTGTACCGTTATCTGCTTGCCGTCACGAATGACTTTTGACGTTGCGGCGGCTATCTGCTGGAGCGCTTCTATCGCCTTTTCGGCTTTGCTCTCCTGCACAACGCCGAGCACGGCGTTGATTATCACGACCGTCATTATTATAATAACGTCGGCAAAGGATTCGCCCTGAATGGCAGCCGTCACACCGGATATCACCGCCGCGGCGATGAGTATCAGTGTCATGGGGTCGATAAACTGAGAGAAGAATTTGTGCAGCAGGGATTCTTTTTTTGCTTCGGCGAGCTTGTTCTTGCCGAATTTTTCAAGTCTTTGTCCGGCATCTGCCGTCGAAAGACCTGCCGGCGAGGACTTTTGCGCCGACAGCACTTCATCTGCGCTTTGCAAATACTCTTTCATTGTTCTTTTTCTCCTTGAATTTATATTGTTTTTATTTTTTTACGTCTGTATCAGCCCAATACGCCGAGTCCGTCAAGCAGCAGCTTGAGTCCCACGAGTATCAGTATCACGCCTCCGGCAAATTCCGCCTTCGATTCGAACTTGTCTCCGAACACGTTGCCTATCTTTACTCCCGCTGCGGAGAATACGAAGGTGGTAAGACCTATCAGCGTTACGGGCAGGAAGATGCTTTCATCGGGCGAGAGGGAGAGCGACAGCGCCACGCCGACCGCCAGTGCGTCGATGCTTGTGGCTATTGCCATGGGCAGCATGGTCTTAAAGGAAAATGACGCGGAGGTTTCTTCCTTTTCCTTGGAGAAGGATTCGCGTATCATGTTTGCACCGATGATGGCAAGGATAACAAATGCGACCCAGTGGCTGTATTTTGTTATCAGGTCTGCAAATTGAGCGCCTATGTAGTAGCCGATAAGAGGCATAAGCGCCTGAAAGCCGCCGAAATATGCGCCGGCAATGAGGGCGTACTTTGCCTTCATCTTTCCTACAGAAAGTCCCTTGCAGATGGATACCGCAAACGCGTCCATCGAAAGACCTACGCCGAGGATGAAAATTTCAATTAATCTCATGGCGATCGTCCCTTTTTCTTTTTTCGGATAATAAAAACAGGGAACGTTCAAAGCTCGACGGGTAACAAAAAAGCCCCCGCCACGGACGCGCGTCCAACGGCAGAGGATATGACTTGTCTGCCGCGGCAGATAAGTCTTGTCATTTAATACCGAGCCATGAAGATCGCTCTTCAGGGTGCTGTTGACTCGGTAACGCCCGGCGGCGTTGACTACTCCCTGTATCTTGCCCACATTATAGCACACTTTGCACGCAAAATCAAGAGGAAAAATACTAAAAAATTAAATTTTTATTATCATCGGCTCGCCGTGCGGCGCTCAAAGACCGCCCCGCGGCAATGTAAATAAAAAAGATTTTAAAAAATTATATTTTTAA